>Ga0181535_10001118_pt1 | contig 36219 bp, 29 predicted proteins | sample PEATcosm2014_Bin_44_FD_119774 | JGI IMG/M metagenome (GOLD analysis project Ga0181535, IMG submission 119774) | Peatland microbial communities from MTU Mesocosm Facility, Houghton, MI, USA - PEATcosm2014_Bin17_30_metaG | ecosystem: Environmental > Terrestrial > Soil > Wetlands > Peat | place... | reverse complement strand
GAATATCCCTCTGGTTACGATGAAGATCGAGGACTTTAACCGTCCCATCACCCTCGCCATGCAGAGTCACTTTCTAACCGCCACGGCTGCCGGGAAGATCATGATGAAGCAGCGCTCGGGGGTCATTCTATCCTTGACGGCAACGCCCGGAGGCATTGGCTACCCGTTTACCGCGGGCTTCGCTCCTGCCTGCGCTGCCATCGAGTCCTTTTCGCGGAATCTGGCCTCGGAGTTGGGGCCATATGGCGTGCGCGTTGTGAATATACGCTCCGGCGGTTCACCCGATTCGCAAGTGTTTCAGCAGGCGCGAAACCGCGATCCCCAAGGGATGGAGACAATGCTGCGCGGTATGGAGGAGGACACGATGCTGAAGAGGCTGCCGTTGATGGACGACATCTCGAACGCGGCTGTGTTTCTCGCGTCAGACTTAGCCAGAAGCATTACAGGGGTTACGGTTGATGTAACCGGAGGCACCACTGCCGGGTTGAATCATAGAGCGCCTCGCGTTGATTGAGCAATTACCCAATTACCCTACTTCGCCTGGAATTCCGTCCACGGCCTGCCGTCCATGTCGTGGAGGACGGCCTGATACCACTCGTACTTCGGGTATCGCGCCAGGTGCGACGCTGCATGGAAGTCCCGGCCGCACGCATGGCCCAGGGCGGCGGTGAACGACATCTTCTCGGCCATTGCGGCGCTGGTCACCTTGTTCTGTACCGCGCCCACCGGAGCGTACGGCTCCTGCCAGTTCGGCATGCCGCGCGGCGAAAGGTCGATGTGGCCGCACAGGGTGCGCTCGCTGGGCTGGACCTTCTTCGCGAATGCGTCGTAGTGGTCGGCCAGAAAACGCTGGCCGGCAGCGACGTCGATCTTGCCGCGGTTCTCCGCCATCAGCGTGAGCCAGCGCGCGTGGCGCGCGTTCTCCCCGTTTCCGGCGTCATCGGTCTTAAACGTGGTCTCCTCGCGAACCAGCTTGGGATCGATCGGGAAATTCGAGCCGACAAAGAAGCCGTCCCGCGTGCGCTGGAGATGAACGTTCTTCAGGCCCAGCTCCAGGTCGGCGACTTCGTTGGTATTGCGGTCCGCCACCAGCCAGTTGTTGGCGTAGCCGCCGTTGTTGCCCTCCTTCATGATGCGCGCGAAATCGTCGATGGACGCAGCATACTGCATCGCCTTTCGCGCCCGCACGAACTCCGGAATGCCGTTGGTGTCGAAGCCGTTAAACTCGCTGATGGTGGTTTCCGTGATCAGGATGCCGGCTGAATTAACGCCGAAATCGTCGCCGCTGTGAATCAGGCCGGCCATGCCATCCATTAGGATGCGGTAACCGCTGGCAGGTACGATATCGAAAATAATGTTCCAGCGCTCGCCATCCGCGTACGCCGTCCAGTTATTGTGGCCGATCACCACCCGGTGATCCGCCGTGTAGCTGCCGGTCGCGACAAAGGCGCTGCAGCGATCGGCCGTGCCGCCGGTCTTGTGCTTCAACTGCTTGGTGTAGTACGAAACCTCCAGCCAGGAATTCAGCGCCACCACGTCCCACAGGTCGAGCTTGCTGCCGCGCGCCTTCAAGCCATCGGCGATGCCGCTGAGCTCGGCGCGGTACTCCTCCTCCACGTGCGGCCAGAAAATGTCCCGCGCCGTGTCGCGGAAGAATCCCCATTCGCGCTTTTCGTCGTGCGCAAACTCGGTGGAAATTACTTTTACGGTGTCTTCGATTTCGGGGGACAGCAGATACCCATGCTGGAACCCGATCTCGCCCGGCGTGCCTTCCAGGTGGACCGCGATCCAGCCGTTACGCTCGGCGGCGCGCCAGGCTTTGCTCAGGCGTGGATCGGTTTTGGGATCGCCGGAGAGAAGCGTCAGCGCCACAGCCAGCAGCAGTGCGGAAAAGAAGAGAGTGCGTTGCATTGCCGTTATTATAATAATGTCCGGCTACGATTGTCGGAAGGCGCATCTGAGCCGCGACCGTTAGGGAGCGGCCGGTTAGAGCGATTGGTGCCATGGACGATACGACGCAGCTTCGCAAACTGACGGCGCACGTGAAGGCCGCGGGTTGAGCGTCGAAACTGAGTCCAAAGTTGTTGGACAGGGTTTTGGCGAAGGTTCCCCGCTGGCCGGATGAGAACGTGCTGATCGGGTTTGACACTGCCGACGATGCCGGTGTGTACAAGCTGACGCCGGAGCTCGCCCTGGTGCAGACGGTGGATTTTTTCACCCCCATCGTCGATGATCCGTACACCTTCGGCGCCATCGCCGCCGCCAACGCGCTGAGCGACATCTACGCCATGGGCGGCCGGCCGATTTCCGCGCTGTCCATCGTCGCTTACCCGGCCAAGGGCGATCCAACTGACCTGGAGCAGATTCTCCGGGGCGGCGCCGAGAAGCTGCACGAAGCCGGCTGCACAATCGTGGGAGGCCACAGCGTGGCGGACGACGAAATCAAGTTCGGCTACGCCGTCACCGGCACGGTGCATCCGGCGCGGATCGCCGCCAACGCGGGGGCCATGCCCGGCGACGCGCTGGTCTTTACCAAGCGCCTCGGTACCGGCGTGATCGGGACAGCGCTCAAGCGAGGCCTGGCGGCGCCGGAGCACGTCGACGAGTCTGTCCGCCAGATGCTGGCGTTGAACCGCCGTGCGGCGGAAGAAATGCTGCGGCTGGACGTGCACGGCTGCACCGACGTCACCGGCTTCGGCCTGATTGGCCACGCTCGCGAAATGGCGCTGGCCAGCGGCGTCACGCTCGAAATCGATACCGCCCGCCTGCGGTTTCTTCCCGGCGCGGTAGAATATGCGAAGCTGGGCGCCGTTCCGGGGGGCCTCATGAACAATCGCGAGTTCGCATCCTGCGCGGTCGAGGGCGGCAGCGGGTTGCCGCTCGAAATCGAAGATCTGCTCTATGACCCGCAAACCTCCGGCGGCCTGCTGATCTCGCTGGCGGAGGCCGATGCCGTGCGCTTGGAACAGGCGCTCGAGGGCGCTTACCGGATCGGCCGCGTGCTGCCGCGCGGCGCCAAGGCGATTCGTCTGATATGAGCCACAACCCGATCATCATTGCCCTCGACGTGGAGACCGCCGCCGAGGCGCGCACCCTGGTGAAGCAAATCGGCGATCGCGCCGGTTTTTACAAAGTCGGCTTGGAACTATTCGCCACCGCCGGCCCGGAGATGGTCCGTGAGCTGATCGGGCAGGGCAAGGACGTCTTCCTCGATCTCAAGATGTACGACATCCCGGAAACCGTGAAGCGCGCCGCCGCCCAGGTGGCGCGCACCGGCGTGCGATTCCTGACCGTGCACGCAGTCGGATCCGTGATGCACGCCGCGGTGGAAGGGCGCGCCGGCGCCGGCCTGAAACTGCTCGCCGTCACGGTGCTGACCAGCCTTGGCCGCGCAGACGTGGAAGAACAGGGCTTCCGGGGCGAGGTTGCCGAGCTGGTGGAGCAGCGCGCGCGGCTGGCGATGGGCTGCGGAATGGATGGCGTAGTGGCGTCGCCGCTGGAAGCCGCGGCGGTCCGAGGCATCGTCGGCCCTGCGCCTATTCTGGTGACGCCCGGGGTACGGTCCGCGGGTGTCGGCCACGGCGATCAGAAACGGGTGGCCACGCCCGCTCAAGCCTTGCGCGACGGTGCCAGCTACCTGGTGATCGGCCGCCAGATCACTCGAGATGCCGATCCGGCGGCCGCCGTCGACCGCCTCCTCGAGGAAATCGGCGAGGTCCAGCCCTGTGGCGCAGGCCCCCGGCCTGCGTAGGCGGCGAGCGCACCAGTTGTATCCGTCGCGGCGGTCAGGCCGGCGGCGAGCCGGTCGCGCTGAGCATGTGGTCGACCGAGGGCCGGCCGCCGCCCGCAATCATCACCGCCAACGCGATGGCGATGGCCAGCAGGTGGTATTCGAAGCCCTCACCTTTGTTCGTGCCGCCCCAGTTCATAAAGAAGCCCAAGTGGATATGCACGGTGAGCACGGCCACCACCATGTTGCACAGCACCCCAAACGCGGCGATGCGGCTCAGAAACCCGAGAATCAACCCCAGGCCGCCGAAGAATTCGGCCGCGATTGCCAGGTAGCCAAACGGCGCCGGGATTCCCAGTTGGCTGAAGAAGCCCATGGTTCCGGTAATGCCGTAGCCGCCGAACCAGCCCAGCATCTTCTGCGCGCCGTGCGCAAACATCACTACGCCGAGGACCAGCCGCACCAGCCCGAGCGGGAAACTGTTGCGGGTTGCGAGAAGTTTCTGCCACATTGAGTCGGACACCTCCTGGAGAATTCGCCGCGTAACTACAACCACCGCTCCCTCAGGGTCGCGGCCCGGAAGGCATGTGCTTCCGGCAACGAATCAGTATTCACTCGGATGGCTCAATTGTCAAGCTTCCGCAACCGTTCCCTGCCGGGCACAGTGTTTCTCGCCGCTCCACGCGCCGCGCCGGCGCTGGCGCTCTGAACAAAGCACCTGCGAAACGGCCTCTCATCTGCACCAGCGGCTGCGGCAGGTGCACAGCCATGACTGGTTCACCCACTCGCTCCACTTTCTACTCGCTGCTGCTTCACGCAGCCGCCATCGCGCTGATCCTGTTCGCCACCACCGGCACGAATCCGCCCATCGCGCTCGTGCGCCCGATGCTGCTCGCGGCGCGCGATCTCGTCTTCCTGCCGCCCGCCCCCGACCACGGCGGAGGAGGCGGCCAGAACCAAGCCGCTCCGCCGCAGCTCGGCCGTTTGCCGCGCCCGGCCTTGCGCGTCTTCACGCCCCCAGTGATCGAGATCCGCAACCTCGATCCCAGGCTGCCCGTCGAGCCCACCATTCTGGCGCCGCCCGACGCGCCCATGCCCGTGGTCAACGTCGACCAATGGGGCGACCCAACGGGCATCTTCGGCACGAAATCCGGCGGGCCCGGCACCAACGGCGGTATCGGCACCGGCGCCGACGGCGGCGTTGGTCCTGGCCAAGGCCCCGGCGCCGGCCCTGGCAACAACAGTGGTGTGGGCAGTCCCGACACTCAGGGCGGGCGCGGCATCTTTACCGCGCCGGTGGCGCTCTTCAAGCCCGAGCCCGCCTATTCCGAAGAAGCGCGCAAGGGCAAGGTCCAGGGCACCGTGGTCTTAGTCGTCGAGATTGACGCCAGCGGCCGCCCGCGCAACATCCGCGTCCGCCGGCCCCTCGGCTTCGGCCTGGAGGAACGCGCCATGGACGCGGTTGGCCGCTGGCGCTTCCGCCCCGCCTTCCGCAACGGCAAACCGGTCCCATGCACCGCCGAGGTGGAAGTGAATTTCAGGTTGCTTTGAGCCCGCCGGATAGGGCTCGCCAATCGCGGCTCCGAAGCCGCATCTGACCCGAGCGCCGCGTGGCGCCGGCTGTCAAGCCGGCTGAGCCGAGAGTCGTCTCGGCTTTTCATCCCTTTGCGCGCTCACGATTCTCAAACCTCCGGCGCGTATCGGAGCCGCGACCGTCAGGGAGCGGTTGCCGGCACTCGAGCAGGTCAGTTCCCTCGCCCCTACTTCACAAAAACCAGGCACACCGGCTTCGGCTGCTCCACCGGTTTGTGCTTGGTTGGCGTCAACTCGCCGGTCCGGGGATGGACCTGAAACACGACGATGCTGCCCGAATCCTGGTTGGACACCAGCAGGAATTTGCCATCCGGATCCAGCGTGAAGTGGCGCGGAGTTTTGCCCAGCGTCGCGGTGTGCTCGGCCGGCGTCAGACGAAACAGTTCCGGCTGGATGTGGAAGAACGCGATGCTGTCGTGCCCCCGGTTGGAGGCGTAAACACCGCTGCCCGCGGCGTTCACGACGATCTCCGCGGTCGTGCTGGCGCCGTGAAAACCGGCCGGCAGCGCGCTCAGCGCCTGAAACTCCTGCAGCGCGCCCTTCGCCGCATCGTAACGAAAGGCCGTGACGGTGGAAGCCATCTCACTGAGCACGTACACCACTTTCCCGTTCGGATGAAAAACCAGATGACGCGGGCCCGACCCGGGCGCCACCACGGCGAACGGCGGGTCGTTCGGTTTGATCGTACCGGTGGCCGCGTCGAACCGGTAAACGAGCACCTGGTCCAGGCCCAGGTCCGGCACCAGCAGGTACCGGTTGTCGGGTGAGAAAACGGCTTCGTGCGCGTGCGGTCCTTCCTGCCGGGCGCGGTTGACGCCGGAGCCGTGATGCTGGTCAAAGGCGGCCGCTTCGCCCAGCCTGCCGCCCGCGCCGACGGGCAGCACCGCCACGCTGCCGGTACCGTAGTTCGCCACCGCCAGCCATCGGCCCGTGGCATCGAGCGCCAGATGGCAGGGCCCGCCGCCCTTGGAAGAAACCTGGTTGACCAGCGTCAGCTTGCCCGCCGCGCGATCGATCGAAAAGGAGCTGACCATACCCTTGTCCGTCTCATTCACGGCATAGAGAAACTGGCCGCTGGCATCCACTACGAGAAACGAAGGGCTCGCGGTTTCGACCGCCAATCCGCCCGGCTTCAGCGCGCCGGAAGTGGTGTCGTAACGGTAGGCGGAGATGCCCTTGCCGCCACCGCTGTCGGTGTAGGCTCCGGAAAAGGCCAGCAGTTCCGCGCCATGCGCCGCAGCCGCGGCCAGAAGCAACAACGAAAGGATCGTTTTCACAGTGGTATTACAGCACAAGTCCACCGTCGAAGACCCCGCGCCCAGGCGGAAGACTCGTTCCGCGGCGTCACCCGCAACACGCCAGAAGCAACGCCTGGCGTCTGCTGCCCCCCGATTTCGCCCGATTTGTTCCGCGAGTAACCTGCCCTGCCGTGCACTAACATGGAGCTGGAGCCATGCTCGAGAACATCAATCTCAAGAAGAAGCTCTCGAGGGAAGAGTACAAGCGGGCGCTGCCGGCGGTGCAGCATCGCCTCTATGATCTGGAAAAGGCCTGCTGGGACCAGGGCGTGCCGGCGGTGATCGTCTTCGAAGGCTGGGACGCCTCCGGCAAGGGCACGGCCATTTCCGCTTTGACGCAGCGCCTGGATCCGCGCGGTTTCAAGCTCTATCCCATCACCGCACCGCGAACCTATGAACAGCAGCGTCCCTGGTTGTGGCGCTTCTGGCTGAAGGCGCCGAACCGGGGCGAAATGGTGATCTTCGACCGGAGCTGGTACTACCGCGTGCTGGACGAGCGCGTGGAGCGCACCATTCCCGAGAAGGCATGGCGCCAGGCTTACCGCGATATCGTCGAGTTCGAGCGCATGCTGGCCGACGACGGCACGGTGATCCTCAAGTTCTTCCTCCACATCTCGAAGAAGGAACAGCGGGAGCGGTTCCGCGCCATCCAAGCCGATCCGCTCGAAGCCTGGCGGGTCAGGGACGCAGACTGGGTCCGTCAGAAGAAATACGGCGAATACGTGACCGCGATCGAGGAGATGCTGGAGTTGACCGAATCCGAGTTTGCGCCCTGGGCCATCGTCGAAGCCACCTCCAAGTGGTATGCGCGCAAACGCATCTTCGACGCCATCGTAGCCGCGCTGGAGAAGCGGCTGGGCACCGCTGCGCCGCCTCGCGCCGTCGAAACCCCCGCTGCGGCCGCCAAGGACGCGGAGCTGCGGGAGGCCATGGACTCGATGGCGAAGGGAAGGCTCTGATGCTCGAAACCCTCGATCTCACGCGGAAACTCAGCCGCAAGGATTACGTCCGCGATGTGACGCGGCGCCAGATTGAGCTTCGCGAACTGGGTTACCAGGTATACCTGCAAAAACGTCCCGTAATCATTTTGTTTGAAGGCTGGGACGCCGCCGGAAAAGGCGGGGCCATCCAGCGGATCACGGAAAAGCTGGACCCGCGCGGATACGTCGTCTATCCCATCGCCGCGCCGCAGGGCGAAGACAAGACGCGCCACTACCTCTACCGCTTCTGGCGGCGCGTCCCCGAGCGCGGCCAGATCGCCATCTTCGACCGCTCCTGGTATGGCCGCGTTCTGGTGGAGCGCGTGGAGGGCTTCGCGGCCGAGGAAGCCTGGCAGCGCGCCTACAAGGAGATCAATTCCTTCGAACGCCAGGTGAAAGATTTCGGCACCATCCTCGCCAAGTTCTGGATCCACATCTCGCGCGAGGAGCAGCTGCGCCGCTTCGAAGAGCGCAAAGCCATCGGCTACAAAGCCTGGAAACTGACCGACGAGGACTGGCGCAACCGCAAGAAATGGGGCGTCTACGAGGAGGCGGTGGAAGAGATGCTGGTGAAGACCAGCACGCGCACGGCGCCCTGGACACTCGTGGAAGGCAACGACAAATACTGGGCGCGCACCAGGGTGCTGGCGCGTCTGGTCGCGATTCTCTCCAAGGAACTCGGCTGCAAGGCCCCGGACCCGCTCAAGCAGGGCTCGGGCAAGAAGAACGCCAAGTGATGGCCGGTGGGACAGACGATCGGTTTGTGTCGTCTGTCAGGGTTATCTTGCCGAAGTTTGACAGACCACAAAAGGCGATGGTCGGTCCTACCGCAGTATCATGGCCGTAGTGACCGGAACCAGTAGTTTCACGCGCGCGGTGCTGGGCAGGACCGGGCGCGAAGTGACCCGCCTGGGGGTATCCGCCAGCTACGGCGTGCCGGGCGACGCGCTGGAACGCGCGTTCGAGCAGGGCGTGAACTACATTTATTGGGGCAGCCGGCGGCGCGATTCCTTCGGCGCCGGGCTGCGCCGCCTCGCGCCGCGGCGCGACCAGTTCCAGCTCGTGATCCAGTCGTACACGCGGGCGGCGGCGCTGATGGGCTGGAGCCTGGAGCGCGCGCTGCGGACCCTGGGCTTCGATTACACCGATGTGCTGCTGCTCGGCATGTGGAACCGGCCGGTAGCGCCGCGGATTCTCGATGCGGCGCGGCGGCTCAAGGCGCGAGGCCTGGTGCGGCACCTGGCGGTTTCGACGCACACCCGCACTTTGGTGCCGGGAATCGCGGCCGGCAGCGACTTCGATATCGTACATTTCCGTTACAACGCGGCGCACCCCGGCGCTGAAACCGACATTTTTCCGCACCTGCCTGCGAGCGGCCGGGCAGGTCTGGTCGCATTCACCGCCACCAGTTGGGGCCAACTGCTTGGCACAGCGTCCCTGCAGGGCGTCATCGGTTCCCATGCCGTGCCCAAGGGCGAGCGCGCCCCGACCGCTGCCGACTGCTACCGCTATGTGCTGACGCGGCCGGAAGTGGATGTGTGCATGACCGGCCCCAAAGACGCGGCGCAAATGGAGCACGCCCTGGAGGCGCTTCGGTTAGGCCCGATGAGCGAAGACGAACTCGCGTGGATGCGGCGGGTTGGCTGCGCGGTGATGGGCAAGTAAGGACGGCAGTTCTTACGCAGGCCGGGGGGCTGCGCCACTGTGACGGAAAGTTCTTTCTAACCTGCCGTCAACGTTTTGTCGCGCCGCGCGTCAGACTATCATCATGTGGAAGGATCTTCTTTACTCGCTTCGCTCCCTGCTCCGGAGCCCGCTGTTCGCGGCGGCCGCGGTGGCTTCGCTGGCGCTGGGCATCGGCGCCAATACCGCGATTTTCTCGCTGCTGAACCAGGTGGTGCTGCGCTCGCTGCCCGTGCACGACCCGGAATCGCTGGTGGTGGTGCACACCGACTACCAGGCGCAGGGATCGAGCTCCAGCGATAACAACGAATCGGTCTTCTCCTCTCCGCTCTACCGCGACTTGCGCGCCTCCGACCCGGCCTTCTCCGGCATCCTGGCGCGCGGCAGCGCCGGCGTGCGCCTTGCCTGGAAAGGAAATACGGAATCGGCCCAGGCCGAGCTGGTATCGGGCAATTTCTTCGAAACGCTCGGTGTCGGCGCCGCGCTCGGCCGCACGCTGGCTGCGTCCGATGAAGGCGCGCCGGGCTCGTTCCCGGTGGTCGTGCTCAGCCACGCTTTCTGGGGGAGCCACTTCGGCGCGGACCCCGCGGTGCTGAACCAGACAGTCGCATTGAACGGCCAGCCGTTCACGGTGATCGGCATCGCCGACGCGGGGTTCCACGGTTTGACGCAGGGTAATTCGCCCGACATTTTCGTACCGCTCACCATGGAGCGGTCGCTGATTGCCAACTTCGACGTGCTTACCGACCGCACCACCCGCTGGCTGAACCTCTTCGCCCGCCTGAAGCCGGGCGAGAGCCTGCGGCGCGCACAGGCCGCCAGCGATGTTGCCTACCACGCCGCCGTTGCGAACGAACTGGCGCAGAGAAGCGATATCCCCGATCAGCGCGACCGGCAGCGCTTCCTTGACCAGCGCGCCGCCTTGCGCCCTGCCGCGCAGGGCATCGCGGAGCTGCGCGACAAGTGGGAAAAACCGCTTCGCGTGCTGATCGCGATGGTGGCGCTGGTGCTGCTGATCGCCTGCGCCAACGTGGCCGGCTTGATGGTGGCGCGCGCCACCGGCCGGCAGCGCGAAATCGCCATCCGGCTGGCGATGGGCGCGCGCCGCGCGGCCCTGGTGCGGCAACTGCTGCTCGAAGGCCTCATTCTGGCGCTGGCGGGCGGGATGGCCGGCCTGCTGGTGGAACACTGGAGCACGGCGGCGCTGCTCAGCATCCTGCCGCGCCAGGAGGCCGGCGGATGGCTCACCGCCAGCCTGGATCTTCCTTTGCTCCTCTACACCTTCGGCATTTCTCTCGCCTGTGGCCTGCTGTTCTCGCTGCTGCCGGCCTTGCAGGCGACGCGCCCCGACCTGGCGCCAACCCTGAAGGACCAGGCGCTCAACGTCGCATCCGGCGGCCGGCCGGCCCGCTTGCGCCAGGTGCTGGTCGCCGCCCAGATCGCGCTCTCCCTCCTGCTGGTGGCGGGCGCAGGCCTGTTCAGTTCCAGCGCGGCCAACCTGTTGAACGCTCATTTGGGATTCCGGCCGAGCCAGCTCCTGATGTTTTCCCTCAACGCCACCCTCGACCGCCCCCAGGCGCCGGCCGCCGCGGCTTTCTATCACGACCTGCAGCTGCGGCTGTCTTCCATGCCGAATGTGGTGGGTGTCGCAGCGGCCGATGGTGGACCGTTTTCGGGTAGCAAGACCGGCGGCAACATCACCGTGGAAGGCTACCGCGCAGGCAAGGAAGAGTACACAGGCGCCACGCGCATCGCCATCAGCCCGGGATATTTCAGCGCCATGGCCATCCCGCTGCGCGCCGGGCGCGAATTCACCGACCGCGATTCGGCCGCAGCGCCGAAAACGGTTCTGGTGAATGAGACATTCGTCAAACGCTACTTCGGCGCCGCAAACCCGATTGGCCGCCGCTTGGAGTTCGGCGCCAGTACGCCGCCCAAGTTCGACCGCGAGATTGTGGGCGTGGTGGCCGACAGCCGGGACGATGTGCGCGAGCCTGCCCAGGAGACGATTTACACTCCGTACCTGCAATGGGACCATCCGGCGCGGCTGGCGTTTTATGTGCGTACCGCGGGCGATCCCGGGCGCATGGCCGCCGCCGTCCGCCAGGTGACGAGGGAGGCCGACGTCGATTTGCCGGCCGTCAAAATCAAGACCGTCGAACTGCGGATTCGCGAATCGCTTTATACGGAGCGTCTGATCGCCATTCTGTCCGCGTCGTTCGGGGTTCTGGCGACGCTGCTGGCCGCCATCGGGCTTTATGGCGTCATGGCTTATTCCGTGGCGCGGCGCACCGGAGAGATCGGCGTGAGGATGGCGCTGGGCGCGGTGCCGGCGGATGTGCTTCGCCTGGTGCTGCTGGGCGCGGTTCGCCTGGCCGCGATCGGCATCGCCATCGGCCTGGCTGCCGCGCTGGCCGCCGGAAGGCTGATCGAGTCGCAGCTCTTCGGCATCAAGGCCTCGGATCCGCTGATCTACGCGGGCGCGGCCGTGTTACTCGGTCTGGTGGCCTTGATCGCTGCCGGTGTGCCGGCGTGGCGCGCCGCACGCGTGAATCCGGTCTCGGCACTAAAATACGAGTAACTGAAGTTATTGGGGGTGTAGCGATCAGCGGGCCCTACTTAGTGCTTGCCGCCGACTTATCCAAGAGTTCCCGTAAGTGCACTTCCATTTCCTTCGGCAAGAAACCGTAAGGGCCGGCCGCCGACTTATACACGACCCGTCCGCCCCGATCGATCACGTACAGCCTCTCAGGCCAGCCTGTGTAGGCAAGCTCCGTCCGATCCTCCAGGCTATCGATCAGTGCCGGAATGTGGATGCCCAGGTTCCGGACGCAGAGGCTGGCGTTGTCAAACCGGTCGGCATCGGTGCGCGGCGAGTGCAGCAGCACATGGTCCCGCTCATTGGAGGGTGTCTGCCACAGATCCACAGGGTGAGCTTCCTTGATATAGACGATGTAAAAAGCCGCTTGCTCACGGTATTGGTCGTACAAGCGGTTGAGCTCGGGAACCTCCCGGCGAAATGGCGGTCAACTGTAGCTGCCGAAGATCAGCACCACCGGCCGGTTCCGGTACTCGTCGGAGATCCGGACGCGGCGGCTGTGATCCACCACCGGCAAATCGAAGTCCGGCGCCGGTTCTCCCGGCTCGAGGTGCCCCGCGCGCGCCGACATCCACAGCGGCCGGAATGGCAGCACCATCATCGCCGCATCTGGCATGTGCCGCATGACGGCGCCGAAGCGGTCCAGCGGCTGGTGCATCGTCCAATACAGCGCCGCGGTCAGTGCCCCATAGAGCAATCCGCAGGCGGCCAGCACCATCGCGCCGGCCTTGAGGAAAGACATGATCTCCTGAGAATATACCAGCCCAGGGCGCGCCGCCAGTAATTGAAATCAACTAGCCGGCTCCGCTTGTTTACGCCTTCTAATGGGTTTCCGTTATTGTTCAGCCTCGCCCGCACCCGTAGAATCGTCCAAACTATGCACTCAGGGAAGCTTTCTACCATACTCCTGCTGTCACTAGGCTGGTGCGCGCATGCACAGGATCCGGTCGGCGTGCTGGAAGGTGATATCAGAGACGCGTCGGGCGCGGTGGTGTCGGCCGCCGCGGTCACGGTCACCAACCATGAAACAGGTTTCAGCACCAAACAGCTCACCACGCGGGAAGGCGTGTTTCACTTCTCGTTCCTGCCGGCTGGCGAGTACGACTTGCGCGCGACCGCGGTTGGCTTCGCACCCTATACATCGTCGGCCATCCGCATCGATATCGGCCGCACGGTCCGGGTCCCCCTCAAACTGGAAGTGGCAACCGGACACAGCGAGGTGAACGTCAGCGGCACCGGCGCCACGGTGGATACCAGCCAGACCCTCGGCAATGTCGTTTCCGAGCTCCAGGCGGTTGACCTTCCTCTGAACGGACGCGACCTGACGCAGCTAGGCCTGCTGCAGCCCGGAGTCGCACCCATGACCTCGGGCCTGGCCGAGGCGGGAGGCATTGCGCGCAGCGGCCAGGCTTACGCCGTCAATGGGCAGCGCCCGGAATCCAATAACTACCTGCTCGATGGCGCCAGCAACGTGGACAGCGTGAATGGCGGGTACGCTCTGCGCACGCCTGTGGACGCCGTGAATGAGTTTCGCATTCTTACCCTCAACGCTCCCCCCGAGTACGGCGAGACCAGTGGAGCCACAACCTCGGTGGTGACCAAGTCGGGAAGCAATGGCTTTCACGGCGACGTCTACGAGTTCCTGCGCAACAACGCCATGGATTCGCGCAACTTCTTCGCTTCCCAGACCGAGCCTCTGCATCGCAATCAATACGGCGCCACGCTGGGCGGACCCATTCGCAAGGACAAGGATTTCTTCTTCCTCTACTACGAAGGGCAGCGCAATTCCGCGGGCGAAACCCAGGCCGCGATTGTTCCCACCGCCGCCGAGCGCACCGGCGATTTCTCCGGCCTGACCGACCCCGCCACCGGACAGCCGGTTCCTCTCATCAACTATTTCACCGGCCAGCCGTTTCCCGGCAACATGATCGCGTCGTACATGCAGGATCCGATCGCCCAACAGGCGGCGAAACTGTACCCGCTGCCCAATATCGGCACCAACGTGTTCGAATCCACCCAGCTCGGGTCGACCAACTACAACCAGGGCGGATTCCGGCTGGATCACTATTTTGGCGCCAGCGACCAGCTCTTCGGGCGGTTCTCCACGTCGTCGCTGGGCGAGCTCGATCCTCTGCCCATCGCCGGAGCCGGCGTGCCCGGTTTTCCCGTCAAAGACAACATCGTGACTAATTCCGGCACTGCCAGCTGGGTCCACCTCATCTCGCCGCAAACGGTACAAACCGTCCGCGCGTCCGTTTTCCGCAACGTGTTCCTCAACGGACAAGCGGTGAATCACACGCCAGGCAGCGACCTCGGCTTCCAATACCAGCCAACTCTCGGGTTGAACGAGGGCGTTCCCTACCTCATCGTGAGCGGCTACGCGTCGCTGGGCAATCCGATCGTCGGGCCGCAGAACACCTATCAGAACGACTTTCAGGGGTCTTACTCCATCGCCATGACCCGCGGCCGCCACAACATGAAGTTCGGCGCCGACCTGACTCGCGAGCAGATCAATGTCCTGTTCGGGATCGCCACCAACGGCTTCTTCGTCTTCGCTCCTTTTCCCGCAAGCGATTCCTTTGCCAGCTTTCTGCTGGGGCAGTCCGTTCAGTTCTTCCAGGGCGGCGGCGAGTTCGACCGCGGCCTTCGCAAGTGGGTCGCGGCCGGGTATGCGCAGGATGAGTACCACATCAGCCAGAGCTTGACTCTCAACTTCGGCCTGCGCTACGACGTGAACACACCCTACGTCGATATCCGGAACCGGATGAACGCCTGGGATCCCGGGAAGCAGTCGACGGTCTATCCGAACGCGCCCGTAGGGCTGCTCTTCCCCGGCGACCCGGGCGTGCCCGCGGGCATCGCTGCCGTCGACTATCACGAATTCATGCCGCGCGTCGGCCTGGCCTGGAATCCATTCGGCGATAACCGGACCGTGGTCCGCGCCGGCTACGGCATCTTCTACGATGGCTTCACCAACGGCACCGGAGGGCCTCTGCAGGCGTCCATCAGCGCGCTTCCATGGACCCAGGCGTACCAACTGCCCGGTCCTGGATTCAGCATCGCCAATCCCTATGGCGGCGGTCCCAGCCCCTTCGGCACGGGCAACTTCGTTGCGCCGGCCACCGTGCTTACCGTGCAATCGGGCATGCTGCCTCCGTACTCGCAGAACTGGAACCTCTCCATCGAGCACGCGATCGCCAAAGACTATCTGTTCGACATTCGCTACGTAGGCAACAAGGGAACGCACCTGCCGCGCTTCATCGAAGCGAACCCCAGCATTTACGGACCGGGTGTCAATGCGAATAACAACAGCGAAATCCGCGAGTACACCACCTGCAACGCCTCCGGCGTCTGCAATTACGGATCGGTAGGCTTGCTCGCCGATGACTCCAGTTCCACCTACCATGCGCTGGAAGTGGCCTTCTCGCGGCAGTACGCGCACGACTTGAGTTTCCTGGTCTCTTACTGGTATTCGAAGAGCCTCGACTATATCTCGACCCTCAACGTCGCCGGTTCGGCGCCGACGCTGGTGGCGGGCGAGAACGATCTGGCACAAAACCCGTTCGACCTCGCGGCTGAGCACGGCCCGTCGCTGTTCGATGCCACCCACCGCTTCGTCTTCAGCGGCACCTGGGCGTTGCCCGGCTGGCGCAATGCATCGCGCGCTGCGGCCTTCCTGACCAACGGCTGGCAGATGAACACCATCACCAGCCTCTCCACCGGCACGCCGTTTACGGTTTACGACAGCGCTGACGTTTCCCTACAGGGCAGCGCGCCCGAAATCAGCGGCTTCTACTCCAGCCGACCCGACCTGATCTCCAATCCAAATGCGGGGCAGCCGCACATCCCGACCGAATGGGTAAGCCGCGCGCCCTTTCTGCAGCTGAACCCGCAAACCCAGGCCGGCCAGTTCGGCAATGAGGGCCGCAACGTGGTGCGCGGTCCGGGCATCCAAGAGGTCGACCTTTCGTTGTTCAAGTACTTCAGGATCAATGAGACCAAGCGCGTGCAATTCCGGGCGGAGTGTTTCAACCTGCTCAATCATCCGAATTTCGGACTGCCCGAGAACGACCTGGAGTCTCCCGCGTTCGGCCAGATCCTGCAGGCGGGCTCACCGAGGCTGTTCCAGCTGGCGTTGAAACTGCTGTTCTAAACGGGCCGGCCGGCGCGCGCAGGCACGGGCGCCGCTGATTGGTTAGAATAGCTGTTTCAACATGCGAACTTTCCTCACCATCCTGGCCGGCGGGATTCTTCTCGCAGGCTGCTCGGAGCAGCCCGCGGCGCCGGCTGCCAAGAAAGAAGAGGCCAAGCCCGAACTGGCCTCCGGCCAAAGTGCCCTGTTCAAGATGTACCAGGTGGCGCGCACCTGGGCCCCCGACGTGGCGGTGCTGAAACTGGATAGCGTGCGCCTCGACGGCGTCCCGGACGAGCCCGGCAAGTCCGGCGGCTGGGAGGCCATCTTCACCTCCGAGCAGCGAGCCGCGTCCCACTCGTTCACCTGGTACGCGCTCGATCAGGAGCCCAACATCCACAAGGGCGTCTTCGCCGGCAGCGAAGGATCAAACGCGCACGGCGAGACCACGCCTTTCCTGATTTCCGACGTCAAGATCGATACCGACGCGGCCTTGGCCACGGCGAAGGGTAAGGAGGATGCGTACGAGAAGAAGAATCCCGGCAAGCCCGTGCTCTTCCTGCTGGAGAAATCGAGCCGGTTCGCGCATCCCGCCTGGCGCGTGATCTGGGGAGAGTCGGTGGGCACGTCGGGCTTCTCGGTTTATGTGGACGCCACCACCGGCGCCTTCCTCGAGATCATGCACTAGCCGGGTTAGCCCCGTTCCGGCAGGCGCGCCCGATTGTGCGGGGCCCTCGATTCCAGCACCAGCCGCAATCGCTGCGGAATGCGGTTGACCAGCCCGACAATCAGCTTGTACTTCCATCCCGGCACCACAAACAGTTTGCGCTGGCGAAGGCCGGCCAGGGAAGCATCCACGACAGACTCGGCGCTCATCCAATACGATTTCGGAATCGACGACCGCTCGATACCCGCCACGTCGTGAAACTCGCTGTAGGTGAAGCCGGGGCAGAGCGCCTGCACCACCACCGGCGAGCCGGTGGATTTCAAATCCAGGTAGAGTCCTTCGGTGAACGCGTTGACCCAGGCTTTGGTGGCGCAATAACTGACGCTGCCCGGGCTGCGCGTGAAGCCGGCCACCGAAGCCACGTTGATGATGGCGCCGCGGCCGCGCGCCGCCATCGCGCCCAGCGCGGCGTGCGTCAGCCGCAGGATGGCGCCGATGTGGAGGCGGTGCATTTTGAGCTGGTCGTCGAGCGGCGCCTCATAGAACCGGCCCTTGACGCCGAAGCCGGCGTTGTTCACCAGCAGGTCGAGGCGCGATTCGGCGGCCAGGCGCGCCGCAACGCGGTCCATATCGTCCGGCACGGAGAGATCGGCTTCGCAGGTTTCCACGTGGATCTGATGGGCGTGCTCCAGCTCCGCGGCCAGTTGCTGCAGGCGGTCCTGGCGGCGGGCGACGAGCAGCAGGTTGTAGCCCTGCGCGGCGAGTTTACGCGCGAATACGGATCCGATGCCGGCGGATGCGCCGGTGATGGCGGCAATAGGTTTGTCCATGGATTCCCGACTCGAAACCGCGAATCGATCCTAGGGCTCCGCCTTCGCGGCGGCGCTGCGGGGCGGCGTGCGCGGCTTCTTGGGCGCCCCGACGTAGGCGTAGGGATCCTCCGGCGCCTCGGGTTCTGCGCGCTGGAACCAGCGCTTCAGTGTAGTCCAGCTGTCGCGGATGCGGCGGCGAACGGGGCGGTAAGCCATTGGCGGCCCTCCTGCCACGATCATACAACGGCGGTCAGGATTGCCGTGGGCGGGCGCGCCGGGACGCACCGGGCGGGCTAATCGGCCCGCTCCAGCACCAGGGCCGTGGCGTCGAAGTCGCCGCGCAGGTTGAGATTCAGACCGGCTTCCATGAGGTAGGCGCCGCTGAGCTGGAGCTGCTTTTCGACCAGTTTGTTGTCCATCGACTCGATGCGGTACATGGCGCGTGGATCGAGGCCGCGCAGGCGGATGGTGGCGGCGGGCGTGTTGTATTGCTGCGAGTGCCGGAAGGCGAACAGCACGGCCTGCCTGCCGCCGGCGCCGACGTATTGGTTGGCCGTCAACTCGCCCGTTCGCGGCGAGAACAGGCGGTAGAGATCGCCATTCTGCACGGTGGCGCGGATGCGCTTGTCCAGGGCCACGAGTTTCCTGGCGAGAGCGAAGTCCGCGTCCGTCCAGTGGTTCAGATTGCTGCCGATCCCGAGCGCGCCCTGCATCGCCACCAGGAAACGATACGACAGCGACACGGCGCGCCCGTCGACCCAATTGGGGCTGTCGGTGACCCACGCCGACATGATCCGCGCCGTGTGCGCCTGCGAAAAGCCCTCCTGGATGCGCAGCCGATCGAAGGCGTCCGTATTGTCCGACGCCCAGACTTCTTCCACGCGCTGCAGAATGCCCAGATCGATCCGGCCGCCGCCGCCGGAGCAGGACTCGATTTCGAGGCGCGGGTGCCTGGCGCGCAGGCGATCGATGATCTGATACAGATTCCGCACATAAGCCACCCAGAGTTTGCGCTCTTCGATGGGACCGGCTTCGGGCCACCCGGGCTCAGAGATCGGCCGGTTCATATCCCACTTCAAATAGCGGATGGGATAGCTGGTGGCCAGCTTGTCGAGAACACCGAAGATGTACTCGCGCACCTCGTCGCGGGCGAGGTTGAGGACCATTTGGGTGCGGAGCTCGCTGCGCGGCCGGTCGTCGAAGTGAATTACCCAGTCGGGATGGGTGCGGTAGAGATCGCTGTCGGCGTTGACCATTTCCGGCTCGACCCAGAGGCCAAAATCCATGCCGAGCGAGTTGACGTGATCGATGAGCGGCTTCAGGCCGTTGGGGAATTTCCTGGGGTTGACCACCCAGTCGCCGAGGCCGGCGCGGTCGTTGTTGCGCGCGCCAAACCAGCCGTCATCCATCACGAACAGCTCGACGCCCAGCGTGGCGGCCTTGTCGGCCAGAGCCGTCTGGCCGCCTTCATTGACATCGAACCCGGTGGCTTCCCAGGAATTGTAGAGCACCGGGCGAAGCCGCGCGGATTTGCCGCCGGGGAGAATCTGCTCGCGCTCAAAGCGGTGCAGCAGGCGCGACGCGCCGCCGAAACCGCCGGCTGAGAAGCCGCCATAAAACGCCGGCGTGTCGAGCGATTCGCCGGGCTGAAGCGGATAAGCAAAGTCGAAGGTATTGAAGCCGCCCGTGACGCGGACCTGGCGATATGGCGTCTGCTCGACGGTGATGCGCCAGTTGCCGCTCCAGGCGAGCGCGCCGAACCAGACGCGCCCGGATTCCTCAGTGGCGTCGCCCGGATCTACCGCGAACCAGGGATTGAAGCCGTGGCTGGTGTGGCCCTTGCGGCTCTCCAGCACCTTCATGCCTTCGTGGATGGGCTCGCGCACCAGTTGTGTTTCGGCGGCCCAGCGGCCGGTGAGGTAACTGAGCTGGTAGCCGGTTCCGGCGGGCATGTACCACGCCGCGGACTGCGCGCTTTCCACCGAGAGGCTGTGCTCGGTGCCGTTGCGCACCGTGGCGGAGCGGCGGATGATGCCGTACTCCGGATAGGCGCGGTAGTGCAGCGTCACCTCGATCCGGTCGCGGATGTCCTTGAGGGAGATTTCGAGATCGTTCTGCGCGATCCGGTGAGAGACATACTGCAGCACCAGGTCGCGATCGCCGTTCTCGCGGGCGATCTTGAGTGCCGGCTCGTAATAGCGCGTCCCGCCCCACCCGGGGAACTCTTCGTTCTCCATCATCTGCCGCGGGTCAAACGAAGATAGTTCGCGGGCCGGCGTGAGGGCCGGCAAATCGGCGAGGTTCCACAACGGCGCTCCCCAATAGATGTTTCTCAGCGAACGGTCAGGAGCGATCCCCAGCGCATACGAACTCTGGCTGGTGGTCAGCAGAAAGACGCGGCGTGCTTCGGAGAACTGAATCGACTGGGCAAACAGGGGCGAGGCAAGCAGCAAAACGATTGGCGCGCGGCGCATAGCGTCCCCAGTATAGCGGCAGGCTGCTGAAAGGGTGATTGGCGATCTGCGTCTGGGATAGAATATGCCCCATGTCCCGCGTCCAGACCCCGCTCACCGATTCTTTGCTGGCCTACGTCGCTGAAGTCACCCTGCGCGAGCCGGAGGCGCTGCGCAAAGTCCGGGAATCGAGTGAAAGCCACCCGCACGCGTCGATGCAGATCGGGCCCGAGCAAGGCCAGTTTCTGCACGTGCTGGCGCGGTTGACGGGCGCTCGCAAGGCGATCGAGGTCGGCGTCTTCATGGGCTACAGCTCGAGTTGGATTGCGCTCGGCCTGCAGCCGGGCGGCAAGCTCATCGCCTGCGACGTGAGCGAAGAGTACACCGCCATCGCCCGGCAAACGTGGCGCGAAGCCGGCGTGGAGGACCGCATCGAATTGCGCCTGGCGCCCGCGCTCGGTACGCTGGACGCGCTGATCGCGTCGGGCCAGGAAGGCAGTTTCGATTTCGTTTTCATCGACGCCGACAAGGGGAACTATGTCCACTACTATGAGCGGGCGCTGCGGCTGGTGCGCCAGGGCGGGCTCGTCGCCGCCGACAACGTCCTGTGGGATGGCACAGTGGCCGACCCCGCGGACCGCGACCCGGATACGGAAGCCATCCGCGCATTCAGCCGGCGCCTCCACAAGGATGAGCGCATCGCGTTGAGCATCGCCACCATGGGAGACGGGATCGCGCTGGCGGTGAAGCTATAACAATGCGCAGTTGGGGCAGGTCCCCGACCTGCCAGGCACGGCCTGCGGTAAACGCCGGGGAGGCGCAGGTCCGGGACCTGCCCCACTTGCGTTAGTGCGCGCCGCGTCCGCGGGTTGCCGTCAGATCCACGCCGGCGGATTTCAACGCCCGTGTGGCGCTCACGTAGTCCAGTTGCGGAGCCAGCTTGCGGATGCCATCGAAAACGAAGAAGCGGGCCGCATCATCCATGCCGACTCTGCCCGTGACCCCGCGATCTTTCAGCGCCGCCACAATGCGATCGTAAGGGCTTTCGTCTTCCTGCCAGGCGCGAATTTCGTCGCCGGGGCGGATCAGCTCCCGCGCCCGCATCTCTTCGAATCCCGGCACCACCCACACCGGCTCGCCTTTGGCCGGCAGGACCACGGCGAAAGTGCGCTCGCTCTTGCCCCAGCGCACGCCCGTCAGGTAAGTCATCGCCGGCCCGGGTTCCAGCACCACGGCCTGGAGACCGAACTCCTTCATGGCGTCCTGCAGCCTGGCGGCGCGTTCGCGGTAGGTTGCCGGTGTGATGTCGTTGGATTGCGGCATGGGTCTTATCCGAACGGCTGATCGATGGCAGGGCTCTGCGCGGTAAACATGTGGGCGCCGGTCTCAGTGGCGTACATGCAGTCTTCCAGGCGAATGCCGAACTCGCCGTAGATGGCGATGGTCGGCTCATCGCTGAAGCACATGCCCGGTTCAATGCGCGTCTTGTTGCCCTTCACCAGGTAGGTCCACTCGTGACCCTCCAGGCCAATGCCATGGCCGGTGCGGTGCGGCAATCCGGGAAGCTTGTAGCCCGGTCCGAATCCAGCCGCAACCAGCACCTGGCGCGCGGCCGCATCCACCGATTCGCAAGTCGCGCCCGGCCGGCAGGCGGCCAGCGCGGCGTCCTGCGCCTTGCGCTCCAGGTTCCACACCTCGCGCTGGCGGGCAGTGGGCTTTCCGAAAACCGTGGTGCGCGTGATGTCGCTCTGGTAGCCCTCCACCGTGCAGCCATCGTCCACCAGCACGATGTCGCCTTCGCGCAACTGCTGCGGCTGGATGCTGCCATGTGGGAAAGCCGTGTACTTACCGAAAATCACCATGGCGTCGCCCTGCACGCCGAGCGCGCGGTAGGCCGCCGCCACGTTGGCGCTCAATTCGTGGTTGGTCATTCCCTCGCGCATCGTGGGGAAGACCGCCTTGTAAGCGGCTATGGTGATGTCGTTGGCGCGCTGCATGAGGGCAATCTCCGCCGGCGATTTGATCACGCGGCAGCCTACGGTGATGGGATCGGCGCTGAGCAGCTCCACGCCCGGCGCCTCCCGCCGCAGACCGTCGAAGACGGCGAAACTGACGTGCTCCTCCAGGCCGGCGCGCCGCGCTTTGCGATCCCGCAGGAGCTGGGCCAGAGCGGTGCAGACGCCCGCGGCGGCGTTCCACGCGCGGACTTCGCCACCCATGCGGATCGCTTTCCGGGCGCTGTCCCCGGCAGCTTCGGGGACCAGCCACGCCGTCTCGCCGGAGGCCGGCAGAACCCAGGCAAGCGCGTTCTCGCCCTGGCTCCAGCGCACGCCCGTGAAATAGAACATGCTGGCGCCGCCTTCGCAGACAATCGCATCGAGGGCGTGCTGGCGCATCAGCCGGCGCGCTTTCTCCTGCCGGGCGCGGCGCTCCTCGTCGGTGATCGGCTGGATGCCATCCAGCATGGGGCGCAGGTTGGGGAAGGCTACGGACACTTCCTGTCCATCGGCCAAAGCGGCCAGGCCCGCCGCGGCGGATGCGATGAAGGCTCTGCGGTTCATGGAGTGGCTTCCGAACAGCATGACACAATCCGTGCCGCGGCGGTGATGCCTGCCTGGTCCCTTGGGCGGAGCGAATGCGCCCGCGCAGACCAGGGGGTCCGCCTCACGGCTTCTGGCGCCCCGCCGAAAAGAGCGAAAGGTGCCAAAATGATTGGGAAAGGATGGGCGCCATGAAGCGTGCCTTGATTTTGATGGCGGCGTTCGCGATAGCAGCGATGGCCGCGGACGTCGCCGGTACCTGGAAGGCGACGGCGGAGGGCCCCAACGGAAGTATGGAACGGACCTTCGTCTTTAAGGTGGACGGAAACAAGCTCACCGGCGAAACCACCAGCACCATGCTGGGCAAGTCCACCATCACCGACGGCAAGATCGACGGCGACAACCTGTCGTTCAGCATCACCGCGGATTTGCAGGGGACGGAACTCAAACTGAGCTACAAAGGGAAGGTAAGCGGAGACCAGTTGCACCTGACCTCGCAGCGGGCGGGCGATGAAGGGCAAGCCATCGAATGGGCCGGCAAGAAGGTTCAGTAAACCCGTCCCGCCGGGCGCCCGCACTTCCCAGCCAGCACCGGAACCGGAATGCCGGCAACTGACAAAACTCGGACCCAGGGCGCATCGAGCGAGGTGGTTCGCGACATCAACCGCCGCATTGTCCTCAATTTGATCCGGACGCGGCAGCCCATTTCACGCGCCGACCTGGCGCGTGTCTCCGGCATGCAGCGCAGCACCATCTCTCTGATCGTCGAACAACTGATTGGGGAGAATTGGGTGCTGACCGGTCCCACCGCCCGCTTGCCCCGGGGGCGGCGGCCCACGTTCCTGCGGCTGAATGACGAGCGGGTGATGATCGGGGTAGACGTGCGCCCGGCCCAGATCACAGCCGCGGTGGCGGACGCCAACGGCCGGTTCATCTCACAGGAGGTGATCGCCACCACGCCGGACGCGGAGTTCACGCTGGGCCGCCTCATCGAAGCCGTCCAGCGCATTATCGCGTCGTGCCGCGGCCGCAAAATCGAGGGCATCGGCGTCAGCGTGCCGGGCCGCTACATTCCCGGCACGAATCGCCTTGTGTTCGCGCCCAATCTTGGATGGCGCGACGTGGACATTCGTACTCCGCTCATGAAGGCAACCGGCCTGGAAGTGGAAATCGAAAACGCCGCGACCGCCTGCGCGCTGGCCGCCGTCTGGTTTGACCACATGGAGCAGGTGCGCAACCTGGTGGTGGTCACGGTTTCCGAGGGCGTCGGCACCGGAATCCTCCTCAATGGCCAGATCGTCCGCGGCGTGAATGGAATGGCGGGAGAGTTTGGCCACGTGCCGCTCGACCCGCAAGGCCCGCTCTGCCAGTGCGGCCGCCGCGGCTGCTGGGAGGTCTTCGCATCCAATCGCGCCGCGCTGCGCTACTACGGCGAATCCGGCTCGCAGCCGGCCGGGTTCAGCTTTCTCGATTTGCTCAGTCTTGCCGACCAGGGTGACCGGCGGGCCGAAGAGGCTCTTGCAAAGATGGCCTGTTACCTGGGCCGCGGCATGCGAATGCTGGTCGCCGGATTTGCGCCGGAGCGCATCGTCGTGGTCGGCGATCTCACCCGGTCCTGGAAGCGGTTTGAAGCGGTGATCGCGCCGGAAATCCTGGCGCAGGTGCTGCCCGGCGGCGTAGCGCCGCAACTGATTCCGGCGCGCGAAGGCGGCGTGGCGCGCCTGCGCGGCACTGTCGCTCTGGTACTCGAGAAGGACTTCGGGGTTTGCCCATGAGCCCGCGCGCGGCGGGCGGTCTCCGCGAGCCCGCCTTGCAATTTCGTTTGCCGTCCGATTATAGTTTGAGGCTAGAACAAACCCGCGCTTGAACGGCCTCTCATGGCGTTCGCTCGCAAACCGGTGGTCGAGTTCCGCCGGTGGACCTGGACCGCCCGTATAGGCCGGGCATGCCCGGCCCGGTTGTCCCCGAATATTTGCCGCCAGAAAAAACAAAACCGCCTCTATGAAACGATCGACTAAAGCCAAGGCCGCCAGCGTGCCTCCCTTCCGCAAGCGCGATTTGCCGGTGCAGAAGCGCGTGCGCGATCTGCTGTCGCGAATGACGCTGGAGGAGAAGGCCGCCCAGATGATGTGCGTCTGGCAGGAGAAGGCTGCGAAGCTGGTGGACGCAGCCGGCAACTTCGATCTCGCCAAAGCCAGGAAGGCCTTCCGGCACGGGCGCGGCATCGGCCAGGTGGGTCGGCCGAGCGATGCCGGCGGCGGCAAGGACGCGCGCGGCACGGCGGAGTTGACCAACGCGATACAGAAGTTCTTCGTCGAAAACAGCCGTCTCGGTATTCCGGTGATCTTTCACGAGGAATGCCTCCACGGCCATGCCGCCATCGGTGGCACCAGCTTCCCGCAGCCGATCGCCTTGGGGGCCACCTTCGATCCGGAGCTGGTGGAATCGCTGTTTACCATGACCGCGCTCGAGGCGCGGCTGCGCGGCGCTCACCAGGCGCTGACGCCCGTGGTGGACGTGGCGCGCGACCCGCGCTGGGGCCGCGTCGAAGAGACCTACGGCGAGGATCCTTACCTGGCATCCCGGATGGGCATTGCCGCGGTGCGCGGATTTCAGGGCGACGCTTCCTTCCAGGACAAAACCCGCGTCATCGCCACCCTCAAGCACCTCGTTGCGCACGGGCAGCCGGAATCCGGAATGAACTGCGCTCCGGCCAACGTGTCGGAGCGCGTGCTGCGCGAGATCTTCCTCTACCCCTTTGAGCAGGCGCTGCACAAGGGCGGAGCGATCAGCGTCATGGCCTCGTATAACGAAGTGGACGGCGTGCCGTCGCATGCCAACCGCTGGCTGCTGCGCGACATTCTGCGCCGCGACTGGGGCTTCGATGGCTTCGTGGTTTCCGACTACTATGCGATCTGGGAACTCGGCTACCGCCCCGACACGCACGGCCATTTTGTGGCCAAGGATAAGAAGCAGGCGTGCGCTCTGGCGGTGCGGGCCGGCGTCAACATCGAATTTCCGGAACCGGATTGTTACCTGCACCTGGTTGAGCTGGTGCGCCAAGGAACGCTCCGCGAATCGCAGCTCGACGATCTGGTCGAGCCGATGCTGCGCTGGAAGTTTCGCATGGGCCTGTTCGACGACCCCTATGTGGATCCGCAGGAAGCGGAGAGTGTCGTGGGCTGCGACGCGCACCGCGCGCTGGCCTTCGATGCGGCGCGCCGCTCGATTACGCTGCTCAAGAACGATGGCGGCGTAGCGCCGCTCGATCTGCGTTCCCTGGGAACGATCGCGGTCATCGGACCCAACGCGCACCGCAGCCTGCTGGGCGGCTACAGCGGCGTGCCCAAGGTCGAAGTCACGGTTCTCGATGGCATCCGCGCCAGGGCCGGCAAGCAGGTCAAGGTGCTGTATAGCGAAGGCTGCAGGATCACCCAGCCTGGCTCCTGGCAGCAGGACGAGGTGCTTCCCAGCGACCCTGTGGAGGATCGCAAGCTCATCGACGAAGCGGTGAAGGTCGCGCGCAAGGCCGACGTTGTGGTGCTGGCGATTGGCGGCAATGAGCAGACCTCGCGCGAGGCCTGGAATCTCAAACACATGGGCGACCGCCCCAACCTCGACCTCATCGGCAGGCAGGAGGAGCTGGTGGAAGCCATCGCCGCCACGGGCAAGCCGGTCATCGTGCTGCTGTTCCATGGCCGGCCGAATTCCATCCAGCTGGTGGCGGAACAGGCGGCCGCCGTTTTCGAATGCTGGTATCTCGGCCAGGAAACCGGCCGCGCGGTGGCGGACGTTCTGTTCGGCGATTACAACCCCGGCGGCAAGCTGCCCATCAGCGTGCCGCGCTCGGCCGGCCATCTGCCCGTGTTCTACAACTACAAACCATCGGCTCGCCGCGGATACCTGTTTGACGATGTGACGCCGCTTTATCCTTTCGGCTTCGGCTTGAGCTACACCAGCTTCCGCGTCGGCAACGTGCGCCTCTCGAAGCGGCGCATGGCGTCCACTGGGTCGGCCGAAGTGCTGGCCGACGTCGCCAACACCGGCACGCGGGCGGGCACCGAGGTGGTGCAAATGTATATTCGGGATCTCGTCAGTTCGGTAACCCGGCCCGTCAAGGAGCTCAAGGGGTTTCGCAGGATCGCGCTCGAACCAGGCGAAACCGCGACCGTCCGGTTCGAGATCACCCCCGAACTGCTCGCGTTCTGGGACGTGAATATGAAGTACGTCGTGGAGCCCGGCGATTTCGAAATCATGGTAGGAACCTCGTCGGCCGACCGCGACCTGCACAAGGTAGTCCTCACGGTGAAATAGGCAAGAGGAGCCAGCATGGCAACGCAAGCCAGAAAACTTTCCTTCGTCGAAAAGGCCGGCTACAGCCTGGGAGATGGCGCCGCCAACTTCGTCTTCATGACGATGATCCTCTTCCAGCTCAACTTTTACACGGACACGCTGGGGATCGCGGCCGCATTCGCCGGATCGCTGCTGCTGCTCGGCCGCTTCTGGGACGCCTTCTTCGATCCCATGATGGGGGTGATCGCGGACCGCACCAACACGCGCTGGGGCAAGTTCCGCCCGTGGGTGCTCTGGACGGCGATTCCCTGGGGCGTGGTGATGGTGCTCGCCTACACGACGCCGAACCTCGGCACAGTCGGCAAGATGGTCTACGCCTGCGCGACCAACATCCTGTTGATGACGCTGTATTCGGCCAACAATACGCCGTACTCCGCGCTCACCGGCGTGATGACCGGCGACGTCAATGAGCGCACCACCCTGTCCAGTTATCGCTTCGTGTCGGCGATGATCGCGCAGTTGATCGTGGGCGGCTTCACCCTGCCGCTGGTCGCCAAGTTCGGCCACGGCAACAACGCCAAAGGCTGGCAGATGACCATGGCGCTGTGGGCCTCCATCTGCGTCGTCCTTTTCGTCATCACCTTCCTCACCACCCGCGAGCGCATTGTGCCCGACCCGAACCAGAAAATGTCGGTGCGCGCCGATTTCGGTGACCTGGTGAAGAACGGGCCGTGGATCGCCATGTTCGTCCTCACGCTGACTCATTTCTGCGTGGTGGCGATGCGCGGCGGCACGACGCTTTATTACTTCCAGTATTACGTCGACAAAGCCCGCCTCTTCGACTTTCTCAGCGGCCTCGGATTGACCGCCACCGTCGCCGGCGCAACCAGCGGCATGTGGCACTCGTTCCTGAACACCTTCGGCCTGATCGTGGACCCCGACAAGAGCAACGTGCCTTCGGTCGGCTTTGGCCTGTTCACCATGTTCAGCCAGGTGGTCACTGTCGCCGGCGTGCTGTGCTCGGCCTATCTCTCGCGGCGGTTCGGTAAGAAGTCCGTCGCGATTACCGGCTTCTCGGTGACCACGATTTTCATGATGATGTTTATCTTTCTGCCTCGTGATGCGGTGGGAAGCTTGTTTCTGCTGGAATTCCTGCGGGCTCTCAGCTATGCTCCAACCATTCCGTTGATCTGGGCGATGTTCGCCGACGTGGTCGATTATGGCGAATGGCGAACCGGCCGCCGCACCACGGGCGTGATTTATGCAACCATCCTGTTCGGACTGAAGGCCGGCTTGAGCCTGGGCGGCGCCATCGCCGGATGGCTGCTCTCCGGCTATGGCTATCAGCCCAACGTGGTGCAATCGGCGAGTGCGCTGCAGGGCATCCGCATGACCATCAGCGTCTATCCCGCCATTTTCTTCGGCATCGTGATCCTGTGCCTGACCCGCTATAAGATCAGCAAGAAATTGAACCTGCAGATTCAAGATGAGCTGGCCGAGCGGCGCCAGAAGTTCGCAACCTAGGGATCCTCAGAAGGAGAAGATTCAAGACATGTCATCCAAGTCGATTGTCCTGGCCACCCTGGTGCTGTCCCTCTTGCGTATGCCGCTGTGCGCGCAAACCACGCTGAAAAGCGCCTATCATGGCATCTTCAAAATAGGCGCCGCCCTCAGCCCGCCCTACTTCACCGAAAGCGATGCCGCCGGCGCGGCGCTCGTCAAAGCCCAGTTCGACTCCGTCAGCCCGGAAAACGTTCTGAAGTGGGAGAGTGTCCATCCCCTGCCGCAGGGCTTCAACTTCGATCCAGCCGACCGCTACGTGGAGTTCGGCGAGAAGAACCACATGTTCATCGTCGGGCACTGCCTGATCTGGCACAGCCAGACGCCGCGGTGGGTATTTGAGGACGACCAGGGCCAGCCAGTCAGCCGCGAGGAACTGCTCCGCCGCATGCACGATCACATTTTCGCCGTGGTCGGCCGCTATCGCGGGCGCGTCCAGGGCTGGGACGTGGTCAACGAAGCGCTCAATGAGGACGGCACGCTGCGCCAGTCGCGGTGGCTGCACATCATCGGCGACGATTACATCGCCAAAGCGTTCGAGTATGCGCACGAGGCCGATCCCAAGGCCGAGCTGTACTACAACGAGTACTCGCTGGAGAACGAGGCCAAGCGGAAGGGCGGCGTCGAGGTGATCCGCAAGCTGCTGGCCCAGGGCGTGCCGGTTACGGCGGTCGGTCTGCAAGGCCACTACCGGATCGAATGGCCGGGCCTCGATGCGGTCGAGGCCACCATCGCGGCGTTCCATGCGCTCGGCGTGAAGGTGAACTTCACCGAGCTTGACGTCGACGTTCTCCCGCAGGTCACGCGCACTCACACCGCCGACGTTTCCGCCAAAGCCGAAGGCAGCGCCATCAACCCCAACCCGTATATTGACGGGCTGCCGCCCGCGCAGCAGCAGGCGCTGGCGGATCGATACGCGGCGCTGTTTGGCGTGTTCCTGAAGCACCGCGACGCCATCACTCGGGTAACCTTCTGGGGCGTCACCGACAGGCAATCGTGGTTGAACAACTTTCCGGCCAGAGGCAGGACCAACTATCCCCTGCTTTTCGATCGCGGCGGCAATCCAAAACCGGCGTTTGACGCCGTGGTGGCCGCAGCGCGCGCGAGGCGCTAACTCTCCGCCCGCACGGCCCATCTCTTCCCACCAGCCCGGCGGGGGCTTGACACGCAGTCGCGATAGGCGCATAGTCCGGGTGGAGACAAGTTGGCTCTGCTCTCCGCTACTCCGGAGTGTCCGGGGTACTTTGACGACAAAGGAGGAACTGCAATAGACAGAGTCCACCTTCGAGGGGCGACTTCCCGCTTCTTCGCCAAAGGGCTCCGAGCCGTGACGCGCCGCTGAGCTTTGCTCCGGATCAGGCGCCGCGGCAATCGCCGCCGTCGTTGAGGCTCAGGAGCTGAAGTTTCTGGCGAGCACGGGCGGCCGCCCCTTTTCCTTCCTTCCGGTTCCGCGTTTTCTTCCACCGGCACTTCCGTTACACTGGTCTTTCTTTTGACCGCCGTGAACGCCGTCGAGTTCCAAGCCGTTTCCAAGAGTTACGCCATGTACCGCGCGCCGGGCGACCGGCTCAAGGAACTCGCGTCTTTCAACCGCCTCAAGCGCCATACCGATTTCTGGGCGCTGCACGATGTCAGCCTCGAGATCCGCCGCGGCGAGACCTTCTGCATCGTCGGCGAAAACGGTTCCGGCAAGAGCACCCTGCTGCAAATCGTCGCCGGCATCCTGGAACCCAGCAGCGGCTCCGTCCAGGTTCACGGGCGGGTCTCGGCGCTGCTCGAGCTCGGCGCCGGCTTCAATCCCGAGTTCAGCGGGCGCGACAACGTCTATCTGAATGGCGCCATTCTCGGCCTCACCACGCGGCAGATCGATCAGCGCTACCGCGACATCGAGGCGTTCGCCGAAATCGGCGAGTTTATTCGCCAGCCGGTGAAAACTTATTCCAGCGGGATGGTGGTGCGGCTGGCCTTTGCCGTCGCTATCCATGTCGACCCGGAAATCCTGTTGGTGGACGAAGCCCTGGCGGTAGGCGACATCTATTTTCGCCAGCGGTGCATGCGCAAGGTGCATGAGCTGCGGACGCGCGGCATCACCATCCTGTTCGTGTCGCACGCGGTCAGCGACGTAAAGGCGATCGGCGACCGTGTGCTGTGGCTCGACCACGGCCGCATCGCGGACATCGGCGACCCGGCCGCGGTGATCTCCCGCTATCTCGCCGCCATGACCGAAAAGGACACAAGCTACCGCCTCTCCGGCGCCCCTGCCGCCACGCCGCGCGCGCTGGCCGGCGGCGTGTCCGCGCCCGAAATTGTCGAGACCATTCCCAATATCGATAACCGTTTTGGCGACGGCCGCGCCGAGATCCTCGGCATCGCGGTCCTGGACGAACTGGGCGGGCCGATCCAGCTGCTCGAGCCCAACTCGCGGATTGTGGTGCGCATCAGCGCGCGCGCCAGGGAACCGATCGCGATGCCGATGGTGGGTTTCATGCTGCGCAACCAGCTGGGCATCGATTTCGCGGGTACGAACACGGCCCGCGAGGGCCGCCCGATGCCGCCGCTCGACGCCGGCGACACGGTCACGGTCGATTTCCACCTCGAATTGCCCGAGTTGTATCCCGCGGCCTTCTCTTTTTCCCCCGCCATCGCCGACGGCCCGCTCTCCGGCTACGTCATGTGCGACTGGATCGACAACGCCATCGCCCTGCAAATGACCCGCACCGAAGGCGGGATCTACGGCTTCGTGCATCTGCCCTGCCGCGTGGAAATCAACGCGCGCCTGGCGCCGGTGGTGGAGCAGAATCTTGGCTGAATTCACCGGCGAGCGACTGATTCCCGGCCAGGTGGATGTGGATCTGCTGAACGAGCACCTGGCGCGCTATGCCTTCGCGGCGCGGCTGGCGCACGGCAAGCGGTGTCTGGACGCGGGCTGCGGCGCGGGCTACGGCTCAGCCGAGCTCGCCTCGCAGGCCAATTCGGTGGCCGGCGCCGACGTGGCCGCGGACGCCGTGGACTTCGCCCGCGCCCACTATCGCCTGCCGAACCTCGCCTTCGAGCAGGCGTCCTGCGAGAGCCTGCCGCATCCCGACGCCTGCTTCGACCTGGTGGTGGCCTTTGAGGTCATCGAACACCTCCACGGCTGGCGCGAATTCCTGCTGGAAGCGCGCCGCGTGCTCGCCCCCGGCGGCCAGTTCATCGTCTCCACGCCCAACAGGCTCTACTACACCGAATCCCGCGGCGCCCAGGGCGCCAACCCGTTTCACGTGCACGAATTCGATTTCGACGAGTTCCGCGGCGCGCTCGAAGCGGTATTCCCCCACGTAACGCTGTTCCTGGAGAACCACGTGGAGGGCGTCACCTTCCAGCCGCACCAGGCAGGGCACACGGTCGAGACGCGCGTCGATGCCGGCGATCCGCTACCCGCCGAGTCGCATTTCTTCGTGGCCGTTTGCGCTCACCGCCCGCAGCTCGGCAACCCGACTTTCGTATACGTGCCGCGCGCAGCCAACGTGCTGCGCGAGCGCGAACGCCACATCGCCCTGCTGGATGCGGAGGTCGCGCAGAAAAACCAGTGGCTCGAGAAGCTGCAGCAGGATCTCGCGGAATTCGAGCGGCAGCAGCAGAAACTGCTGGGCGAGCTGGAACAAAGCAATCAGTGGGCCGATGCGCTCCACCGCGAACTTCAGGAGCGGCGCGCGCGGGTGGATGAGCTGCAGCAGGAGCTGGCGCGCGAGCAGGAAAACGCGCAGCGGCAGATTCTCGAGCTGGAGCAGGATCTCGCCCGCAAGATCGAATGGGCGCGCCAGATCGACGCCACCCTCAAGGAGGAGGTCGCAGAAAAGAAGGAGGCGGTCGACCTGCTGCACCAGGCCGAATCCGAGCTGGCGGAGCGCACCGCCTGGGCGCAGCGGCTGGAGGCAGAGCTGGCCCGTATTTCCGGGCAGTTGGCCTTGTACCAGACGTCGCGCTGGGTGAAGCTGGGGAAGAAGGTCGGCCTCGGCCCCGAATTCCCCGCCACCTGAGATGCTCTTCCTCAAACGCCTCTTGCGCGCACTGCCGCTGCTGATCCTTTCTCCGATACTGGTGGCCGGCAGCCTGCTCGTTCTTTGGCTCACTGACGCTCTTTCGCGGCTGGTGCGTGCGGCGCGGCGGGCGCCCGGCGTCCAGGCCGGGCCTGTGCCTCCGCCGGCCGCGGCCAGCGTCGTGATTCCCAACTGGAACGGCCGCGATCTGCTGGCCCGCTACCTGCCTTCGGTGATGACGGCGCTGGCGGGCAACCCCGCCAACGAGATCCTGGTTGTCGACAACGGATCCGCGGATGACAGCGTGGCATACGTGCGGTCTCATTTTCCGCAGGTGAAACTGCTGGCTCTCGACCGCAACCTCGGTTTCGGCGGCGGCTCGAACGCAGGTTTCCGCGAGGCTAAGAACGACATTGTCGTCCTGCTCAATAACGACATGCGCGTGGAGCCCGATTTTCTCGCGCCTCTGCTCGAAGGCTTCGCCGACCCGCAGGTGTTCGCCGTCTCCTGCCAGATCTTCTTCAAGGACCCCAACAAGGTCCGCGAGGAAACCGGCCTCACCCAGGGCTGGTGGCAGGACGGCGCGCTGCGGGTGCGCCACCGCACCGACGCGGCCGTGACGGACCTGTTCCCGTGCTTCTACGGCGGCGGCGGTTCTTGTGCTTTCGACCGGCGCAAGTTCCAGCAGTTGGGAGGCTTCGACGAGTTGTTCGCGCCCTTCTACTTCGAAGATACCGATCTCGGCTACCTGGCGTGGAAGCACGGCTGGAAGGTGCTCTACCAGCCGCGCAGCGTGGTTCACCATGAGCATCGCGGCACCATCGGCAAGACGTTCAGCGCGGATTTCATTCAAGGCGTCGTTAAGAGAAATGCGCTGCTGTTCGCCTGGAAAAACATCCACGAGTGGCGGCGGATCTGCGGCCATTTTGCGTTCACCTGGGCGGGCGCGGTATTGAGCGTGATCTTTGGCGAAGTGACGGGCCGGCCCAATTTCGCCGCGCTGGGAGGCGCATTTCTCCGGCTCCCCCGTGCGGCGCGCTCGCGCTGGCGGGCACGGGCGCTCGCCGCGGTGAGCGACACGGAGGCCTTTCGCCGTCCCCTGGGCGGCTATTGCCGCGACCGTTTCGCCACCCTGCCGGTCGCGCCCGAACCGCTGCGCGTGCTCTTCGTTTCCCCCTACCCGATTTGCCCACCTATGCACGGCGGCGGCGTCTTCATGTACCAGACGCTGCGCGAGCTGGCGGAACTCGCCGAAGTGCACGTGGCCGGCCTGCTCGACTTCGCGTGGCAGGAAAAGGACAATCTCGAACTCCGCCATTTCTGCGCCTCAGCCGAATGGCTGGTGCGGCCCAGCGGCCATCCCAAAAACGGAGGCCCCCTGGAGCCGTACGCCGTTCGCGAGTTTCAGAACCCGGACCTGGAGTGGCTGATTCACCGCCAGATCTACCTGCATCGCATCGACGTTGTGCAGCTCGAATACACCGTGCTGGCGCAGTATCACTGCGACTTCCGCCGCATCGCGGTGGCGCTGTTCGAGCACGATATTTACTTCCAATCGATCGGCCGCGGCCTGGGCCGGATGATCGGCCTCAGTGCCGAATTCAAGGCGCGCGGCGAATACCTGCGCGCCATCCGCTATGAACTGCGCACGCTGCCCCTTTTCGACCAGGTGCAGGTGTGCACGGCCGCCAATCGCGAGTACCTGCTCGGCTTCCTGCCGCGGCTGGCCCCGCGCATCGCCACCGGCCTGCGTGCCGGCATTGACGTTTCGCGCTACCAGTTTCGCTCCGGGGGCCGCGAGCCGTTCACCATGCTCTTCGTCGGCAGTTTTCGCCACGATCCCAACCGCGCCGCGCTCGACTGGTTCGTACACGAAGTGCTGCCGCTGATTGTTGCCCGCGAGCCGCGCGCCCGCCTGGCCATTGTCGGGTCCGATCCGCTTCCGGCCCACACCTATGCTGACTACGCCGCCAACCTTGAAATGCTGGGCGCTGTCCCGGACATTCGCGAACCCCTGCAGCGCTACGCCGTCTTCGTCTGCCCGGTGCTGAGCGGCTCGGGGGTGCGCGTCAAGCTGCTGGAGGCTTTCGCAGCCGGCATTCCGGTGGTCTCCACGCGGATCGGCGCCGAAGGGCTGGCGGAGGAGGAGGGCCAATTCTGCGCGCTGGCCGATTCGTCAGGTGACTTTGCCGCGCGCGTCACCTCCCTGTTCGATGATGCGGCGGCCGCGGCGGCAATGGCTGCGCGTGCCCGCGCCGAGGTGGAAGCCCGGTGGGCGATGGCCGTCCTCACCCATAACCTGGTGGACAGCTATCGCGACCTGGTGCGCCGGAAGCGCGAGGCAGCGCACGGCCCCGGCCGGCCTTAGCGCACCAAAGAATCCGGAGTGAATACCCCTGCCAAGGGTGTACATCCCGCCGCCCGGTCGGTGACACCCGCGGGAGCATTCCTGGCAAGGGAGCGGAATCGTGCCTGGCTCACTTCTGCCGGCAGATCTTAAGTCACACAATTATTTATGGCTTACGCTAATTGCTGCTGGCCCGGGAGTAGTCCGTTATAGTACCAGTACCACGGCCCTGTCGTGGTACCATTTGCGGCGAAAATGAAAGAACTGAGTTGAATTCCCAAGCCACCCCCGTTAACATTATGAAGCACGGGAAAATTGTAGGCCTTAGGTGCGGGCCGGCCAGAATGGCAAGATAATAAATTCTGGGGGTACCGGAGGAAAGTTGAAAATGACGATTAGACGTCTTATCCACGTTGCAGCAATTACGGCGATGGCTCTCTTTGTAACGGCTGCGAGCGCCAGCACCATCACTTGGAATTCAAATACCGGTTCGGCATACGTCTCCACGTCTGGCGGCACGATCACCGGTGGCGGCCTGGTACTGGAGAGCAATGGAGGAACGTCCTCGGAGATCACGTTCACACCGAACGTCGCCAGCACCAATGCGCCGCCGTCCAACGTCGATTTTGGAGACTTCCTGCTCACATGCAACAGTTGCGGAACTGCGACCTTCGGCGCTTTCACATTTGACCTGGTCATTGACGACACCACTGACGGAGCCTTTGGGACGTTCGTTGGCACATCGACCGGCGGTACGGTGACTGCGACGTCCAGCACGATTTCGATCAGTTGGTTGCCGCTTCAGCTCGGACCGGGCACAAGCAATGCAAGCAGTGGCAATTTCGGCCCAACCGAATTCGAGGTGCCCAACCTGACGTTGATCGTCGCCCCCAATTCCGGCACGCCTCAGGGAGATACATCGATTCAGGGAGTTCTGACTTCCACTCTCGTTCCCGAGCCGGCAACCCTTGCGATGTCGGGCCTGGCACTTATTGGACTCGCTGCCCTGGCGCGCAAGCGTCGCAAGTAAGCCCGTCGCACAACTGAATTTCAAAAGGCCGGTGCATCCGAAAAGGGTGCGCCGGCCTTTTGCTTTCTTTGGAGTGGTTCGAGGCGACTCAAAGCGCTGGAGGCGAAGTCGGCAACATCGAGATTGACAAGCGCTTTCATCCACAAGGAACCTGGAGCCGGTAGCAGCCCCGCGGGGGAAAAGGGCCTGCTAACAGGCGTGGATCAGGCAAAGCGGCCAAAATCAGCGAAGATCCAGTGTGCAGAAAACTCTGGTTTGCTGCACAGGGGTGTGTGCAAGAAACTTGAGGTTTCTGCGACACCACTGCTACGATGCACCCAGAGAGCTACTGCTTTTTGCGACGCTTGTTGACCAGTTCAAGTCGTCGCTTCTCGATCGCTTCGCTATTCCTCGTCACCCAATTCACCTGCACAGATTCACGACCGGTTCGAAGGCTCGGGTCCTTGCCCATGCGTTGGGTTAGAAATGCTGCCAAGCGGAGTT
>Ga0181535_10001115_pt1 | contig 36258 bp, 33 predicted proteins | sample PEATcosm2014_Bin_44_FD_119774 | JGI IMG/M metagenome (GOLD analysis project Ga0181535, IMG submission 119774) | Peatland microbial communities from MTU Mesocosm Facility, Houghton, MI, USA - PEATcosm2014_Bin17_30_metaG | ecosystem: Environmental > Terrestrial > Soil > Wetlands > Peat | place... | reverse complement strand
TGTCTGGCCGGCCAACTTCACCTGGCCCTGGAAATCTCCCCGTCTGTTCCAACCTGCTCGGAGAATTCCCTGACTCCGCCCATGTTCGCACACACTTCAGGCGGTGTTCTTGCGAACCTTTCAAAGATACCAAGAAAAAACCCGAGAGTCAACGCTCGAATGAGCGCTTTCGGTGAGTGCCGGCGACAGGCTACTGAACCGCAGCGGATCCCCCTCCGGCCGTCTCCCGCACAATCTGCCCGTCCCGCATATATAAGATTCGCCCCGCGATAGCCGCCGCCTCGGGATTGTGGGTAATCATCAGCGTGGTCTGGCCCAGCTCCCGATTCGACCGGAGCAGCATCTGCAACACCGCGTCAGAATTCTTCGTATCAAGGTTCCCCGTCGGCTCGTCCGCCAGCACGATCGCCGGCCGCGTGATGAGGGCCCGCGCAATCGCCACTCGCTGCTGCTCACCGCCGCTCAATTCCGATGGCCGATGATCGAGCCGTCCCTGAATTGCCAGCATTTCGCTCAGGTGATCCAGATATTTCCGGTCCATCGGCACGCCATGGGGGCCCGCGGCGCGTCCGCTGATCTCATACGCGATCTCGATATTGCCCATCGCCGAAAGCGTCGGAAGCAGGTTGAACTTCTGGAAAACAAAGCCGATGCGGTGTTTCCTCAGCCGTGTGCGCTCGGCGTCGCTTAGGGAGGCAAAATCGGCGCCGTCAATCATAACGCGACCTTCAGTGGCCCGTGTAAGTCCACCTAACAAATAGAAAAGAGTGGACTTACCAGACCCGGACGGCCCCACAATGGCCACAAACTCGCCTGGCTCAACAGCCAGTGAAATTCCCTGCACCGCGGGCACCTGGATGTGGCCTGCTGCATAAACCTTGGTCAGATTTTCGGCGAGAATAATGGGCTTCGAGCCTTCGGATGTCACGACTGCCATTGTAACCGGGGCGTTTCGGGTGCGTTTTGAAAGCCTGAGGACTCGATGCTTGGTCCTGCAAGAACCATGATCATTATGCTCGCCCAGCGAGCGGGCCGGAGCTAGCAGCCAGAAGCTACAATGGTTCTGCACCGATTTCCGACACAGGATTCCCCGCGCATGGCATCAGATCTTAAAACTTCGCTCGTCTCATCCCTTGAATCGGCCGCCGCAATGGCCGGCATGGTTCTCATCTCGGTTAAGCCGGGCGCCGACTTCAGCGGCCATCCCACCGCCGTATTCGAGCTTGGCCTTCCCGGCGCAGAGCCCGCCAGCCGCTCGCTCCAACTCCAGTTGACCGACGCCTTCGACTTTGACAAACCAAATCTGTTGCCCGAAATGACCGCACATCTGGCCGGCGAAGCCAAACGCCTGCGCAATCCCCACCCAGATTGTTACGTCACCCTGGGCGGCCTACCGCTCTCTTTCAGGGATTTCCGCTGGCCCTTTCACACCTCGACATCTGGTGCTGACACCCACCTTGTCCACGGCGAAATCCATGTGGCCGACGGCGGAGTCCACAACCTTCACGCCAAGATCTCAGCCGCCGTCACCCTCACCTTCGCCGAAATCGTCCCCGCCATGGAGCAGCCCTACGCGGAAACCTTCGTCTACAACGCCATCCGCAAAACTGTCGACATGGGTCAGCTCGAATTCGTGAAGTCCGGCAATCGCCAGCCCGTTCCCGTCACGACGCGCTACTACAGCCGCTGGCAAAAGAAGTTCATCTTTACTGAGACCGACGATAACGAACGGCTCCGCTACCTGCTCAGCAAGGTCTATTGGCTGTCAGGAGTGCTCGGTGAAGGCAAACCGGTTTGGATCGCCGATCCGCGCGACGCGCAGTACCTGAACACCACCGAGGCCGACCTGCTGCGCATGGCCGGCGACGAAGCAGGCGAAGGATTGATGGTGCTCTCTGGCGAGTTCGGCGCCGCGACTCCCGCGCTCATGGAACGCGCTGCCGACTATAAGGAAGCTCTCGAAGCCGCGCTCGACTTCTCCAAGCCCAAGTTCAACGAGTCCATGCGCTCCGGCCACGCAAACATGTAGGCGCACCCCAGCTCGGCGCGCCTTCTAGTCCCTGGTCCCTATTCCCTGTTCCCTGCCTTTACAGCGCCTGCCCGCACCCCGAGCAAAATCGTGCGCCTGCTGCATTCGTGCGCTGGCAGTTCCCGCATGTCGTAACTGGAGCAAGAGCCGGTGGATACGCTGTGACTGCGGTCTGCGTCGGCGCATATGCCGCCGCACCGACAACCGGCCCCGGAACCGCCCCCGCCGGCGGCTTAGCTCCCGCGGCCGGCATATTGACCGTGACGTTCACTGGCGCCTGGCCCCATCCCGGCACCGGAATCCCCAGGGAAGCCGCAATCGCCGCTGCCTGGATCGAGTTGAACTCGCGCACGCGACCCGGCATGAAGAAGCACTCGATGAACCCGAGCAGCGCGGGAATGCCGGTCCAGAAGAAGCAGATATAGAGGATCCCCAGCCCCGTGCGCCGCAGATAAAAATGATGCACTCCAAAGGTGCCGAGGAAGAGCGCCAGTAAAATGCCCACCACCTCATCGCGTCGCGTCGCGTTGTATTGCTGGTAAAAAATGGCTTGCGGGTTGGGGTATGCGTAAGCGCTCATCTTCCTGGGTCTCCTTGCCTGCCGTGAACCAACTCACGCCTTGGTCTAAGATACGCAGCCCGCGGCCGCCCGGTTCCGGACTCTCGCGAGCACAACCGCTCAAGCCCACACATTGTCCCACGCCCCCTCTGCCGTTAGCATCAAATTCGTCATGAGTTCGCAAACCATCTCGGCCGCTTTGAGCGGCACGTTCTCGATCGGCGGTGATCTGCCGGTCCATCGTCTCGGCTATGGCACCATGCGTCTCGTTGGCGAAGGCGCGTGGGGCGAACCGTCTGATGAACCCGAAGCGCGCCGCGTGCTGCGCCGCGCTGTCGAGCTCGGCGTCAACCTTATTGACACCGCCGACGCTTACGGCCCCGAGATCGCCGAGCGCCTCATCGGCGAAACCCTCGCGCCTTACCTTCCCGGCATGGTCATCGCCACAAAGGGAGGCATCACTCGCCAGGGTCCCGCCAAAACTGAATACGTAGGCCGCGCCGGTTACCTCATTCAATGTGTGGAAATGAGCCTGCGCCGGCTCCGCCTCGAACGCATTGACCTTTACCAACTCCATCGAATTGACCCGCGCACGCCGCTCGAAGAGTCTTTAGGTGCGCTCAAGCGAATGCAGGAACAAGGCAAGATTCGGCACATCGGCCTCAGCGAAGTCACACCCGCAGAAATCGAAGCGGCCGAAGAAATCGTCCCCATTTTTTCCGTTCAGAACCGCTACTCGCTCGCCGACCGCCGCCATGAGGAAACGCTCAACTACTGCGAGCGTCGTGGCATCGCATTCCTGCCCTGGTACCCGAACGCAGGCGGCAAGCTCCTCAAACCCGATCACCCTGCCGCGCAAGAACTCATTCGCATCGCCGGCTTCCGCTTGGTTTCCGTCTCGCAGCTCTCGCTGGCCTGGCTGCTGCACCGTTCGCCCGTCCTGGTGCCCATTCCAGGCACGTCCAAAGTGGCGCACCTCGAGGAGAACGTCGCCGCAGCCGAAATCAAGCTCCCGGATGATCTGTGGCGCGAAGTGGAAGCAGCCGCCGCGACACGCGCACCTCAAAATTGATGCCGTCCGTGCGGCGTGACAAACACAAGCATGCGTAACAGCAGAATCAGCACGAAAATCACCGCTGCAAACGCGATGAGCCAGGTGCCGCTCCTCAGCTTCTCAGTGCGCTGTCTTGCTTTACGTTTCGCCATCAGTAAGCCCCGAACGGCCCCACCCTGTTTGCCGAATTGGCCCGCTAAAACCTTCGGGCCCTCGGATGTTCATCCGAGGGCCCGAACTGAAAGCTAACCGCTAAGAGCTGAACGCTGTCTTAGCGGGCTTCGATCCCCAAAGCCCGTACCACGCAATGTAGAGATAGCAAATTAGCGGGATCACGAACGCATGCTGAATGCCCCACCGATCCGCGGCCGCTCCCAGCAGCGCCGGAATAATCGCGCCTCCGACAATCGCCGTCATGATCAGCCCCGATCCCTTGCTCGTCATCGGCCCCAATCCCGCGATGCCCAGCGTAAAGATGTTCGGGAACATGATGGAGTTGAAGAATCCGCACAGCACCATCGTCCAAATGGCTACATTGCCCGAAGTCGACATCGAGATAATCAGCAGCGCGGATGCCGCGAATCCGAAAATCCCCAGCAGCTTGCCCGACTTGACCTTGGTGAGAATCCACGAACCGAGCAAACGGCCCACCAGCGCGCCAAACCAGTAGAGTGACGCCAGATCCGATGCCGTCTTCAACGAGCTCATTCCCTGCGACTTGAAGTAGTTCACCGCGATCGACGCCAGTCCAACTTCGACGCCTACATAAAAGAAAATCCCCAACGCGCCCAACACCGTGTGCCTGTAGCCCCAAACGCTGCGGCTCGCCACCGCACCCTCGCCCACATGCGACGATGGTGGCTGGTCAATGTGGGGTAAACGAGAAAACGCCACCGCGATGCCGAGCACGAACAGCGCGCCCGCAATTGCAATATACGGCCCACGAACCGTGTCCGCGATGGCCGCCGGCGTGGCAAACTTTGTGGGATCGGTCAGGATGAACGCGCCGGCGAAAATCGGGGCGACCGTCGTCCCAATCGAGTTGAACGCCTGTGCCAGTGTCAGCCGCACCGGAGCGCTCGCCTCCGGGCCAAGAATCGCGGCATACGGATTCACCGAAGTCTGCAGCGCAGTCACTCCAGCACCGACAACAAAACACGCAGTGAGGAAGAGCGGGAAATTCACCAGATTTGCCGCCGGAATAAACAACAGGCAGCCCACCACCTGGATAAAGAGCGACATCACCATCGTCTTCTTGTAGCCCATCCATTCGATCAGCTTCGAAGTCGGCGCGGAAAAGACGAAGTAAGCCAGAAAGAACGCCGACTCCGCCAGCATGGCCGACTTGTAGCCAACGTTAAAGATCGACCGCAGGTGCGGCACCAGCGACATGTTCAGCGTTGTGATAAAACCGAACGTCAAGAACAACGCCGTGACCGTAACAAACGGCATGACGTAGCCAGGTGACGTGAGCGGCGCCGACGGTTTTTGGTTCTCTGCCATAGAAATTCTTCCCTGCTTTCACGATATCGATGGACCTCTGGTTCAGGACCGTTGCTCCTCTTGCCCAAGCCACTTCTTAGCCCGCCAATGCCAACGCATAAGCGAGGTCTTTCGCGGGCCGGCGCTCCGTGTTTCTGGTACCGGCCTTCCGCAGCCCACACAACACTATACGGGAGACGGCAACAGGCTGGCTCAGCAAGCCGGTGCGCCATGCAGTCATTCTCCGCCTCGGGAGGCGCGCAATCCGTTATCCTCAAAGCGAGGTTTGCCCCATGCCCATCGCCATCTTGCCCGGCGCTAGAAGCAAAAGAATCCTTGCCGCCCTCGAAAATAACTGGCAAGCCGAGATGGACGGCTATCAGACCTACAAGGCACTCGCCGACCGCGACGACGATCCGGTGCGTGCGCAGGTGCTGCGCCATCTCGCCCAGGCTGAACTGGAGCATGCCGCGCTTTGGGAGGGTCGAATCAAGGAGCTCGGCGGGCCTCAGCCTGTCTACTCCGGCAATCCCGGCGGCCAAGCCGATTCGTTAGCCAGTCGCGCGGGTGGCATGCGCATGGCCCTTCGCCGCCTTGAGATCGAAGAAAGCCGCCACATCGCCAACTACGGCGAACAGCTAAAGGCGCTCGGCGACGAAGGATCAAACGCCATACTCGATCACGTGATCCAGGACGAAAAGGACCACTATCGCGAGCTGGGTTCGCTGCTTCGCGGCCATTATCAGGCTTCTGCAGGCGCGGCCAAAATCGATGCCAAAGCAGTGCTTGAAGAAATGCTGGCCAAGCGCAATCAAGGGCGCAAGCAACCCGGCGCATGGATTGGCGACGCTATCTACGGCGTCAACGACGGCCTGGGCGCCATCTTCGGCATCGTCTCCGGAGTCTCGGGCGCCACCGCTGGCGACCCCAAATACGTTCTCCTCGCCGGCCTCTCCGGCATGATCGCTTCCGCGCTCTCCATGGGCTCCGGCGCTTACCTCGCCGCCAAAAGCGAGCGTGAAATCTACCACGCCGAAATCGCTCGCGAGCGCGAAGCCATCCGGCTCAATGGCCCCGAGGCTCGCGAACTGCTCCAGCTTTACTACCAGGTCAAGGGCCTTCCCGAGGAAGACGCCATCCACATGGTCAACCACATCGCCAGCGACCCCGAGCAGTTGCTGCGCGCATTGGCTGCCGAGCGCCTGGGCTCGAGCGAGGAGGCACTCTCGAACCCCCTCGTGTCAGCCACCTCTGGCGCACTTTCGACGGCCGTCGGCGCCATCATTCCCGTTATCCCCTTCTTCTTCATGCAGGGAATCCCTGCCGTCATCGCCGCGGCCGTTATCTCGCTCGCCGCGCACTTCGCCGTCGGCGCAGCCAAGTCCCTGATCACCGTTCGCTCTTGGTGGTCCTCGGGCCTTGAAATGACCGTCGTTGGCGCAGTCGAAGGCGCAGTAACCTACGGCATCGGTATTCTGCTCGGCAAGGGCGGAGTGTAAACCCGTTCAACGCGGTGCGTTTCGCGCTAGAATAATAAAAGTCATGGCCCTCCGCCAGCCCATCCCGGCCCTCCTCTAGCGGCTCCCACCGCACACGCTGGTTTTGTTTTTTTTCACTCCTTCACTTTTTCACTCATTCACTTTCTTCACCGCCCGGAGGGCGTCATGATTGATCGCCTTGAACAAATGGAGCAGCGCTACAACGATCTGCAATCGCAGTTCGCGCTGCCTGAGGTCGTCAGTGACCACGAAAAATACCAGAAGATCGCGAAGGCAGTGCGCGAAATTGAAGCTCCCGTGCAGAAATACCGCGAGCTCAAGCAGGTTCGCCAGGGCCTCACCGAAGCGCGCGCCATGCTGGCTGAAACCGACGCCGACCTGCGCGCCATGGCGCAGGAAGAAATTGCCGCGCTTGAGCCGCGCGAACAGGCCCTCGAAGAAGATCTCAAGGTGATGCTGCTGCCCAAAGACCCCAACGATGAGAAGAACATCATCCTTGAAATCCGCGCTGGCACCGGCGGCGACGAGGCCTCGCTCTTTGCAGCCGAAATCTTCCGCATGTACACGCGCTTCGCCGAGCAGAAGCGCTGGAAGGTCGAGGTCCTCTCGCTCTCCGAATCCGGCATTGGCGGCTACAAGGAAGTCATCGCCATCATCGAGGGCGAGCGCGTTTACTCACAACTCAAGTGGGAGTCTGGCGTGCACCGCGTGCAGCGCGTGCCCGCAACCGAACAGCAGGGCCGCGTCCACACCTCGGCCGTCACCGTCGCCGTCCTGCCCGAAGCCGAGGAAGTCGACATTAAGATTGAAGCCAAGGACATCCGCATCGATACGTTCTGCTCGTCGGGTCCCGGCGGCCAGTCGGTCAACACCACCTACTCCGCCGTGCGCATCACCCATCTGCCCACGAACACCGTGGTCAGTTGCCAGGACGAAAAGTCGCAGATCAAGAACCGAGAAAAAGGCATGCGCGTTCTCCGCTCACGTTTGTATGAGATGGAAATGGAAAAGCAGAACGCCGAACTTGCACAGGCTCGAAAACAGCAGGTTGGCTCAGGCGATCGTAGCGAAAAGATCCGCACCTACAACTTTCCGCAGAATCGAGTCACCGACCATCGCATCGGCCTCACTCTGCACCAACTCGACCTCGTGATGCAGGGCCGTCTGCAGCCCATCGTTGACGCGCTCATCGCCCACTACCAGGCCGAACAGTTGAAAGGCGAAACGCAGGCCGCGTAAGTCAGACGAATAGTATCCGCATCGGCGCATCCACCACGATGCTGCTCTTCACCTTATCGGCCAACAAACCAGTCGCCGGATCGCGCGCAAACACGCTGATGCCATTCGAATCCTGATTCGCCACCAGCATCCACCGCTCCGTCGGATCGAGCGTGAAATTCCGCGGCGTCTTTCCTCCGCAATTCGACCGCTTCATCGGCGTCAGTTTGCCCGTCGCAAAATCCGCCTTGAACGAATACAGAAAGTTATCGTCCCGATTGGCGAAGTAAACGAATCGTCCATCGCGCGTAATCACCGTGTCGCAGCCGCGCGTCGGGCCGAGGTAATCCGCGGGCAGCAACTCAATTCGATCCAGCAGCGTGAAATTCCCATCGGCCTTGTGCCATTCCAGCACGTCCACCGTCGACGCGATTTCATTCATGCAATAAGCCCTGTGTCCGTTGGGATGAAAATGCAGCGTCCGTGCGCCCGACCCCGGCGCTCCGCGATACGTCCCCGCCGCAGTCATTTGAGCCGTCGCAGGATCGGCCCGATAGATATGAATGCAGTCATCGCCCAGATCATTGATATACGCGAACCGATTGTCCGGGGAAAACGATGCAAAGTGCGCATGGGCCGTCTGCTGCCGGTCCGCATTCGGCCCGTGCTCGGTGTAGTGCTCGGTCCAAACCGCCTCGCTAAGCTTACCGTCGTCAATGCGAAAGCTGGCCGCGCTCGCACCCGTGTAGTCGGCCGCCACAAGCATGCGCCCCGTCGCATCCACGGCCACGTGGCAAGTGCCCGTCCCCGCCGAATTGCGCGCCGAAAGCGGATGCAACTCGCCGCCCGCCAATCGAAAGCTCGCCACTTCCCCGGTCGGCTTGCCTTCGAACGTTTCCAGCTCCGACGCCGAATACACGAAACCTCCCGACTTCGCGAGCCACGCCACATTCGGCACCTTTGCCGCCACGCCCACTCGTATCAGCTCGGCAGCCAACGGATCCCAGCCAAAAGCCACAATTCCGTCCGCTGCATGCGAAGCGACAAACACGTTCTGCCGCGGAGGCGGCTCGAGCGCAGCTCGCAAAGATCGCGGCATGGCAGTAGCTCCAAAAGTAGCGGCGGAAGCAAGCAGGAATTCGCGGCGCGTGGTCTCTGTCATGGCAGAAGCCATTGTCGCCGACCAGCCGGTTCTCTCGCTATCGTCACCTTCTTTGATGCTCCGCCCTGACCTTGAGTGATCGCGGGTGCCACTCTGGCCCCGCTAACACCGCTCGCTCCGCTGCGCCTTATCAATTTAACGTGAACTTCACGTCCACCGTCGTCTCCACTTCAACCGGCTGGCCGTTCAGCATGTACGGCCGATAGCGCCACTGCTTCACCGCATCGAGCGCGGCCTGCCGCAACATCGCCGGCCCTTCCACCGCGCGCAGATTCTCAATGGCTCCCGTGCGCGAGATGGTCGCTTGCAACACTACCGTGCCCGAAGCGCGCGTCGCCTGCGCTATCGCCGGATACGTTGGAACGACTTTGTAAATGAGCATTCCCTGCATCACACCAGACGACACGTGCTGCGTTGCCGCCGGCAATAACTGTCTCACGTCAGGATCAGTGCCACGCCCATTGAACGGATCACCCTGGCTCCCGATCCCGATCGGCTTGCCCTCGATGCCAGCGTAGTCTCCCGGGGTTGGCGGCTCCTGCGTGCCGGGAATCCACGGCTTGCTCGGAATCTGCCGCGGAGCCAGTACGACGACGCCGGGCATCTCCGTCCGCGCCGTCGTCCCCTGCTCTGTCCGCACCATCGGCTTCGGCTCTTCGACCGGCGCCGATTCTTCCATCAGAATCGCGTTCGTGATCTGCGGCAGCATCTGCGGATGCAGGATGGGAAGGATCACCAGCGCCAGCAGAATCGAACCGTTGAACACGAACGTCGCCATCATCCATCCCCGGCTGCGGGTCTGGATCCTGCCCATGGTTTCAAACGTGGAGTCTTCGAACATGGCCGCCTCTCCGAACTTCAATTCAGCCTCGCCAGCAGGGAGGATCGCAGACATCGAAATGGGCGAGCGCGCCCAGGCCGCTCCACGCAGCCTAAGGCGGGGAGCGGGATTTATGTTCTTCCGATCATCCCGTTCGGTACCACTGTGCTTGTGTAGACACCGTGCCCCATCAAACTGTTCCCTCATTTTGCGAGAAAAGTTCTGCACACGTTTGCCGATCGCGTTCTCTGCGATGATTCGGTTTGGCGAGCGTTTATTTCCGCTCCAGCAACGCTTCAACCGGGTGGTTGAAGTGGATCAGCGCAATCCACATTCCGTCGCGATCGTCGTCGCGCTTCCAAACCAAATCTCCGCCCAACTGGCGCGCAATCATCTCCGGCGGCAGATCGTGGTGCAAGCCGAAGTAGCGTTCGTCGAGAGCTTCGCCGCTCAATCTTTCCAGCGGCGAGTCCGGATCGTCTTTCGTTGAGAACACCAGCGCAGCCGAGTACGCCTGCGGCTCCGCGGCGGCGCGCGCAATCTGCCCCGCAGAAAAGTCGTCAATCGCCACCACGTCCCACGGTTGCTTCACGTAGCTGAGTTCGCGGTGAGTCAGTTCGTCCGTCACAGGCCACGCACTCAGCACCGTGGCGCCGGGATAAAGTTTAGTCAACTCCACAATCCCCGATTCATGCATCCGTACCACGCGCGCATACGCCAGGTTGTCTTCCGGAGCAAATCCGTAGGGCGGATTGACAAACAGGCCCACGAAAAACGCGACCGCCGAAATCAGCGCCAGGCCTTGCCAATACGGCACGCGACGATAGAAAGTTGTCACCGCCAGCAGCAGCACCAGCGGATACATCGGCAGCAGGTAACGCGTCAGCAACGCGCCGCCCAACACGCTGAACAACACTGCGTTCGCTAGCAGCAGAAAGAAAATCCTCATCTGCGCTTCTCGCGCAATCGCCTCGCGATCGTGGCCGCTTGCGTCGGGCCTCGGACTAAGCAGCAGTGCCGCAAGGGCCATCAACACCGGCACAAACAGGTTCATATGCGCGGTCAGATGTAGGACGCGATGACCGAACGCCGCCAGAATGCGCAGCGGTGTAAGCGTGGCCTCCGCGTTGTAGCGCAGATACTCCGGATTACCGAAGAGAAATCCTGTCTTCGCGTAGTGATACGCATACCACCCGGCCAAAAGCACAACGCAGCTCGAGAACCACGCCGCCTCGCGCCAAAGTTTGCCGCGCGCCGCCACTCCGAGCCTGAATCCTTCCGCAATGTTCAACCCAGCAAGCGTGAGAGGAATGATGATCGAAGTTTCTTTCGATAGCGCGGCAGCCGAAAACCACAAAGCGGCGGCCCACGGCACGCGGCCGCGGCTGGGCAGCGCGTACACCAGTCCCCACAACGAACACGCCGCCGCAAAAATGTCCGCCTGGGCCAGGGAGCTCTGCGCAAACCAGATCGGATAAAGCCCGGTTAGCAGTACAGTCCAGAATGCGACCGAGCCCACCCCTACCAGCCGCATCGCCATCCGCCACACCGCCAAAAGTCCCAACGAGGCCACCATCAGCACGGCCTCGCGCGTAACCTCGGGATAGTAGCCGCAGACTTTCCACCACAGCGCAAGGTAAATGCTCGGCAGCGGAGGATGAGCGTTACTCAGCGTTGTTGTCGGGATCAGTGAGCCGGTGCGAAAAAAATCCCACGCCGCGGGAATGTAGTAGCCGGCCTCGTCCCAGTAATAAGGAACCCGCAGCAGCGTGAAGTGGCTGGCGTAGAGCGCCATGAAGATGACTGGAAAAATCATCCAGATGGGCAACGGCGCGTCCAGCCGCGGAGTCAGCATGCCTTTCAGGCGCACGAGCTCGCTCCCCGGCCGGTCGCGATCGCGTGGCTTGATCCCTTCCCCAGTCCGCTCGGGGCAACTCGCTCTCTATTCAGCATTTTTCCTCGCTCCAGATTTTGACACCAGGACTCGAGATAAAGTTCCGCAAAGGGCGTCTCGACCGCAACCGGAACTGACACCTGACAGCTGACCCCTGGTCCCTAACCCCTGTTTAATTCACCGGCCCGCGCGGAAAGTTCTGCGTCTGCGGCTCCAGATTCAGCGTGCCGAAGGCCTGCTCGTATTGCGCAATATTCTGCCCCAGCACGTTAAACAATGCCTTGGCCTGTTGCGGGCTCAGAAAAATGGCCTGGTGATTGCGGATGGTTACCTGGTCGGGGCTTTCGCTGGAAGCAAGGCCGAAGACCAGTTGAAAATCCCACGCGCTCACGCGCACCTGCACGCTGTTGGCGTAGGACTCGCGGTAGTCCGCGGTTTGGGCAAGGTTGAGTTGGGGTTGCTGCGGAGTTGGGCTCATGATGCAACCAGATTACAGCTTTCAGCCGTTAGACCGCGTGCGCATCCCCAGCCAGCGGACACTCCTCACATCGCGCCGTCTTTCCGCAGTGCGCCTTGCCCACAGCCACGGTCAGCGCGTGGAACTCGTTGAACATCTGCGCGCGCCTCTCTGCCGGATCGCTCGCGAACGTCCGCCGCGTCAGGTCCGCAAGATCATCGTAGGAAATTCGCGCTCTGCCTGCAGGCAACTCAACAAGCCCGTGTCGCTCCGCGATGCGCCGCAGATACTCATCGGCAACGGGAACGGCATGCCCGAGCGCGTAGAGCAGAATCGCATCGGCCGTCTCATTGCCCACGCCGGACAATTCCAGCAACCGCTCGCGCAGCACGCCGGTAGGCGCAGCCTGCATCTCTTTGAGCAAACTGTCAAAATCCTCGTCGAGCATCTTCACAAACGCCTTCAGAGCCGGCGCCTTGCGCACAATGAATCCTGACGGCCGGATCAGCTGCCGCAACTTTGCCATCGGGATCGCACGCAACCCCTCAACCGAAAGCGCGCTGGCCTTGTGAAGATTCTCGAGCGAGCGCTCGACCGCTTTCCACGCCGTATTCTGCGTCAAATACGCGCCGAGAATCACCTCAAACGGAGTCTTTGCCGGCCACCAATCCTGCGGGCCATACGTGCGCAACAGCCCATCGGGCATCCAACGCAGGCGCTTGGCGCCATCGAGTCGGCCGCGCGGTTTCACAATTCCTTTAGGATAAGGGCGAGAGCGTCGCGATGTTCTCGCCATTGGCCGCAGCATTCAAGGAGTATTTATGAAGAGTCACACCGAATATCTCGTCTTTGAAACGCGCACGCGCCGCGAAATGGTGCACATCACCGATCAGGTCGAGCGGATCGTCGGGCGCAGCGGCGTCAAAGACGGATTGTGCTTTGTCTCGCCCATGCACATCACTGCCGCCATCTACGTCAACGACCTCGAGAGCGGGCTAATCGAAGACATTGGCAAATGGCTTGAAGAGCTTGCCCCGGCGCGGCTAGACTACAGGCACCACCGCACCGGAGAGGACAATGGCGACGCGCATCTCAAATCATTGCTGCTCCACCACGAAACCACACTGCCCGTCACCAACGGCAAGCTCGACCTTGGCACATGGCAGCGCGTCTTCTACGCCGAGTTTGACGGCCAGCGCCGGAAGCGCGTCATCGTCAAAGTCCTTGGAGTGGCTTGAATTGCAGCGACGTCAGCGGCGTTGGCGGAGTCAAAACGCCAACAACCCAGCTCCGCTAACACGCGCGAAGCGCGGCTAGCCTCGCTAACACCGCTGGCTCCACTGTCCTATTCGTCCGTCACCTTCCGCCATGGCCCCGATGGAGCGGCGCTCGCCGGCGCTGCAAAATTGATCTTCGTTCGTGGCGTCACCACCAGGTCCACGCGCCGGTTTTCTGCGCGACCTTCCGACGTGTCATTCGTCGCCACCGGATGAAACTCGGCATACCCCGCCGCTGACAGCCGATCGGCGGGAATCGCCTTCATATCCAGAAACAGCCTTGCAATGTGCGTGGCGCGCGCCGCGGATAGCTCCCAGTTGGAGTCGAACTCCGCAGTGTGGATGGGCACATTGTCCGTGTGGCCCTCGATGCGCAGATCGTAGGGCGTCGGCCCCAGTTTATCGGCAATCTGGCGCAGCGTCGGCAATGCCTCCGCCTTCGGAACGGCCGAACCTGATTCGAAAAACCCAGCCTCGCGCAGACTGATCACGAGGCCATCGCGGCCCATCTCGAGAGAAACTGTGTGTGCGGCAATCTGCGCTGAGAGCGTTGCCGCCAGATCGCGCCGGATGCGATCCAAATCCTGCTTCACCTCGGGCGGCGAATCCACCTCTTCGTTCACCACTTGGTTCGAAGCCCGGCCCGCTTCACTTTCGTCGTGCGCGTTCGCTTCGCGATTCGCGCCATCCGGCAAAACGCCCATGGAGCGGAAGGCCGTGTCGATCGCCCTCGACACCTGCGCCTGCTTCTTCTGGTCTGCCCTGGCGAAGGCAAACATCACCACGAATAATCCGAACAGCAGTGTGATGAGGTCGGCATAGGAGACCAGCCAACGATCGTGCGTCACGCGGCTGCGAAGTACGCGAGCGTTCATGCTGCCTGCTCCATTTCATCGCGATCCACGTCATCCACAAAGCTGGCCAGCTTGATTTCCAGCATGCGCGGATTCATCCCTTCCAGAATCGAAATCACGCCTTCCAGCACCATCTCCCGGCGCCGATGATTGCGGCGGATGCGCATCCGCATCTTGCCCGCAAATGGCAGGAAGAAAAGATTGGCGATTCCCACTCCGTAGATCGTCGCTACAAAAGCCACGGCAATGCCGCGCCCAACCTCTGCAATGTTGTCTAAATGCTGCATCACCTGGATCAGGCCCAGCACTGCACCCAGAATGCCGATCGTAGGCGAGAATCCGCCCGCCGATTCAAAGACCGCGGGCAATCGCTCCTCATTTTCGGTGATCGACTCGAGACTCACATGCATGATCTTGCGCAAATCGGACGGCTCAGTGCCGTCCACGGCCAGCATTAGTGTCTGTTTCAGAAACGGATCACGGATTGTCGCCAAATCGGCATCGAGCGAGACCAGACCATTGCGGCGCGCCTTGTGTGCGAAGGCAACCATCTGACGAATCAGGTGTCCGTCTTCCTTGCGCGGAGCCCAGAAAATATGCGCTAGGCTGCGGAATGCTTCCACAACAGTCATGAGCGGAAACTGCAGCAGCACAGCGCCCATGGTGCCCCCAAAAACGATCAATGCCGCTGTCGGCTGCAAAATCTGGCCCACGTTTCCGCCCTCGATCATCAATCCGGCGACGATGCCGGCGATGGCCAGAAACGCTCCGCCTACGCTCGCCTTATCCATATTCAGTTCCCCACCACAGATCGTCGTCGCGCGTGCTATCGCTCTGCATCGCCGCCCTGCTTCATTTTTTGCGGCGCAACCCCGGGTGTACCTGCGGCATCCAGGCTAACCAGTGCGGCCGCCCGCTCCAGATCGGGAAAGTGGTGCAGACGCCGTGCCACCACCGCCAGCAGCCGCGCGCGATACGCCAGGATCCTATCCACAACTTCGGCGATCTCCTCGCGCACAATCAGCTTTTCTCCATTGATCAAAGTCAGCATCGTGTCCGGAGACGCTTCCGCAGTCTTGATCAGGTCGCTGTTGACCACCATCGGCCGGCCGTTCAGCCGCGTCAGTTCGATCATTGCCCCATCCTCTTCGCGTCCATTATCGGCAGTCGTTCTCAAACGTTAAAAAAACAAAACAAATGACACGAAACTGTCCCTGCGCGAGACACAAACTGTACTTCCGTAAAGTCCATAGGTACCGCGCCGAAAGAAGGGCCAGATGCGTCGGCTCCAGACCGCGAGCAGCAACCCAGGCCAACACAGAGGGATGCGCAACCGGAATTGGCACCGCAAATCACCGCATCCACAAGGAGAACCCCATGTCCCTGGGTGTCTTAAACAACCTCTCCGCGGTGTATGCGGAGAATAACCTTACCAATACCAACAACAGCCTCTCGAAGACGCTGCAACAGTTGTCTTCAGGGTCCCGCATCAACTCCGGCGCGGATGACGCAGCCGGTTTGTCGTTGGTCGACGGGCTCGAGGCCAACCAGACGGCGCTTACACAATCTGAAACCAACGCTTCTGAAGGCGTCGGTCTTCTGCAGGTTGCCGATGGCGCCCTCTCGCAGGTCACAACCCTGCTCAACCGCGCTGTAACGCTGGCTACCGAAGCTTCCAACGGCACACTGAACAGCTCACAGGACACAGCCGCCAACCAGGAATATCAGTCGATCCTGTCGGAAATCTCCAACATCGGCTCCACGACCACGTACAACAACCAGGCCGTGTTCAACTCCAACACCAACATCTACACCGGCGACTCTTCCACGGCCGGCTCGGCGATCGACGATCTCAACATCAGCTCGCTGTCGTCATCCGACGTTGGCGACACCGGCGGCAAGATGGCCTACACCAGCTCGGCCTCCAACGGCGGTGATGATGTGTTCCTCGATCTGGCGCACAACGGGTCCGCCGTCGCATTGGGTGACTTCCTCAACGCAGCCACTCCGGGCGCAGCCGCGGGCCTTACGGTCGATACGCTGTCCGCCACCGGCGCCATCACCGCCAATACCATTTCCACTGGCTTCACCTCCACGGAAGGATACGCCAACACAGTCGGCGGCCTCATCAACGCCATCAACAACTCGGGACTGGGCCTTACCGCCAGCCTCACCACCGGCGTCGCGGCCGGCGATGGCGCTGCAGGCCAGGACAGCGGCATCATGATCAAGGGCGCCGTCGGTCTGGGCGCCACGCCGAGTACGTCCAGCTTCAGCGGATCCCTCAGCATCACCGGTGCGACTGCGCTTACCGATACCCTCCAGGGCTCAATCACCATTCAGGATGGCAGCGGCCAATCGCAAACCATCAGCATGGCGCAGGTTGCCGGTAGCACCGAAGGTCTGGCTTCCGGGAGTTTCAATACCGCCGATCTCGCCGGCCTGGTGAACTACATCAACGACTACAGCACGACGGCAAACAACACGACAGAAACCGATGTCTTCGGCGTACATGCCGCCATCGGCGTCGACGGCCTGACTTTGACCAGCGCCACCGGGGCCGATACCGCAAACCAGGATGCGCTGTCAGTCTCCACCAACCTTACCGATTCCTCGGCCGCCATTGCGCCTTTGTCCTACGCCGCCACGGCTGCATATTCCGACGGCATCAACACCAACACGGCATACGACAAGACTTCCGGCCAAACAGCCGCGGGCTCTTTCGCTGCGGGCATCGCTGAAGGTTCGGGCGGAGTCGCCACCATCGACTACACCGACAAGGCCGGCCAATCGCTGGCCACAACCGACCTCTCCAACTCCGCTGACGCTCAGACCGCTTTGACCCAACTGAATGCCGCCATTACCGACGTCGCCGCACAGGATGGCTACATCGGTGCCCAAATCAACACGCTGAACGCAGTCAGCAATGTGCTCAGCACACAGGCTGAAAACGTGCAGTCGGCCCAGAACGCAGTCCAGGCCACCGACTACGCGCAGGCCAGCTCCAACATGTCCAAATTCGAAATCCTCAGCCAGACCGGCATCTCCGCCCTGGCCCAGGCCAACAGCATGCAACAGGAAGTGACCAAGCTCCTGCAGTAGTGCAATAGGCAGCAATGCCGATAACCACCTAGGGGCGCCGATCAGGCGTCCCTCGGTGCTTTAGTCCTTGCCGGTTGCCGTCGTGAGAACGATCTAATCCGGCTCCCTGGGCAGTTGGTTCCACGGCTGCATCAGCATTCGATGGAGGATTCGATGGGCACTGTGGGACTAAGCTTCGGGTCGCCTACCAGCGGCGCGGGATTCAACGTCAGCTCTACCGTCGCCGAGATCGTCTCGAATCTCCAAAATGTCGAAACACCCTGGAAAAACCAGTTGACCTCGCTCGAGAGCCAGGACACCGCCATCTCCTCGCTCGGCACTCTTTTCTCGAATCTCTCCAACGACATGAGTTCACTCACCGACCTTCAGGGCATCCTGGCGCAAAAGGAGGGCTCAAGCTCCGACACCAGCGTGCTTGAGCTCACCGCGGCCTCCTCTTCGGCCACGGCTGGCACACACTCCGTGGTTGTGAACAACCTCGCGCAAACCTCGAGCGGCTACCTCGACTCGATCGCCAACGCCTCTGATACGCTTTCCGGCTCCATGACCATCCAGTTGGGCAATGGAACCAAGGAGAACGTCGTGATCGGCACGGCGCCGGCCCAGCCAGCCTCGAACACAATCTACACTGGCAGCGGCAAAGACACGCTCGCCGACATTGCCTCCGCCATCAATTCCGCCAATCTGGGGCTCACCGCCAATGTGCTCGCCGATTCCTCGGGTTCGCAGTTGAGCCTCGTGTCCGGAACCTCCGGCGCGGCTGGAAAACTGACCGTCGTTTCCTCGATCACCGATCCCAGTGCCGGCACGCTGGCCTACAACCTCGGCGTCAATGCCGAAGATGCTTCGCTGACCATTGACGGAGTGCCTCTCACCAGCGCCTCGAACACCGTCGCCAACCTCATCCCCGGCGTCACCTTCCAGTTGCTCGCACCCAGCCCTGAAGAGTCCGGCAACACCCAGGAACAGGTTCAGGTGGTCATCGCCAACGACAACTCCGGCGTCGAAAGCACCGTGAATCAATTCGTCACCGACTACAACTCTCTCATCAGTGCCGTCAACGCCCAGGAGGGCCGTGACAGCTCGGGCAATCCCGAGCCGCTCTTCGGCTCGCCCACCCTCTCGCTGCTCCAGCAGCAACTGCTCGGAACCCTGAACCAGCAAAGCCCCGACGGGTACCTCGATCCGGTCTCCGCGACGGCGGGCGCAACGCTTTCCGGGTCGATCAACATCTCGCTCGCCGGCGGCATCCCCTTGAATTACTCCGGCACGGATGGCTCCGGCGCCCTGTCTCCGATCAACAACGCTGGCGACACGCTCTCCGGCTCCCTCACGATTCAAGTCGGTGAAGGCACGGCGCAGACCATCCATGTCGGCGACTCCTCCACCCCCGCCACGCTCGCCGGCTTGGCCAGCGCCATCGCCGCCGCCGACATCGGTGTCACCGCCCAGGTCGAGAGCAACGCCACCAGTTCCTGGCTGAGTCTGTCCGCGGGAGCCAGTTCATTGTCCGTGACCTCGACCGTAGCCGACACCAGCGCGCAAACCATCCAGGTCCCAACCACCGCCGGGAACAACACGCTGGCCGGCCTCGCCAGCGTCATCAATTCATCCCTCAGCGGTGCGACTGCCGTGGTCGTGACCAAGAACGGCGAGTCGACCCTCACGCTGACGTCGGAAGCAGAGGGCACGAGCGGCGCATTAACGGTGACTTCCGCGCTTTCCTCCTCTGCACCCACGCCTTTGAAGTACTCCGACACTGGCGGCTACACCAGTTCTACGCCCGACGTCGGCACCCTGGGCGCGGTCGGCGGCGCTGACGACACCCTCTCCGGCACCCTCACCATTCAGGTGGGAGGCGGCTCGGCACAGACCATCACCCTCGACTCCACCGACAACACTCTCGCGGGGCTCATGGGCGCCATCAACGGCCTGTCCGGCGCCTCGGCGGCACTCGATCAGGCTGGAACCGGCCTCACCCTGACCTCGGGTGCCAACGGCGCCGCGGGCGCGCTCATCGTCACCTCAAATATCGTTGACACCACCAGCCCCACCAGCACTGCGCTCAACTACAACACTTCCTCCGATATCAACAGCCTGACCTCGCTCGGCATCAGCGTCAATAACGACGGTTCCATCACCTTCGACGCCGACTCGCTCGACTCTGTCCTGAACACCGACTATTCCAGCGTGGCGGGCTTCTTCCAGAACACCAACAGTTGGGGCCAGAACTTCAATAACATGCTCACTGGGGCCGGCACCAGCTCGTCCACGGGAATTCTTTCTCTGGCCAAAAGCTCCAACAGCACGGTTGAATCCGCGCTCAATGCCGAAATCTCACGCGAGCAGAGCCTGATCTCCGTCGAGCAGTCCAGCCTCACCAAGGAGCTGAACCAGGCCAACCAGATCATGCAGCAATTGCCCACCGAGCTCCAGGGCATGAACGAGCTTTACTCCGCGATCACCGGATACAACCAGGGCTCGAACGGATAAGGAATCTAGAATGTCAAGTTACCGCGAACACACCCTGGAAAGCGCCTCGGCCCTCGATCTCGTCGTCGCTCTCTACGACGGAATCATCCGCTTTCTCTACGCCGCCATCGCCGCCGTCGAGCGTGGCGACGCCGATGCCCGCAGAGCCGCGGTCAAGCGCGCCATGGACATCATCATTCACCTCCAGGCGCGCCTCCGCATGGATGTGGGCGGCCGTCCCGCCGCATCTCTCAGCGAATTCTACGCCGCCATCTTCGCCCAGATGCTTCAGGCATCGCAGTCCGGGTCGCGCGCCAAATTCGAGCATGCCATCGATTGTGTGAGGAATGTTCGCGACGCTTGGCGCGACGTGGCCAGGGATCCGAACGCGCTTCCGGCCTCGTCCGACGACTTCACTGTTACGCAGCCAGCGCCCATCGCCGTGGAGCGCCGTCAAACTTCCGCTGACTCATCTTGGACCGCATAGGCCCTGCTTCGGTTCAGCACCAACTCCGCTTGCCCTGCTCACTTCGCTGCTTCACCCCGCCACTGTCAACTCCTCTTCCAGTTGCTGCTTTTGGTAGAGGCTGGCGTAGTAGCCATCGAGTGCGAGCAGTTCTTCATGTCGTCCAACCTCGACGATTCGCCCCTTGTCCAGCACCGCGATGCGATCGGCATTTCGCACCGTCGACACTCGGTGCGAAATCAGGATCGTGGTTGCCGTTGCCGTGTACCCGCGCAATCCGCCCAGGATGCGTTCTTCGGTATAGGTATCCACGCTGGCCAGCGCATCGTCCAGAATCAAAATCGCCGGCCGCCGCAAGAGCGCCCGCGCAATGGCCGAACGTTGCTTCTGCCCGCCCGAGAGAGTCACGCCCCGCTCGCCCACCATCGTCTCGAACCCTTGGGGAAACTCCTCGAATTCCCGGCGGATATGAGCTGCCTCAGCCGCTTCCAGCAATTCCTCAGGACTCGCGTTCGGCGCGCCGAAGGCCAAGTTCTCACGGATGGTTTCGCTGAACAGGAATGTCTCCTGCGGCACCATACCGATATTGCGCCGCAGCACTTCCAGCGGATACTCGCGGATCGGGCGGCCATCGATAAACAGCGTTCCCGCGGGCGCGTCATAGATGCGGGGGATAAGGTTTGCGAGCGTCGACTTGCCGCTACCGGTCGGCCCTACAATCGCAAGGCTTGAGCCCGCCGGAATCTTCAATGAAATGTCGCGGAGCACTTCAGTCTCGCCGTAGCTGAAGTTCAAGTGGCGGAATTCGACCTCTCCCCTGATGACTTCTTCCTGTCCAAAACCCGAAACCCCGGAGTTGCGGTCGTCAATCGCCGGCTCGGCCTTGAGGATTTCATCGATGCGCTTCACCGACGCCGTGCCCCGCTGGAAGATGTTGATCACCCAGCCCACCGCGATGATCGGCCAGATCAACATGATCATGTAGGTGCTGAACGCCACGAACTGGCCCACGTTGATTCGGTGCGCGAGAACCAGGTGTCCGCCAGCCAGCAGCGTGATCACCATGGAGATGCCGAGAATGAACTCAAGGGTCGGCCAAAGCATTCCCATCAGCTGCACCAACCGCAGCGCGCGGCCGATGTACTGGCGATTGAGCCGCTCGAAGAGCCCGATCTGCGATTCCTCGCGCGCGAAGGCCCTGATCAGCCGCACCCCGGAGTAGTTTTCCTGCGCCTGCGCGGAGATATCGGAAAAACTTGCCTGGATGCGCTCGAAGCGCTCGTGAATCCTGCGCCCGAGATACTGCACGAGAATGCTCGCCAGCGGCATCGGGGCCAGCGCCACGAGAGTCAGGTAGGGGCTGATGCGCAGCATGAAGAAAAGCGCGAAGACGCTGAGAAAGATGGTATTGGCGCTGTACATCAGCGCCGGGCCCAGCAGCATACGCACCGCGTTCAGATCGTTCGTCATGCGCGCCATGATGTCGCCCGTGCGGTAGCGCTGGTAGAAACCGGAATCCTGTTTCTCCAGCTGGAGGAACAGGTCATTGCGCAGGTCGAATTCGATCTCGCGCGAGATCCCGATCAGAATCCAGCGCTGTGCGTACATAAATATGCCCTTCACCAGGCTGATCGCCACCAGGATCGCCGCAAAAATCAGAATCAGTTCCCGCGTGGTCCCCTGCTGGATCCGGTTCACCGCCATTCCAAGGACGCGCGGAAACTGGACGGCGACGATATTCGTAGCCACGCACGCCAGCGTCCCCTGCACGTACTGCCAGCGGTAGCGGCGCATGTAACTATAAAGGGGACCGAGATCGCCAAGCATAGCCCTATTTTACGACTGATGCCACACTGGCCAAACCCGACTCAGAAAAACGCCAGGTTCCCTTTCCCAGTCAGATTTCGGGCAACGCTGTCTGATGTCTGCAATTTGCCAATTGCTTTTTCTTGTCTGCTGTTCCTACCTGCCGACTGCTGAGCCCTGATACCTGAAACCTGACACCTGCGTTCTTCACGTCGGCGTCTTCAGCAGCAGGTACCCACCAACCAGCGCAAACAGAATGTCGGCGGACCACGCGGCCACCGATGCGGGCAGGTAATTCACATTGCCCATGGCGCCAAACAGAGTGTCGACCACACGGTACGCAAGCGCCACGCCAATAGCCACTGCGATCCCCGTGATCGATCCGCGGCGTCCCATGGACAGGGCAAACGGAATGGCCAGGACAGCCATGACCACAACAACCATCGGGTAGGAAAGTTTTTGCCACAGCGCAACGCTCAGCCGCTTGGTATCAAATCCGCTCTGACGCAGGTCGCGAATGTAGCGGTCGAGCTGCCCAAAGTTCATCTCCTGCGACTCCAGCGCCTCTTTCTTGAAGTAGTCGGGCGTCGCGCGCATCTCCGGTAACGATGTTTCGAGGAATGTGCGATACCCCTTCACATTGCCGCCCTCAATGTCGCGGACCCATCCTTTCTCGAAGTGCCATGCGGCGGAATCCTCATCCCAGACAGCCCGCTTGGCAAAAATCCGCCGCGTCAGCTTGAATGTCGAAGGTTCAAACTCGAAGATCGAAAGATTCGCGAATTCATTCGTGTCGGGATCGAAAAACTCGTAGTAGAAGATGTAGCCCGGATCCCCGGGGAGCGGCCTCGGTCCAAAGATCCAATGTTCTTCGGGATTAAAATAGGTCTGCGGCGGCCGGCCTTTGATCACGTTGCGCAGTGCCTCCTGCCTCCGGTTCGCCTGCGGCAGATAATATTGGTCGAACAGAAAGAGGCATACCGCCAGGCAAGCAGCGATGCTGACGATCGGGACCACCAGCCGGTAGAGGCTGATGCCCGTGGCCTTCATGGCGATGATTTCGCTGTTGCGGTTGAGCACGCTAAAGGTCACCAGCACGGCAATCAGCACCGCCAGCGGCGCCGTAAGGTAGAGCATACTCGGCGTCAGATTAAGCAGGTATTCTCCCACAATGGCCAGCGCGGGGTGGTTGCGCAGAATGTCGCCCAGCAGATCGAAGAAGGTGAAGATAATCAGCAGCAAAACAAAACCGGTCAGCACCAGCACGAATAGCGTGGCGAATTCGCGCACGATGTACTCATCAATGATCCGTGGAAAGATGCCGCGCGGCTTGGCCTTTCCCGGAGTCGCCCCGCGCCGCCTTAGCCTGTTGAGAAGGTCCCCGACGGCGAATCCCTCGCGTTTCACCGCGGCCACTGGTTTCGGCGTCCGTGCAATCCATGCCGCGATGGCGCTCAAGATCCGTCCGCCGGTCGCCATCTGCCAAAGCAGAAACGTGCCCGCAACGGCAAAGATCAAATTCGCCGACCACACCGCCAGGAACGCCGGCAATTTGTTCTGGTGCCCGAGCGCAATGCCAGTCGAAGAAAGAAAGTAATAAACAAACACCAGTAAGATCGTGAAGACAAACCCCGAGCTCTTGCCGCCTCGCCGTGATGCTACGCCCAGCGGCACGCCGACCAGCATCAACACCAGGCAGGCGGCGGGAAAAGCAAACCGGTTGTTCAGCTCGATCAGGAATCCTTTCGCGTCAGGTCCGCTCGTGCGCTTCAGCAACGCACTCAGCGGCATCGCGTAAAGCGGGGTGTCCAGCCGCCCCAGGTGCACTTCGCTCTGCTGGCCTAGCATCAGCGGCAAATCGGTTGTGGTGAAGGTTGAAATGTTCGATTGTTCCGGCTGGTCCGCAACCGTCTCGTCGCGCACGCCGTCGCGCAGCCGCATCAGCAGCTCCTGCGTATTGTCCGTCACCACCGTCGCCGAAGCAGCCGTGGTGATCAGCGGATTGTTCGGGTCAGAGACGTCCGCCATAAACACTTGCCGCCAGTTGGCCGCGCCGGTCCCCGACCGAACGTCCTGCACGTACAAAACATAGTTGTGAAAGTCCTCATAGAAAACGCGCGGCTCAATTTCGTAGCTGGCCTGCGACGTCCCGAGCGATCGTTCCATCTCCTCGATCGCCTGGTTCGCCCGCGGCGCAAGATACAGAGAATTGCCCAGCCCCAGCAGCGTGCCCCCGATCGCCACAATCGACGCCACGCGAACGAAATACCCAATGCCCATTCCGCACGCGCGCATCGCAATAATCTCGCTGTCCGAAGCCAGCCTGCTCAACCCCAGCAGGATTCCCCAAAGCACCGCCATGGGAATCGTCACCTTGAACAGATTGGGCAGCGTGAAGAGGAACACCTGCGCCACATCTGTGAGCGTGGAGCTGTTGCGCACCACGACCTCGAGAATGTGAGGCAGGAGCGGCATGAACAGAATGAAGGTGAAGAGCGCGCAACCGATCAGCGTGAGCGAGATAATTTCGCCGAGAATGTAGCGAGTCAGGATGCGCACAAATGGAGCCTGCGCCTAGTTTAGCGTGTCCTCGCGCCCAGAAGCGCGGGTTGCCACCCTCTCAGCCTCAAGCTGTTCCCCAGCGCGCACACCGAACTCAGTGCCATTGCCGCCGCCGCTAGCCACGGCGTCAGCAGAATGTGAAACGTCGGGTACAGGGCACCCGCCGCCAGCGGAATCCCAATCACGTTATAGCCCACCGCCCATCCGAGGTTTTGCCGCATGATATGCAGGGTCTCATGCGCCAGAGCCAGCGCCGCCGGAATTGCCGCAGGCTGCGTGCGCAGCAGTAACACATCGCCGGCCTCCTGCGCCAGATCCGCGCCGGTTCCCATGGCGATGCCCGCGTCAGCCTGTGCCAGCGCCGCAGCATCGTTGATGCCGTCGCCCACCATGGCAACGCGCAGCCCCGATTTCTGCAGCTCGCGAATCCGCTTGAGCTTCTCCGACGGATCGAGTCCTGCTTCCACTTCTGCAATTCCCGCCTGCTCCGCGATCGGCGCAGCTGCGGCAGCCGAATCGCCAGTCAGCATCAGCACGCGCAGGCCCTCTCTGCGCAGCGCAGCAATCGCTTCCGCCGCGTCCGGCCGCAACGCATCCCGCGCGTCGAAATACCCGGCGATTACCCCGTCCAGCGCCATCCAAAGCCTCGTCACTCCGGGCTCCGGCGCAGCAACATCGCCCGGCAGCGCAATCCCAGATTCCTTGAACAGCGCTTCATTCCCCAGGATGCAATCGTGTCCTTCCACGCGTGCAGCCAGGCCCCGCCCCGGCAAAACTTGCACCTCTTGCGCAGCCTCCCAAGTCAGTCCAAGACCAGTAGAAAAATCAATGACCGCGAGCGCCAGCGGATGATTCGACCGCTCCTCGGCCGCCGCCGCCATCCGCAGCAAATCGTTCTCCGAGTGGCCGGCAACCACGTGCACCCGCTCCATCACCGGTCTTCCCACCGTAATGGTCCCCGTCTTATCCAGCACAATCACATCCAGATGCGCCAGCCGCTCCAGCGCCTCGCCGCCTTTGTAGAGCACTCCCAGTTGCGCGCCGCGTCCCACTGCCACCGTCAGCGCGGCCGGCACAGCCAGTCCCATCGCGCACGGGCATGCAATCACCAGCACCGCCACGGTATTCGCCAGCGCCAGCGGCAGCGAATGCGCCGCAATCAGCCACGCCGTAAAAGTAATCAACGCCAGCCCCAGCACCACCGGCACAAAAATCGCGCTCGCCCGGTCGGCCAGTCGCTCCATCGGCGCGCGCGAGCTTTGCGCCTGGTCCACCATGCGCGTAATCTGCGCCAGCACCGTCGCCTCGCCCAGCGACTCCGCCCGGCACACCACTGCTCCGTCGTAATTGAGCGACCCGGTCAGGACGCGCCCGCCCACCTCTCGCGCCAACGGCGTCGACTCGCCCGTCAACATCGACTCATCCACCGTCGTGCGCCCCTCAACAATTGTCGCGTCCACCGGAAATCTTTCTCCCGGCAATACAACGATGCTGTCGCCCGGCCGCACTTCTTCGAGCGGCACCACAGTCTCCACGCCATCCACTATCCGGCGCGCGCTCACCGGCCGCAGCCGCGAAAGCGAATCCAGCGCCGCCAGCGCCCGTCGCCTCGCCCGCCCCTCAAGGCTTTTACCGAGTAACAGAAATCCAACGATCAGCAGTACAGCGTCGAAGTAAACCTGCCGTCCCGGCGCGGGCGCAATCGTCGCATACGCCGAATACGCAAACGCCACTCCCGTTCCCAAGCTCACCAGCGTGTTCATGTTCGTTGTGCCGTGACGCAGCGCCTTGAAGGCGCTCCCATAAATCCCCGGTCCCGCCCACGCCACAACCACCGCTGTCATCGCAAGCAGAAACCATCGCAATCCGTTTGCCGGAATTTCATAAAGCCACGGGCACACCCGAGCCAGAAATGAGTCTGTCGCGCCCATTGCCATTCCGTTCCCGGCTCCAAGCGGCATCGCGAGGATCATTGCCGCCGCGCCAGCACCCAGCGTCGCCCAGGCCTTCAGATCGGCACCCGCCACCCCATCTTCGTCATGCCCAGCCTTTTCGCCCACCCTCGGCAGCACCGCGTCGTAGCCCACCCCGCGAATCGCCTCCACCAACTGCTCCGGGCGAGTCATCGCTGGGTCAAACACCACGCTCGCCCGATGCGCCATCAAATCCACGCGTGCTTCCTCCACGCCCGCCGTCGCGCGCAGCGCTTCCTCCACGTGGTGTTGGCAACTTGCGCACGTCATCCCTAGAACAGAGATCGTCAGTGAGTCTGTCGTGTGTTGGGCCACCTGTCCATCCGATCCAATCAACTTTTCGAGGGCGAGCCCGCTTAGGATGAAGCCGCGCCGACAACGTCTGCATCTAGATACGCCGCGTACCCGGCCTTGGCGATCGCGGCAATGGCCAGGCCCAGAGGGGGTGGATCTTCATCAGTCGTCAATCTCGCTGCGCCGAGCCCAACCTGTTCCACCACAATCCCCGGTATCCCGGCCAGCGCCTGGCTCACGCGCCGCACGCACGAGCCGCAGTGCATTCCATCAATTCTCAGCGTGAATTCAGCCAATTTTCTCCCTCGCGTGTTTATTTGATGATAGGGCCAGCCGAGCGATTCGAGCCGAACGTACCCTCACGGACGGAGTAACGCCGGCGTCCTCGTCGGGGTCCCCACGGACAGGTCCACGCCCGCGGGGTGACTTCGCCGGCTGTCGTGCGGGCGTCGCCGCCCGCACAGCTGGAGCCCGAGAGTTACCCTTGTAGAGCACTTCGCGATGATCTCGAAGATGAAGGCTCCAATCGAACGCGAGTTTCCCTCGACGCCCCTTGTTGGCGTCGGCGCCGTTGTCGTTCAGGACGCCCGCGTTCTTATCGTCCGGCGCGGCACCGAGCCCCTCAAGGGCCATTGGACCCTCCCCGGCGGCGCTCTCGAAATCGGTGAAGCCCTCACCGCCGGCGTCATCCGCGAGGTCCGCGAAGAAACCGGCCTCGACGTCGAGCCCATCGAGCTCATTGAACTTCTCGACCGCATTCATCGCGAAGACGGCCGCGTCCGCTATCACTACGTCATCGCAGACTATCTTTGCCGTGTCACCGGAGGCGACCTCCGCGCCGCTTCTGACGCTGCCGCCGTCCGCTGGGTCGAGCGCTCAGAATGGTCAAGCCACAGCGCCCTCGTCCTCGATCCCATCACTGTGCGCGTGATCGAAAAGGGCTGGCAGCGTGCGGGGCAACTTAGGCCAGGGCAGACCAAACCTGATCAGCTGCGCACCGATAGGCGTACCGTAAATGACTAGTCCAATGAAATGGACAATGCGCGTGTTTCTCGCCTTGATCGCCCTGCCGGCGATCGCCGCGCTCGGCTTCTATCTCCGCCCCGTCAGCTACTTGAATGCTCATGTCTACTTGCAGGAAAATCTCGTCGGAATCGAAAGCCGCAACATCAAAGTCGACGGCTACCGTATGCATTACCTTGCCATGGGACCTGCGAGCGGCGCCGCGGTGGTGCTTGTTCACGGCCTCGGCGGCCGCGCTGAAGACTGGTGGAATGTCGCTCCCATCCTGGCCAAAGCCGGCTTCCGCGTCTATATGCCCGATTTGCTCGGCTTCGGACGCAGCCAGCAGCCTGCTGATTTCTCGTATTCGGTCCGCGATCAGGCCGCAGTCGTCGTGCACTTCATGGACGAACTCGGCGTCAAACAGGCCGACGTTGCCGGTTGGTCCATGGGCGGATGGATCGTGCAGCTGATCGCACTCGAACATCCTGAGCGAGTTTCCCGCCTCATCCTCATCGATTCCGTCGGCCTCAACATCAAGCCCTTATGGAATACCAATCTCTTCGTACCCACCTCGTATCAGGAGCTGGCCAAGCTCGAAGCCCTCCTCATGCCCAATCCTCAGCCCATTCCGCCGTTCATTGCGCGCGATTTTCTGCGCCGCTTTCGCGCTAACGGCTGGGTCATCAAGCGAGCTCTGGCCACCATGTTGACTGCCCAGGACGTCACCGACAACCTGCTGCCCCAATTGAAGATGCCGGTCCTCATCATTTGGGGATCGCTGGACCAGATTGCGCCCGTCGACCAGGCCCAAATCATGCACCATCTCATTCCCCAATCCCAGCTCCAGCTCGTCCCCGGGTGCGGTCACATGGTCCCTCTTCAGTGCAGCGAACAAATGGACCCTGTGGCCCTCAAATTCATCCGGTGATAACATTGGATTTCATCCAGTGATAAATCGACTTCCGGGGTCCAATTTCGACTCAATTTCAATTTGACGCCCCCCCATCATCTCTGCGAGACTCAGCCAGATGTCCTATACAGGGAAATTTGAATTCGCTGCGGAGCGCAGATACCGGGCACGCAACACGCGTCTTTACCGGTTAGCGCATTGGCCCATCTGGATTTGGGTCTTTTTTATTGCCCCGGGGCCGCTCACTTTCACCGTTTTCTCCCGTGGTTTCCACTGGATTAATTGGTCTTGGCTGGCAGCCGTCCTCCTGGTCACCGGAATTGCCGGCCTCCGCGGCCGCCTTCCCGGCGTTGAGCCGTGCCCTTATATCCTTCGTTTCGACGAAGACCGGCCCAACCCCCTGTATCGACGCATTTGCTACACATTCGCGTGGAATGCGGTCCTCAGCTACACCTTGCTCAATTTGGTTGGCCTCGTGTTGGCTTCAGCCACTGGCGTCTGGCACCTCAAGCAGATTTACTTCTACGCCTACTCGCCGCTGTGCGCCTTCATTCTGCTCCTCGGCATCTTGGGCAAGCTTCCTCGCGTAGGCGCATCCACTAAGGGCGAGGGCGTTGAACGCCGATACTTCTACGGATCGGTCTGGGCCGCAGCCGCAGCCCACGTCGTCCTGCTGCTTTTGTGGAGAGTCCTTCCCGAAACGCGCCCCGGCAACTTCGCGAAGCTGGTGGTCTTCACGGCGGTTCTAGCGGCATTCGGCCTCGCTGCCTCGCGCGGACAGCTTCCTCGGACCCGCCCCATCCTTTCCGGCGAGCTCATGGCCTCCGACTAGCGCACATCACTCTGCATCTGCAGTGCCGGTGGTCTCTTGACCGACGGCATTGGCTGCATCTACGCCACCGGCAGGGCGCCAAAGGCCAGGATTTTCGGACCCGGGATACCACAAAATTCGTGCTGGTGCATTTCAACCCGCAACGATTTGCGGTTGGGATAACCGTTTGAAATCAGCATGTGCACTTTGAATAAATCGAGAAAATGAATGCCATACCGCAAAATCTATGGAAAATAACTCGTGCAGAATCAGAGGGCTTCCCCGTCCGAAAGTCAAGCAACCTAATTAATTGCAACTCAATGATTTGAAGGTGGTGCGGGAAAAGGGCTCTCATAACCCAGGACTCTACCCCGAACTCAACTCCTAGCACATATTGCACCTTCCACCATTGACCGTTCCGGTATAAGGAATAGTCATGAGACCCGTCCCGACGACTCTCCGCGACCTCGCCACTACCGTCGCGATTCTGGCCTGCGCAGCCATGGCTACGGCACAGCAAGCAACCCCGAACCCGCTGGCCAAATCCCGCGTCTTCGCCTACGAGGACCTGACCGCCAAGACCGCGCCCAATGGAGCCGTCGGCCGCAGTGTGTTCACGGGAACTCTCGCCACCGGCGAGGCGATTGGGGTGCACGAAACCATACAGCCAAAAGGAACCGTGCCCAATCCCGCGCACCGCATTGAGCACTCAGAGCTGATCATGATTGAGGAAGGGACGCTCGAGTACACGCATGACGGAGTGACGGAGCGCGCCGATGCGGGCAGCGTCGTCTACGTAGCATTCGGAACATTGCACTCCGTCCGGAACGTGGGCGACGGCGAGGCTAAATACGTGGTGATCCAGATTGGCGGCGACACCGGCAAGTAGCTGAGCAGTGGACAGTGCTCAGTGGTCAGAGAACAGCGAAGCGAAGAACAGTGGGGAGCGGTGATAGTGGAGCTAAGCCCTCAGCAAACAGCAGACAGCCTCAGTAGGCGCGGACCTGTCCGCGACCATAGCGTTTGACGGCGTACATGCGCATGTCGGCGGTGCCGATGATCTCGTGCATGTGAGTGCCGTCAGCCGGCGTAGTGGACACGCCCACGCTGGCGCTCACTTGAATAGTAAGGCCGCTCTTCATCCCGAACGGAGTTTCCATGAGCGCCGCGTGCATTCCCCTAGTCAGTTCCAGCGCCTGGGCGGCGGTGGTTCGGGGCATCATGATGACAAACTCGTCGCCGCCATAGCGGAAGGCACTGTCCTGCGCTCGGCACAACGTCTGCAGCCGCTGCCCGGTGAGGGTGAGCAGCTCGCTGCCAACCATGTGGCCGTGCGCATCGTTGACCAGCTTGAAGCGATCGAGATCCCAGAAAGCAAGGCTGAGCGGCAGCTGTTGCTTTGCCGACTGCTTCAGCTCGCGGCATAGAACATCGTAGAGGTGACGCACGTTGTAGAGGCCGGTGGTGTCGTCGGTGATGGTGAGCTGCTGAATCCGCGCCATGTCCCGTGCGTTCTCAATGGCGATGGCGGCGTGGTCGGCAAGAATGTGCAGGAAGGCGATGCTGTAGTCCGACATCTCAACGCGGGGATTGAGGATTTCGATCACGCCCTGTGTGCCGGTGCGCCCGCGCAAAGGCATGGCGATGACCGACCTTACGCTGCTGATGCCGGGGGTGGCGGATTGTTCGGCGCGCGGATCGCCTTCCATCTGGGGCACGAGGAGCGTTTCGCCGTGCTCGAGGACCCATCCGGCAACGCCCTCGCCGGGCTTGACGCGAAGGCCGCGCAATGTCTCTTGCTCCTCGCCCGCGGCGATGGCGTAGTAGAGATCCGGCGTGGATTCTTCAAGCATCAGCAGCGCCCAGAACTCTGCCTCCACCATTCGCTCCATTTGTTCGAGAATGGTGCGCAGAATCGTGTCGAGGTCGAAGCTCGAAGTGAGCGACCGCGCCAACTGATGAAACACAAGCAGATCGGCGAGCGGGATGCGCCCTTCCGTCTCGTTCGGCATGTCAGGGCCCTGGGGGAAATTGCTGGCTTGATTCTTGCATAGTTCGCTCACGAAAGGAATGTAAAGCGGTTTTGGGTCGCTCTTCTTATGTTTTATTTGGAATGTCTTCGCCTGTGCGCCAGGCTGTTCGCCGTTAGTATGGACAAGCGCTCAACCGCCGATATGGACCATGGATCGGGAAGGCTTGAGGAATCCGGGCTCACCGATGTGGTGGCGGGCCTCCTTACCACGGATCGTACCGGCAATGTAGGCGCGCAGCTCCTGGTCGGATGCGCCTGCGCGGAGACGGCCATAGAGGTCGTGCTCCACTTGCGAAAAAAGGCAGGTGCGGATCTTGCCGTCGGATGTGAGGCGCACGCGGCTGCAGGCTCCACAGAATGCCTGGCTCACAGGTGCGATAACGCCGATTTCGCCCACGCCGTCAGAAAAAGTGTAGCGGCGGGCTGTTTCGCTGGCCTCTCGCGGCGGCAGCTCGACCAGCGGCAAAGTGCGGCCGATGCGATCGACAATTTCGCGCAGCGTAACAACAATTTCCGGTGTCCATAACCGGCCCTCTTCGAGGGGCATGAATTCAATGAAGCGGACAACGACTTGCTCTTCGCGAGCAAAGCGTGCAAAAGCTTCGATCTGGTCGTCATTGAACCCCCGAAGCAGTACGCAATTGACCTTGAGGGGTGTGAGTCCGGCGGCGCGGGCGGAACGAATGCCGGCGAGCACCTTGGAAAAACTGCCCTCAACGCGAGTGATGCGCTCGAAGGCCGGCGCATCGACGGCGTCCATGCTGACCGTGATGCGGTTCAGGCCGGCATCCTTGAGCGGCTGGGCGAGGGACTCGAGCAGATGGCCGTTGGTGGTCACAGCCAGGTCCAACGCTTCGCCTTCGACAGTGCGCAGGCGCTTGAGTTCGCGGACCAGGTCGACAAGATCGCGGCGCAACAGCGGCTCACCTCCCGTGAGGCGGACTTTGGTGATGCCGAGGCCGACAAAGAGCTCGATGAGGCGAAGGTACTCGTCGAAGGCCAGCTCAGGATACTGCGCGCCGACTTCGCCTGTGCGGCAATACACGCATTTGTAGTTGCAGCGGTCAGTGATGGAAACACGGAGGTCGTGAATCACGCGCCCGTGGCTATCCCTCAGCGGTGCGAGCGCTGACGTCGCGGGGATTGCGGAGATGGAAGGGGCAGCCATCGGCATCTTCAAGCGTATTCCATTTCGCGGCCGGTTGAAAGGCCGCGCTCCCCAGTCACAGCGCGGGGAGAGGGGAAGCGATAGCATGATGAAGCAAGGCTGCGGCGACGCGTCTCGTGGATTTGCAGCCAGTCAAAAAGGAACAAGGACTATGCACGCAACCGGGGCGAGGCCCGCAGGGGTTACAGACGAAGCAGGCGCGGCGACGGCCGTGCGGCAGATGTTCGATTCCATTGCGCCCCGTTACGACCTGCTGAATCACGTGCTTTCGGCCAATGTGGACCGGCTATGGTGGCGCAGGGCTGCGCGCAGATTCAGCGGTGTTCTTGCGCGACCTGATGCGGCGATTCTCGATATTTGCTGCGGCACGGGCGATTTGACGCTGGCCCTGCTCAAGCTGCGGCCGCAGGGAGCGCTGCCGATTTTGGCCGCTGATTTTTCGCCAGCAATGCTTCGGCGCGGCGCAGAGAAATTTGGGCCGAAGAGTACCAATGCGCCTCACGCAGTAGCAATCGAGGCCGATGCGTTGCATCTACCTTTGCGCGCGGAATCCCTCGACCTGATTGTGACGGCATTCGGATTCCGAAACCTGGCGAACTACGAGGCCGGCCTGAAAGAGTTCCATCGCGCGCTGAAACCTGGAGGGCAGTTGGGGATCCTCGAGTTCAGCGAGCCCGGAGGCCTGTTGGGGAAGGCATACGCGGTTTATTTTCGAGGAGTTCTGCCGGCCATCGGCCGCATAATCTGCGGCAAGAATGACCCCTATAATTATCTGCCCAGCTCGGTCGGCGACTTTCCGCCGCCCGACGCGATGGCAAAAATGATGGACCATGCGGGCTTTGCCGAATGTGCCTGGGAGCCTTACACATTCGGCATTGCGGGGTTGTACACCGCGATGCGGCCCAGATGAGTCCAGGAACCCGATGACCACCGCAGCCTCCAATTCGCGCCTGAACGAGCCAGCCGCGGCAGGTTACCCGGCAGAAAAGCAGCGGGTGGCGCGGCACTCGATAGCTGCGGCGGCGGCGATGACACTGCTCAAAGTCGTAGCCGGGTTGCTGTCGGGATCGCTGGGTGTGCTTTCCGACGCCGCACATTCAGGGCTCGATCTTGTGGGCGCGGCGCTGACGTACTTTTCCGTCCATGTGAGCGACAAGCCAGCAGACGAGGATCACACGTACGGCCACGGAAAGATTGAGAACCTATCCGCCTTCAGCGAAGCGGGCCTGATGGCTCTGTCGTGTGCCTGGATTATGTGGGAGGCCGTCGAGCGAATCTTCTTCCATCCGGTGGAGGTGCACCATTCCTTGTGGCCCATACTAGTTCTTGTGACTTCGATCGCCGTGGACATCTGGCGCTCGCGTCAACTGCGCGCTGTGGCCGCACGCACCGGATCGCCGGCATTGGCGACCGATGCATTCCATTTCGCCTCGGACATCTGGGCGACACTGGCAGTCCTCGCGGGTCTGGGTGCGGCGTGGGTTGGCGAACGATTCCAGATTGCGTCGTTGCATTATGCGGATCCTCTGGCTGCGATAGTCGTGTCGCTGATGATTTTGCGCATGACGGTGCGGCTGGGGCATGAAGCAGTGGCCGCGCTGGTGGATGAGGTTCCCGCGGAAACTCGTCGCAAGTTAGTGCACGAGGTGGAGCGCGTGGACGGAGTGCTGGCCGTGGAGCGGGCGCGCGTGCGGCGGGCGGGCGCTGGCTACTTTGCCGACGTTACGCTGGCACTGCCAAGGCGATTCACGTTTGAGCACACCAACGACTTGGTTGAAGCGGCAACTTCCGCTGTTCAACGCACGCTGCCCGGCGCCGACGTCGTGATCCACACAATTCCGCGCGAGACCAAGGCGGAGAGCATCTTTGACCGCGTGCGTGCCGTCGCTGCCCGCAACAACGTTTCGGTACACGAGCTCAGCATTCAGACTCATCACGGGCGCCTCCAGGTGGAGTTGCACGTAGAGCTGGAAGAACATCTGACCCTCCGGGAAGCGCATGGCTTTGTGACCGCCCTTGAAGCGCAGATTCTGCGCAGTGTTCCGGAAGTCGATTCGGTTCTGACGCACATCGAAAGCGAACCAGGAACGATCGAACAGCCGGAGGAAGAGCTTGTGGAAGACCGCAGGCTGGAGCAGGCTCTGCGATCGGCAGCAGCAGCCTATCCTGAGATCGCCGACGTGCACGCAATCAATGTAGGCCGGACGGGAGAACACATCTCAGTTAGCTGCCACTGCACCCTACCCGACGAGCTCGCGATGAATCGCGTGCATGAAATCATCACTGCGCTTGAAGACCGGTTCAAGCTGGAGTGCCCGGAGGTGTACCGGGTGACGATTCATCCCGAGCCGGTGACGGATAATACGCGATAGACCGAACACTCGCCATTTTCAAATGCGGATTACATTGCTCAATACCGGTTCCGTCGCCAGGTTCTTTCGCATCGCTTCGCTGCTGATGGTTCTTGTGGCCATCTGCCTCCTGTCGGCGATTTTGACGATGCATTTTGCCATTCATGGCGCTGAGGTCCAGGTGCCGGAGTTGAAAGGGATGACGACGGCGGACGCACGCAGCGTCGCCGCCGGGTTGGGCCTTACTCTGGACGTCGACAATCGCTACTATTCTGCCGATGTGGCGGCGGGGCACATCCTGTCGCAGTCGCCTGCGGCGGGGACAGTGGTGCGGCGCGAGTGGCGCGTGCGCGTCGCCGAAAGCCTGGGATCGCAGCGGGTCGACGTCCCAGACACGGTGGGCGCCAACGAACGCGTGGCTGAACTGGAGCTTCGACGCGCGGGCCTCGAAGTAGGCCAAGTAGCGCACCTGGCGACCAGTGCAGCCGCCGAAGGGATCGTGTTGGCCCAGGATCCGCCTCCGCATGCCCAAGGCATTGAGCAACCCAGTGTGAGTTTGCTGGTGGCCGCTCCAGACGACGAAACGCCGGACGGCTACGTAATGCCCGATCTGACCGGCTTGCCGATCGCGAGCGCCGAAGCGGCGCTCAAGAACGTTGGAATCAACGCTGCGGCTCCTAGTTACGTGAGTGAAGCGGTGCCTCCTGTTGGCAGTGGAGACACGCCGATCAAGCTGCCAGTAAAGCCCGGCGACGTGGTGGCGCAGTCGCCAAGCGCCGGCACGCGCGTTGACCAAACCACGACGGTGAAGGTGACGGTGGCAAAATAAGCGGGAGAAAAGCAAGTATGGGGCTCAATGAGGATTTGGAGAAGATCGCGTTGCAGGAACGTGAGCTGCGGCTCGCGCGATTTGATGCGCAGGTGGCGTGGGAGCTCGGATCGAAGATTCGAGCTATGGCGATAGAGCGCGGGCTGACCCTGGTGGTCGACGTGCGGCGCTT
>Ga0181535_10001113_pt1 | contig 36325 bp, 53 predicted proteins | sample PEATcosm2014_Bin_44_FD_119774 | JGI IMG/M metagenome (GOLD analysis project Ga0181535, IMG submission 119774) | Peatland microbial communities from MTU Mesocosm Facility, Houghton, MI, USA - PEATcosm2014_Bin17_30_metaG | ecosystem: Environmental > Terrestrial > Soil > Wetlands > Peat | place... | reverse complement strand
TTGGAAAGCAGCGCAATGGGCCAGCGCACGCCCTCGCTTGGGCGTCCGGGCGTTTTGCGCGCAGCCTTTACCTGGCGGAAGTGCTGGCGAATGTATTCCCTGGTTTCCTTCACCCGCTCCTTGGTTTCGAGCTTGCCGGTCTCGAGATAAAACCGGAGCCACACGAGCTCTTTCTTGTTGCACTGGAAGCGGCCGGTTTCGACGCGCTGCTTGTCCGGGACGTCCCGGTAGTAAATGTGGTGCACGTCGCCAGGCTTTTGCAGAAGCGCCGCGTACTGACCGGGATTGGCGAAAGTGTAGGTCTTGAAGATCTCATCCGGCGCGTGATACTCGAATTCCAGCCGGAACCAGATGCCGTTCAGCTTGGCGTAACTGGTATGGTCGTCGAGCCGCACAAGATCGACGGGCTTCTTAGCCGGAATATTGTGATCGCGCTCCCGGTAGCAGAGGATCCCGGTTTCGGGATGCACGTACAAGCCGTCTACCGGCCGCGCCTGACCGTTCCCGTGGGCGAGCTCGTAAACCTTGCCGTCGATCATGCGGCAGTTCTTTTCGACGTTCCATTCCAGGCTTCTCAGCAGGTTCCCATCCGGGATGCTGCGCGAATCGAACGTCCGGCGGATCTTGGCGTAAACGTCGTCCCAGGGTTGGCCGACGTGGCCGCGGAGCACGTCATACAGAGTGCCCAGCCTGCGGTAATCGCGCTTGTCTTTAGCTTTCATTAGTCGAGGACCCGATAACCTGCCGTTTCGGCCGCGCTTCGAGCAGTGGTTGCCGTGCTGAAATACGTCGCATCCTGGTCACATCCACGAAACCCGTTGACCAGCCCGGGCGCGCCGACCTGGAAGTACATGGCGCCCTTGCGGTATTCGCCGGCCTCTTTCTGGGTCGTCAGATACCAAGGAGAGCCTGTGGGGTCGGTCATCCTGCGCAGATACAAGACCGGCGCTCCGCCGACGTTCACGTCCTGGTTGTCTTCCGCGGCGGCCGTTCGGGCCAGCCAGTTCGGATCGTTATTGAATTCCATGGTTTACCTTTCCTGTCGGGGCTCGGCACAATTACCGGGCCCCGCGCACCAAAGCGTGGGCGTCAGATCGGCGTCAGGAGACGGCCGTGATGCTCCACATGTCGCTGGCGAGATTGGGATTCACGATGTGCTGGTACGTTGTGCGCATAGCTAATACAGCTTCATGGGCACCTCCTGGTTCAACTTGGCGATGGCTTTCTCGACGTCGGCCTGGGTCAGGCCGGCGGAAGCACTTGTCTGGATCTGAAACGGGGCCATGGCACCGCCTATCACATCGTCATCGAGGATCACAAGTTGCGCCACGTCGCGTGGATAATCCTCGATCCATGCGGCGATTTCTTCTCCGCGGGGCCTTTCGGCAAGCTCGTTGGGCCTGTCTTTGAACAGACGCGGGGTGCAGTCCAGAACGCGGCCAGTAACGCCCCACTTGTTCAGCGTTTCCTTGACGGGCATGATGCCTTCCAGACGCCGGACGCTGCTGACCACCAGGAAAGCCCCGGTGGCGTCCGTTAGGGCATTCAAGGCCGCCACGCACTGCGGGTCGGCGGCGGCGGCCCATCCGGCATCGCGGCATCGCGCGTAGCAGCTTGGCGTTACGAGGACGCCCTCAATGTCGAGAACGACAATCTTCACGAAGCTGCTCCCGCGGCCGGCGGCTTGAACTGGAACCACGCCTTCAGCTCCATGTACCGGGATATAGCCCAACAGCTCGCGCCAATCAAAATGGCCGCTGTAATGACGCAATCGAAAATCAGGAACAGGCGCGGAAACTTGGTAGCGAACACTACTCCCCCTCTTCCACCGGCGGTTTCTTGAAGCCGGGGATCTGCTCGAAGACCTCAAAGCCGCTCTTCAGGCTGAGCCGGTAGCCCTCTCGGCGCATGGACTCGTACAGCTTGGCGTTCTCAGCCTGAAGGATCTCGCTGTGAATGCGCAGGTTTCTGGCTTCGGATTGCAATGTCTGAACCTGCGTCGAGTAGCCGTTGAAGTGGCACTTCGGACATTCGACAAGGCCGTTGGCGAACCGGATCAGGTAATCGTGTCCGTTGCGGCGCTCGCACTTGGCCATGCGCTGGCCCTGCTGGATGCAAGAGGTTACGGCATCGTAGACGGCCAGCCCGTCCCCGCGCAGGTAACCGTGGTAATACGGGCCGAAGAACTCGGCGAAGCACATCGGCCGCTGAGTATTCTCGGTCATGAGCGGTGGCCGATAACGCCATTGATAGATCGACCAGCCAAGGCCTTTCAGATGCTCGATGCCGCCGACGATGCCCCATTCGGTTTCCCAGCCATTCTTCGTCTTGCCATGGATCTGGGGGATCTGGCAGTCGCTCATGAACGACATTGCGTCGAGTCTGTCGAAATCCGCCGAATGGAAAGAAACGGTAGACATGTCGATGGACGGTGCGGGCGTGTTTTGAGGTGTCATAGGACCAGCTTGCAGAACGGGCAGCAATCGTCTTCAGCTCCCATGGGGACTTGGTGATCGCAACGCTGACACCAGACGAGGTTGATCGGCTCTATCTCGATCAGCATCAGAACGAAACGGATGAACATGATGGCAGCCACGGTCGCCGCGGCAAGCCACTGATCGCCCGTAACGGGAATGCTCACTTCAATTCCCTGCCGATCGCCTGCTGGTACCAAGCCAGGATGGTCTGGCCGTCCACCGGGAAGATCTCCCCGCCGCTCATGCTCTTCATGTGCTCGGCGCCGCTGACGTCCTTGCACAGCTCCAGGAGGAACGTGTGGCCGCAATGCACCGACCGGCGGACGATATAGAACACCCGGTCCCTGAGGACTGCTCCAGGTTGGGCTTCAAGGTGACGCACCATGTCGGCGTTCATGCGCGCGATCATGTAGGCGGCGATAGCGTTGCAGACCGCGTACAGGGCAATCGGCCAGAGGGCCTTGAAGCAGATCAGCACGGCGCTGGCAAGCCAGAGAACCTGGGCCAGGCGGCAGAACAGCCATGCGCTCTGGCGGCGCCATTCGATAATGTGGGGGTCAGACGACATAAGGCTTCTTCCGGATCATGGGCCGGCGCACTTCGGCGCCGATGACCAGCAGCGCCCCAACGGCCAAGTACGCCAATGCGATTCCAAGGAACGAGGTGATGAGGAAGCCGGCGGCGAATATCAGGACAGCCAGGGCAAAACAGACGAGTGCTAAACGTTTTCTCGACAATGATGAATCTCCTTCCGGGTTCAGAGCTTCGCGCGGCACTGGTATTCCTATCGCGGGTTTGCGGAAAGATTTTAGTGCCAGAGATACTTTTCGTAGGCCTGCGCCTTGGTCATGATCACCCCGTCGATCATGAGGCGGCCGGTGTAGCCGAGCTTGGGCCCCTCGAACTCCCAGGCGATGTCGTGGCCTTTGGCCGCCAGCCGGGCCCAAGGCGAATCCTTGGCCTGGTTCTGCTCGATCCAAAGACGCCCCTGAGGCGCTAGAAGCGGCGCAGGCCGGTTTTGGTTCTGCCGGTCCAGGACGCCATCTTGTTCAAGTCAGGCATGATGTGGTGTATTCCTAGCCGGCGACCGCCAGCTCGTGCTGGGCGATCGCCTGGAGCGCCCCCTCGTCGCCCTTGGCCTGATGCAGGCCGGTGAAGACGCCAGCGCGGACGGCGCCGGCGTCGGTGATCTCCATGGCTTCGAACTTGGCCACGGCGTGGCCTTCCAACCGGGTGCGATGATCCCAGATCCATTGCCGCTCGGCGTCGGCCACCGCCAGGCTGCCCAGCTCGCTGCGGGCGCCAGTCTCTGGATGCTCAACCACGATTGCACCGGCAGTGGCAGCATATTTGCCGGTGCCTTCGACGACTTCAGCGATGCTCCAGTCGAAGAAGTCCCGGGGCTTTAGCTTGAACCAGGTCCTACCAGAAGGATCGTTCAGATCTTTCACGACGACGCCTTCGGAATATGGCAGCCCGCGGCGATCATTGATGACCTTCTCGTAGAACGCAACGGCGTCGGACCCGCCCGGCGCGGCTTCAGCCAGATGGATGTTCTTGCAATAAGGCTTCAGCTCGGCCACCAGCTTCTTGCAGATGGCGCGGCGCTCTCGATACGGCAGCGCGGACACGTCTTTACCTTTGTATTCAGCCACATCCCAGACGTAAAGCTCGGCGTCGCCGTGCTCGCGCTGGTACTGCTGGGATTTGTCGGGCATGGAATTAGAGAGGCCGCCCACCCTGGCCGCACCGTCCGGATGGACCAGCTCCGCGCGGAAAAGCGCGCTGATTTCCGGTTTCGGGAAAGCCAAGCGGCAACTGAGGAGGGGGGATGCGTTTTCAAGATACTCCAGTCCGGGGAAGCGATCATAGTACGTATCGCCGCCTTCCCGGTGGCTGCGCAAATACATGCGCGCGGTCCTCTGGTCGACGACGGCGTTCACCAAGCCGCCATCGTATTTGCGTTCCACGCTATGCCGGCTCGGATCGCGGCGGACTTCGGATTCCAGCCAAGCGCGATCTCTCAGACGATAGCCAGGCTTGTCGAGACGCACGCCGCGGTCCCGCATCCGGGTGATTAGGCGGCCTTCGTTGTATTCGCCGGTCGACAGAGCACCCGATGCGTCGACGAACGCATAGCGGCCTTTGAACGGGCCATTGGGAATGTTCAGCTCCCAGCGCTCCGTGTTCATGGGAACGCCTTCGCACACCAGATCGTAATGCGCGCCGGCGCGCTCGGCCTCATGGCGGTGGATATTGATCTTCCGCAGGCTGGTTTCGCCGTCGATCTTGACGGCGACCGTGCCGGAATAGACCAGCTTCTTCGGGCCTTTGCCATAACCCTCCGCGATAATGCCATCGAAATCGTCGACGCGGTGCGGCTGGTTCTCGATCGCCATGCGGCGTTCGCCTTCCTCGGCTGGCAGGCCTTTGGGAATTGCATACTTCGCCCAGGCCCCAGGGACGGCGCCATCGACGGCGGCGCCGTCTACGGTCACGGTGACCAGGCCGCGGTATGTGGCGAGCCGGGCGCGGCCCTGGGGAGGGATCGGGGATCCGGTTGCAACCTGGCACAAGCGCGACTGAATCGCGCCGGACACGGGCGGCAGCAGGACTTGAGTGGCAATGAGGTCGCCCTGATCGACGAGGGTCTTGAGCAGGGCGATCCCCAAACGTTTCAGGGGATTCATAGGACTTAGTTCCGAACGTCGGTCGGGATATGGGCTAAGACAATACCGTCCCCGCCCCGCTGTGCCCAGCAAATGTCAGCAACGGACGTTTTGCGTCAACTTGCCGCGATTCAGTCCACGCACGTGGCCGAGTCGATTTGTGGATAGTGATCCGCAAAGCACCCAGAATCCGAACAGGCAAGTGCCTGCCCGTTCCTTGCTGGCAGTGGCGAGCATCAGCGTAAACAAGGAGCGCAAGTCGAGACAGATTGCCCTCAATGGCACAAGTAAAATAGAATCGGAGAACATCGATCCCATGTCCGAGAAGGCCGAACAGTACGCTCGACGCAAGATCGACAGCGCTTTGGCGGCTACGAGCCCAATCCTTCAGGATCTAATCGCTGCGGAGCTGCGGGTGAAATAGCGATGTCGGTCAGCTGTATTCCTGAGACCGTTAAGACACGCCTCTGGGGAAAGGCTGGCGGCCGGTGCCAGTTCGAAGGCTGCAATCAGCCTCTTTGGATCGACGTGCTCACGCAAGCGGAATTCAATTCGGCCTACATCGCGCACATCATCGCCGACAGGGCTAGTGGCCCTCGTGGCGACCCGGTTCTGTCGGAACAGTTGAAGGCCGACATATCGAACCTGATGTTGCTGTGTGACGTCCACCACCGGAAGATTGACATCGCCGATGTGGACGGTCATCCCGTTGAACTTCTTCGATCCATGAAAGAACGCCACGAGCAAAGAATCGAGCTGGTTACCGCCTTGGGGCCGGACAAGCAAAGCCACGTGGTGCTGTACGGAGCCAATATCGGGGCCCACAGTGCTCCGCTTTCGTTGAAGAAGGCGGCCGCGGCGATGTTGCCGGAGCGCTACCCGGCTGATTCGCGCCCAATTGCACTCGGGATGGCCAACAGCTCGCTTCAGGACCGCGACAGCGCATACTGGCAGGCTGAAGCGGCCCAGTTGAGGCGTCATGTATCGCTCCAGGTTAAACCGCGCTTAGCGCAAGGCGAGATCCATCATCTATCGGTCTTTGGTTTGGCACCCCAGCCACTGTTGATGCTCTTGGGTCATTTACTGTGTGACATTCCGGCCGCGGACGTGTTTCAGCTACATCGAGAACCGCCCGACTGGCGTTGGCAGCCTGATCCGGATGGCTTCGAGTACCAAGTTATTCAACCGGGCACTGGCGGCGGTTCACCAGCGCTGGTGTTCGCTTTGAGCGCGACAATCAACGATGAGCGCGTTCATGCAGTCGTGCCTGGCGCGAACATCTGGAAGATGTCGATACCGACACCGAACAACGACTTCTTGAAGAGCCGAGGCCAGGCGCGCCTTTTCCGGGAAAAGGTCAGACTGCTGTTGGATCGAATCAAGGCAGCGCACGGAGAGCAGGCGATGCTTCACGTCTTTCCCGCAATGCCCGTGGCGCTCGCGGTAGACTTCGGGCGCGTCATCATGCCGAAGGCGGACCTGAAGATGCAGATCTACGACCAGAACCAGTCGCGGGGCGGGTTCGTGTACGCTCTGGATCTGCCTTAAAGCCGGAGTCACGCTGCCGGCTCAAGTTCCTTGACGGCACCGTGCGAGATTCCGCCGCCGTACCATTCGCCGGTGGCCCTCCACATTTCGTAAAACGTCAGCCAGAGCGACAGCCAAGGAATAATCGTATGCGACAGCTTCATGTCCGAACGCCACGAGGCCCGACCTGGATAGAACAGGCACGGTTCGGTAGGGGCGTAGGTATGCGGAATCTTGCCGCCTGGTTCAAGCGGTTGCAATTGATCGCCCGGCACATAGGCCTTCGGCCAGGTTCCAACGCGGTACTGGATCACGACCTCGTAGGCCGCGTTCATCGGACCTGCCTGCAGACGGCCGCGGCAGGTCAAGAGACCGCCAGTCACGTGGCAGCGAAATCCGGGATTGCGACTACGAACCCATGCAGCTTGGTCCCGAATGCCGATTGTCTTGATTCTGTTCATCGACCAAAGAACTGATTCCGGGGCACCGCGGCCGATCCAGCTTGGGATAGCGCTGTAAGAACGCCACCAGAGCCGATGCCGAGTTTGCCGTTATTCCGCCGTTCATTCATCTCGCTCGCTTCGATGCGGATTGCCTCCTTGACCCGGACAGGGCCAAAGAGGTGGCCAAGCCGCTCGGTCGACTTTTCCAGGCCCATCCGCTGTTCGGTCAGGCTTGGATTCAGCAGTGCCTTCAGTTCTGTTCGGAAACCTCGGATATAGGACTTGAATCGCTCATACTTCGCCTGATCCCAAGTATCGGCGAAGTTTTCGCCGGGGTGCGTCGGGTTCTCAATCCTGGGTACGGTTAGATTAGCTTCCAGCGCAAAGTAGATTCCGTCCAGCACACCTTCGAGGGCGAGGCTCAACGATCGTTGGCCCTGATAAAAACGACCCGCCAACGTGGTAAGAATGACGGAGCGCGCGATGTCCCGGCCTCCACTGAAGTAGATATCCCTGTGGCGCTTCATCAGTTGCACGATTCGCTGCAGCGGAAACTTGTACTGCGAGGGCACCGCTGAAGGCAGAGGCTCAACCGAGGCCTTCAGCATGCGCTCCGCCAATTCGTCCCGCAGACGGCATTGCTCAAGGAACCACGCCGCGAATCCCTTCGGATTGCTATGCTTCCAGCATTCGAGCTTGCGGTCCGGCACGATAATAGAGCCGTTCCCGATCCGGTCATTAGGACACGCGGGCAAAATGTCCAGATGGAAAGAACCGGCGTAGTTCAACCGCAGGCACCGCTTCAGCTTCTCCAGCATTTCCCGATAGGTCTCATTGGCCGCCATCCGTTCATGCACCCAGTCATAGATTGTGAGCGGCGGCTGTTGAGCGCACCAGTGGAGCTGGCAGACGAGGTCAAGGTCGTATTCGCTTTGCCCATATGGCCGCACGGTAGTGCCGAGCAGCATCGACCCCTGCGGATAAACTTCGGGAGTGAAAACTGCCAGTGAGCTACCGTCGGTGGCGAGCCAATCGCCGACAGCTTGATATTTTTCCTCGGCGTTCCGAAATTGGGTCGGCGTCAGCTCCGACAGAATGCAGACCCGCACCAGGTGGCGATCCAGCCACTCGGCGCGGTTCGAGGGAAGAGCGGTATGAGTTTGAGGTTCAACAAGTAGCACTCTAAGGTAAATCTCCTACCGATATTCTAACATATCTTCCATTTTTTGCCAATTTGTGTTATCTTTGTCCAGAGGTTCCAATGCCAAGCCATCCATTTCACGCTGCAACATCCACTCCCGCCGGAGCTGGCTATGCATTCTACAAAGCCAATCAACAGAATGGCTTAGCGAGAACGATAGAAGTCTTGGGAGGTGCCCTCGGCGGCTATTGCGGCGGCATCTTGCCCGACTGCATTGATCCGCCGTTTCATCCTGGCCACCGTTCGCTCGCGCACGGCGTCGTTCCCGTGGCTACGGCGGGGACCATCTGGAATCAGGGCCTTGATGGATGGCAGAACCAGTTGCGGCGGTTAGCCGATGAACACAACTATCGTCGATCACTGGCAACCGATCCCGCGGCGGTTGCGTGGCACGCATTGGCCGAATGGGCACTCCGCATGCTTGCAGGTTTTCTGGCAGGCCTAGGCGCGGGTTATGTTGCGCACGTTGTGCTCGATTTCGGAACGCCACGTTGCCTGCCGCTGATAAGCTAAAGGATCATTCCAATGTCGATTGATCAAGCGGAACTAGGACGCCGCCTCAAGGCGGCGAGAGAATCTTGCGGATTGACGCAGGATGATACCGCGCGGGAGATGTCTGTGTCCCGCGCGACTATCGCGCAGATCGAACTTGGCAATCGGTCCGTCTCCGGTTTGGAGTTGGCGAAACTCGCGTACCTATATGCGCGGGACATTCGAGAGTTCCTGGCTCCGAACTTCAGCGCGGACGGGCTGACCGCCGTGCTGCTCCGCGCCGAAGACGGCGCGGACGATGGCGTTAAGTCTGCTCTTCGCGATTGCATTGCACTCGGACATCAACTCCGGGATCTTGAAACCTTGCTCGGCATCAGCCGGAGCACTGGCAGTGTGGCCGCCTATCCCTCCGTCTCTCTTGGATCGAAGTGGGATGCGATTCAGAGTGGCACCCAAACGGCCTTGGAAGAGCGGCGAAGGCTTGGGTTGGGGTCAGGCTCCCTCGGAGATTTGCCCGCCTTATTGGAAGCACAGGGTATTCGCACCGGGCTAGTCGAGATGCCGTCGGGGGTTTCTGGGCTTATGCTAAGCGATCCAACGGTGGGGTTGTTTGTCGTGGTGAATCGCGACCATCCGGCCGTAAGGCAGAGATTTTCATGGTGCCACGAATACGCACATCTCTTGCTGGATCGAGCTCAAATGGGACACGTGAGCCGAGAATCCGAGCGGGGCGATTTGCTTGAAGTGCGTGCCAACGTCTTCGCCGCAAATTTCCTTATGCCGGAAGATGGCGTCCGTCAGTTCGTAACAACTCTCGGTAAAGGCGCCGCAAGCCGCCTTCATGCGGAGGTTTTCGACGAAAGCGGGGTCGTCCCCATCGACAGCCGGACCGCGGGTGGAAGTCAGGAGTTACAGATTTACGACGTCGTCAGATTCTCGCATCATTTCGGCGTGAGCGTACTCGCGGCTCTCTACCGGCTAATGAATCTCCGGCTGATCACGGACAAGCAATTCGGGGAAATGAAGCAGATGGATAGTGACGGAATGGGCAAGCAGTTGGCCGAGTTGTTGGGCCTACCCGAGGTTTCAGAAGACGAAAACAACAGCGCATTCTATCGGCAATACCTTGTTCTGGCCCTGGAAGCGTACCGACGGGAGAAGATCAGCCGGCGGAAGTTGATTGAGATCGCGAGCAAACTGGGCGTGAGTGCGACCGAAATCGAGCAGGTCGTTCAGAGCCTCGGATTGATTCGTGATGAACCTTCAGAGGTGCTCGTCCCCTCAGTTTAGCCGTGAATCCATCTGGCACTACTTCGATCGTCATCACCGATACCAGTATCCTCATCAACCTGAGTCATACTGGCCACTTGGCCTTGCTGGGAAGAGACGTCGGGCTACGTTTCGTAGTGCCAGATGAGGTTGTTGCCGAGGTCACGGAACCCGAGCAACTTCGAACTCTTGAATCCGCCATTGCGGATGGATCGTTGAGAAGAGAGGCGATTACCTCGCCGGACGAGTTGGCGGTTTTCGCCGAGTTGTCCCAGATCCTAGGCTTGGGGGAGTCAGCTTGCCTCGCCATCGCGTCAAGCAGAGGCTGGCTTGTCGCCTGTGATGAGAAGCGCGTGTTCCTCCGCGAAGCTCGCAGCCGACTAGGTGCCGGGCGGATCGTGAACACTCCCGGGTTGTACGTCCTTTGGATCCGCGCTGGCGTCCTCAGCGTGGAGGAGGCCGATGCTGCGAAAGCGATCCTCGACGCGAATCGATTCAAGATGACGTTTTCGTCCTTCCGTGAGGTGATATGAAGGCGCTATGGATTGTCTGTTTCAGCCCGGATTCGCTTTTCAGGTGAGTGTATAGTCGCCATACCGCCGAATGGCAATAGGCACCCCTTGGGGCCGCACCAGAAAGGAATTGACGGGCGTGATGCGGTAACTTCCCAGTGGCATTTCCAGAAGATGAAGCTGTGGCTATACTACTGGACGACACACATTCCGAGCTCTGAGGTGCTTCCATGAAAAACGCGCCCCCAACGACGAGCGAACCGCAGGAAAGCGAACTACTCGTTCCATTTGAATCACAGCACATTCCCGCAGATTACAAGGAGTACTACAAAACTAAGCGGAACAACTTCTTCGCTAGCATTCAGGGTTTTCCAGAGATGTGGCGATACTACATTCTCTTGGATGCTATATGGCTTCGGGAATTCGGCGACCTCAAGCCGCCTGGGAATGTAAACCAGTGGTTTCCGCTGATTCTCTTCTTCAACGGACATGCCAAGATACGCATCAGCATCGAATTAGCTTTTTCAGGGTGCTTAGCGGAGGCCCGTTCAATTCTCCGGGATGCCGTCGAATTTGTCGCGCATGCGCACAGGATGCTTGCCGACCCGCAACTTCAGAGCGTATGGCTCAGCAAGAACGAAGACCAACGAGCATTCAGCGGGGCATTTGAACGTCACAAGCGAGAGGGCCTTTTCAAAGGCCTGGAGGAATTGCACCGCACTTGGGGCCAATTGTCGGAAAGCGGTTCACACGCAACCCTAAATGCAATCTGCGACCGCTTGGTAACCCGCAGGTCCGCAGACGGCGCACCGGAAGCCTGGGAGTTTCGGTACTGTGGTGTCGATCAACGCTTCTGGGCTATGTCCTTGTTTTCGATGCTCCTAACCCACTTCACGCTGGAGCAGACGTTCTTCAGAAACTATGAGGAGCGCCTCGGGCTGGATCACGTGCTCGTCCGAATGCGCGCTGAGTTTGAGAGGTACAAGGAACAGTTGCGGGAAATCCTGAAACGGCGCTACGACGTAAAACCGCCGATCCCAGAATCCATGATCGATCTGCCATGGGGACAACCGCGTTGACGGTTTGTCGGACTTTGGCCCGCCGGTGGCCTCTCGAACCCTTCGTTCTGAGCAATAGATCCGCCCCGGTCGCGAAGTGTTTGCTGATGTTTGGGCTTGGCGCGAGAGCGTTAGGGAGGAAAACGGACTCGTAGATTGAGAGTGCTGCCGGCATTTCCCGTACACACCAGCAGGTGCTTCTCGACCGGCGCGGCATCGACGTCGGCTAAACGGCCCCCGCGCTACAGGTCCCGTACCAGCGCGCGCATCCTCGCTCTCGCCTGAGAATATGCATGAGATCACGCCGAGTGCGCTCCCGCGCGGCGCCAGTGGTGCATGAACCGGCCGGTCACAACGTCGATCGAGAACAGCCCGACAATCAAGACGGCCTCGAGAAGCCAGCCGCCGATGGCAGCCAGACTGACGCCGGCGATCACGGAGAAGGTCGTCTTCCAGAGGGGGTCGTCGGAGACGAACTGCACCAACCAGAGGACGGAGTAAGCAATGAGCAGGGGTGGGCAGAATACGGCCAGAAGGCATACCAGGCTGGTATCTGCAAAGCTCTTGCCTGCGACCCAAAGCTTGGATTCTCCGCAATACTTGCGGCGATTACGCCAGAAATTCACCGCAAGCATGGCGCCGGCCAGCCCGGCCCAATAGGCGTGCCATTTGGTTGGACGCATCGGATTACCCTTTCCCGAGGGCCAGATCCTTCAGGTGCTGGCGCGCATCCATCCGGATGCCCATAAAGCTCAGGCAGGCCAGCACCACAACATTGATGCCCATCGCCAGAAGGACGAAGAACACCAGATACTTCTCTTTGAGCATGGAGACTACGCCTCCTCTTGCGCGGCCCTCCCTACGACCAAGCCGAGTACGCGTTCGTTCTCGACTTCCCGTTCACAGGTGGCCAGCGTCTGCCGGTACCTCAGGTAGCCCACGTCGAAGCCGGCATGCACGGCCCAGAGCCACTGGCTAAGGACCCGAATCCGGTAGATGACCCACTGGGCGAAGGAACGATGCCGCTTCTTCATGTCGCAGCGCCGGAACAGCATCCAGCAAGTGAAGATCAGGAGCGTAAGGCCGACCACCCCTGCTCCTGGTTGGGTAATGATTTCGGCTAGCATTCCGCAGCCGGCGCAGCCACATCGGGCTTCGCGAACAGGCTGGTCAGCTTGTCCCGGATACTGAAGATCGCGTCGACGATACGATCCTTCGCCTTGTCGAGAGCGCTGCCCTCGTTGGTGGGCACGTACTTGTAGAACAGCCAGCCGGCGGCGACAAGCGCTCCGGCGGCGCCAATGAATGCGAACGTCTTTTTCATATCTGTCTCTCCTATCGGCAAAGCTGCCGCCGAGTTTACACGCTCTTCCGCCGGTGCAAGAGCTGGCGGATTGGAACCACGAAGAAGATCATCACGGTGTTCACCACCGTGCTGCCCAGGGCGAATGTCACGCCGCTGGGACTTTCCACGCCATGAATTCCGAAGTTGAAGACCTCCGTGAACAGCAGCGTGAGGACCTTGTTGGCGTTGATCCATGCCAGGATGCCCTCCTTGCTGACCCACCGCTCGCAGCGAAACAGCTTGGCGATCGTGCCGATCTTGAAGACCATCGACCAGCCGATGAGCGACAAGCCGACACCGGCGGAAACCTCAGAAGTTGCAGTTGGGGTGAAGAACGTCATATCAGCTCACCAGCTTGATGCTTGGCCAGATGCGGCTCACGCCGCCCTTGCCAAGCCTCGGTTTCAGTTGCTTCCGGCTCGAATTCTTGTTCAACATAAAGCCGACCAGGTGCTCGAAGGTCTTCGAGTTCACCAGCCAGCGGGCGGCGTTGACAATGCCGCGCGCGCGGACCCGCTCGAACGGCGTCGAAGGGTATCCGCCATGCGTCTTCAGATACTGACCGGCGACAGGAATCTCCGTTCGTTTGGTCCACTGGCGGAGATTCTCGTCTTCCTGACGCCGCCGGCGCCGCTGCATCAGAAACGCAGCGACTGCCGTGTCCTTGAAGAGGCCGGCGAGGAAGAATCCAAAGAACGTCATTGCGCCAGCTCCTTTCCAAGACCGGTGAACAGCCAGTACAGGAACCAGATGAGAGCCGCTCCCCAGAACAGGTAGAACAAAATGGCGAACGTCCAGTTCTTTTCCCGGTAAGATTCGCTGAGGGTCTTCTCGACGAAGTCTTCATCGTGCCAAAGCTCATCGGCCTTGGTCTGGCGCTCCGCTTCCGGCAGCTTGGCGGTGATCTGGCGGACGACCGGAGACACCCGTTGCATCTTGACGCCATCCCGGCCGATTTTCTTGATGGCCAGATATGCGGCTACGTACAGGGCTCCGATCATGTTAGTGCACCCCGAAAATATGCAGCGCGAGATGGAATCCGATGACGACCAGCCCGCAGGCGATTCCCACTCCAAACAGCAGAAGCGGAATACCTATAAGACCCAGCGCGGCGTTCCGGCCTGCCGGTGCCGGTTCGGCCAGCTTGCGCAGAACCTCGATCGACGCCAGCTCCGCATAGAGCTGCTGCGTTTTGATGCCGCGCAGCCCGGCGTAATCCTCGGCCTTCTCGCACGCCAGCTTGTAGAGCGCTTGGTAATACTCGTGGCCGGCCGCCAGGCCGTTGGCTTCATGATCTTTGGCCATGGAGACCAGCTTGGACAGGTCGGATTTGAGCGCGCGCTGCGCGAGCATGCCTTGCGCACGGCGAAGCGCCAGGCTAAATATGGCAGGCCTGGGCGAAGCCTCAACGACGACGGGCTTCAGGGTTTCGATGGTGGGACCTTCGACGATCATGCTGATCTCCCTTGAGGGCGGCGCCGGTCGCCGCCCTCCATTGTTGGTGCTCTAGCTGACGTGCTGCTGAAGCGCCGCGGCGGCGCTGCGGCGCAATGCGGTGACCTCTTCCCGGCCCTGGCAGACCATGTAAGGGTTGAGGTGAATCGCGGCCGAAGTCGCCAGCGCGTCGAGCGGCTTCTCGTTGAAGTGCATAATGCGCCGGCTGGCATGGTCCAGGATGTCCGCGCTGATCACGTCAACGCTCAGCCGGTGACCCGGTATCTCGCTACGGATCCAGCGGCGGATCTCGCTGCCGACGTGGTTGCGCTCAATCATGGACTCGAAGGCCAGCAGCTTGGGAGGGATGAATCCCTTGCGATCGGCCAGCCGCGCCGGTATGGCCTTGGCTGCCCGCTTCGGCCGCACTCCCAGCGCGGCCTTCTCTTCCGGGGTGATGACGGAAATGAGCTTCATACGTTTCGAGCCTCCATGGCGAGAACCTCGGCGATCGTACGAACGGGCAGCGCCGATGGCGTCGTCCGGAAGGACGTGTTGAACAGATGGCAATTGGCGCAATCCAGCGGGCTGGCCAAGAACTCACCGTCCTTGCCGGAAGTGCACAGCACCTGCCAGACCTGCGGATTGGCCGGATCGGGGTCCGGATAGCGGAACGTAGTGCAGAGATCCCGCCGGATGCAGGATACTGCCTTGCTGACCTCGCGCTGCGCCGTGCGGATAGCCTGCGGGTCGTTGTTACGGATGCCCGTTTCGATATTGTCGACAGCGCCGAACGCACGCTGCGCAATTGCCGAATCGGGGTTAAGTAAAGCTGGTGGAAGTTTGCCGGATCTCGGAAAACTCACGAAATGCGGCGCTCGGCGGTGTCTTGCTTTTGCCATAATGACCTCCAAAAAACAAAAGCCCTGGCGGATCTGGACAATGTGTCCAGCGGCCAGGGCAGATACCGTTGCGAATTCCTGGTTTGCGTCACCCGCCTCTACGTGGGGCACTTAGACGCGTCGCTGCTGCGATCGCGGCTCCGGACGTCGGAACTCAGAGGCATGGCGCGGTACCGGCTGACGACCGGGACCGCGCTTGAGACTTAGCGTGAACGTGGACGTTTTGGTTTCGTAGGCCCCTGGTCCTGACCAGTAGCCTTACCGGGTAGCAATCCCCGGCTCAAAGACAGTAGGGAATCGATCCCAGGCGCGCCATAGCAATCCTCCTTGTTTGGCTATGCACTGCCCTCTGCAAACTGCAAAGCCGCTCGTTGATGTATTCTGAAAACGATGACTGCCGTTCAAAACAGAACTGCGACCGCCATGCTTCAGGCGGCCGGATCGCTGATGCGAGAAGCGCAACAGCTCCTCGACACAGCGGAAGACCTTGTGGGTGGAAGGCGCAAGCCCGCAGCGGCCGTGCCCGCAGCAATTGTGCCCGCTGCGGCTGTGCCCGCTGCTCCAGTGGCGAAGCGCAAGAAGCGCCATCTCAGCCCGGAAGGGCGCGCGCGCATCATTGCTGCGACCAAGAAAATGTGGGCTGCGAAACGTGCCGCCGCCGCGGCGCCGGCGAAGGCCAAGCGCCGCGCGGCTAAGCGCTAGCTGGCGGACTGTCCGGTATCGGAGACCGTCATCTTGCCGGTTACGACCGCATGGCATTTGAGCATGGGGCTCTTGCCGGCGATCTCGAAACCCTCGAAGTTGTAGACCTTACCCTGGCGCAGCTTCGTCGCCAGTTCGCGGTTCTCTCCGAAGATTACGTAGCCGCTGACGCCGTCCTCGAGCTTGACCCAGACGCAACGATACGGACCGCGGTCGCGGCTGGTGCGCTCCTCGCTCACGGACATGACCAATACCTGGCACCAGAAGTCGACCACTTGGGTCATCTCCTCCTTCTTGGAGCCGTTGCTGACGTTGAACACCTTGTTTCTCTTCAGGCGCCGGCCCGCAAGTTCCACTTGAACGGGCATGCGCACAACTGTGGCAGCCATTGAATTTACCTCGTTTGATTTGGGATTTGCGGGCAAGACCGCGCCCGTTGCGGATGTCAAGTTTTGTCGCAGAAAAACTAACTGACCAGGAAGCAGCAGATCGTGATCGTTTGAATCACCTCCTTTCTTTTGATCGGTCAGACCGCGCGCCAGTCAGATTACCCGGCCGCGGCTCCAGTTTCCTGCCGCGATGAAGCGAGCAGGTTTGCCGCCCGTACCAGCGCCTCAAAGGGCGCAGAGTCGACGAGCCGGAAGCCGTGTCTGTCGATGGCGTAGTGGTAGCGCCGGCCGTAAGGATTGCGCCACACGCAGACCACATCGCCCACCGAGAGGGAACGCCCCAGGAGCTGAGCGCCCTGATCGTTCCCGAATTCGAAGACCATGTCGAGAACCCGCTGGCTGCAATGGCCGGGGGCTTGGGAAGGCGGAATCCCGGGCAATGGGTCGGGATCCAGATGCAGGCGATCACCGGGATATTGCATGACGCCACCCTTGGGGCGTACGAACGTGCTCCGCTGGTACTCCAGCCCTGGCAAATCGCAGAGATAGCATTCGAAGTTGATGGCGCTCAAGTCGAGGCTCCTTAGGCTTGTTTCTGCACCAGAGGCGGCCGCAACGGCGTGGGCCGGTACTCCCTGGCGCTGGGCGCATTACCTATCAGATAACAGCCCGTGATCTTGACGATGCGCCGCCCGCGGCGCAGAAGTTGGATGTGCATAAGCAACATCGCCTGCAAACTACCGGCATGCGCTTTCATAAGCTCCTATCGGCAAACACACGAATGAGTTGACAGCGGCCAAGGCCGACGCCTGGATTTGCTGAGAGTGTGCGGGGGTTAGATGGAGAGGGGGTGAAACAGAAAAATCCGAGGAGGTCAACTACCCGTGCAGAATGGAAAGCTTTGCCAGCGTTACGCTTGCTGCCACAAGCACACTGGCCCATCAGCGCGGATGCGCTGGGCAGGAAATTTCGTCAAGCGGCGCGATAAAGCAGCGTGTGCTCACCGAACAAATCCGCGGAGGGAGTTTGATAATACGGAACCGGCGCGGGCATCCGGACGAAGCGCAGATAGGCGCCGAATTCCTCGAAGACCGGCTCGATCCACCAATCCGAGCCCACGATGGCCAAATTGTCGTCGAGGCCAAAGATGCTGTAGCTGCCCTGGTAGAAAATGGCCTTGCCGGCGACGGAAGCGAACTCGGCCCAGTTCATGCAGCCGGTGGAATGGTTGACGAACTTGACGTCGTCGGAAGAAATGCCTGCGCGCTTCATGATGGCCGAGATTTCGGCCAGGAGATTCTTGGGCTTGGCATCCCGCGGAAGCCAGCGGAGAAGCGGATCTTCGTCGAGATCGTTTCCGATTGTGATCCCCGGCTCAGCGGCTTCCATTTCGGCGAGCTGCTCGGCGATCAGCCGCGGCGTCAGGCGACGAATAGCGCGGTGATATTCAGTGCGGGCCCAGCGCCCCTGACCGGGACGGTGGCCCTCATGCACGATGGAAACTGCGGTTTTCGAATTGAAGCGAAGCGAACGCATGAACACCTCAAGGATTGGATAGTATCGGCCGGCGAAAGCCAGCCGCACGGAAATCACCGGCAGAATTGCCAGGTGAGGTACAGAATGGCCGCCGCCTGCGTAACAGGACAAGGCGCCATCCATGCGAAAACGAGGACGGCGGTCTTCATGATTCCTTTCTTTGCAATGGCCTACCAGCCACGGAGGACAGGAAAAGCGCGAGCACTTGTCCTGTCGGCAAGTTGCGGTGGCGAATGCAGAGGGCAGCGCCCTCGGTAAACGCGACCGCGCAGGACTTGGGACCTGCTCCTGGCAAAACGCCAGGGGACTTGATGGGCATGGCAGCCCACCCCTCGTCAGCTCAACTGCCTTCGAATGCAGTTGGCGATGTGCACGCGATGGGCGCGCCGGCCGAGATGCCAGCACATGAGCCCCAGCGCTACGAGGCCAGCGACAAACCGCCCCAACGTCGTCAATAGAGACCCTCCTTTCAAAGGAATCACCGCAGATAGGTATCTGCTTCGCTCAGGTGACCACTGCAGGTTGTGGTTTTGCCCTAAGGCGGGCTATTCTTTTCAGTGGTGTCACCATTTCAGGGGTGCCGGGACCGTATCGAACGGGCATACGCCCACCGCAAAGCCCTCGGGGAGATCTGGAACAAGCTTGTCAATGAAAACTTCTACCAGATTCTCGTAAACGTGGAACACGATGGGACAGGGACTATTTCTGTCGAACAGTTAAATCCGCTCCCGGTTTCGTGCGCCCTCGAACTCGGAGAAACCCTCTATAACTTTCGAGCCGCCCTGGACGGCTGTATTTACAGGGCGGCCATCATTGAAAGCAAGCAAAACCCGCCCCCCGGCGAGAATCGCCTGGAGTTTCCTGTCTGTTCCAACGCAGCCGAGTTCCTCAAGTCCGCTCGGAAGATAGAGCCACTCTCACAAAAGTGTCGGGATTTTATCGAGTCGATACAGCCATACCACACTCCAGAACTTCCGGCTGAGTTGTACATCCGAAACTTCAACCGCAACCTCGGGATTCTGCATGATTGGGCGCGAAAGGACAGGCACCGGCAGCTTCATGTCGTTGGTTGCTGGGGGTCGCAGGCAAGCCCCAGTATTCGCCTTCCAGCCGGAACGTCCCTCAAATCGATTCGGGCCTGCACCGATGGCTTTTTGGAATACGAACACGAGATCGCCAGTTTTGAAATCGACGGTTTTGTCCCAGGAATGAAAGTTCAGGCAAATCCCGACCTCATGATAGATATAGCGGTGAATGAGACCCCTAAGCCTTGCGCTGACAATGACACTCTCGGAAACCGACTCACCTATATAGGAGAAACCGTTGAGGTTACGGTCTGCACCATCGAACATCTTTGCTCCTAACCCAGGGCCGGCGGAAGCAAACCACGCTGACGCAATTCGCCAATCATCCAGTCCCGCGTAACCGAAACATAGTTGCGCAGCCCAAGCCATTCCCGGCCCGTAGCCGGACCGCCCTTATGGAGGCCATCGATGAAATAGGCCACATTAGGAAGAACTGCCCAACGCAGATGCTTGAGCACGTAGTCCAAGCCCGGCACCGTAGGATCGAGGCCCACAGTGCCCTGCCGCTTAGCTTCGAACTCCGAGAAATACCAAAACGAAGCCTGCTCTCCGATCACGAGGAACGCTTCGTCACCCTGAAGCTCAGCCATAAGCCGGATGAAGTCCCTGGCAGCCAGGTCGCCCCATCCCAGCTTCTCGCCAGCCAGGTTGTACCAACCGCCGTTGTGCACGATCTCACTGCACGCCATGTGGGAGGACCTCAGCCCAAACAAGGGCAGCTCCGCCCTGGCTACAGGCTCATCGAAGACGCCTTTTACCAATCGCGTCATACTGCTATGGCCCTCCTTCAAGGCCGCCCGAACACATCGGCAGAAACAGCCAATTATGTCCGCGTAGAGAAACTCGACATGGCAGCTCAGTACAAATGCCCATATCGGTGGACACTGATACCAGGTCTCTCTCCATCCGCTGCCATGGAATCATTCACACGGCAGCTTGAGGAGCCGCTGCGGAGAAGTAGCTTCAGGCGAAGCCGGCGATCCCGGAGATTAGGAATCCGCCTTATCGACAAGAAGCCTGCCCCAATGGGATGAGTACGCCCGAAGAGCCCCAAGGCTCACGAATCCAGGCGAATTGCCATGAGGCGAAAATCACGAAACTCGATGGGCTCAAGGCCCAATATGCCTAACGGTATAGCCGGCAGCCGGCGATATGCCATGGCATGTACCGCAGCCGGCCGCAAGCCAATCGGCGCATAACTCCGTTCATTGGCGGCAGAATCCAACCTGGTAATGCCGTATCGTGTGAAACGCAGAGACGCCTTCGCCTATGCCGGCGACAGGGCAGCGCGCTCCGCCCAGGGCCAAGGAGCCTTCCTGTGAGCGAAGCGACAGGAAGGCGGACCCGCCAGCGCCCGGCCAGCGCAGCAGCCCACTACCCACAAATGAGGGGTACAACGTGCGCCACCTGTTGCAGAACAGGCATGGTGTGATGCCAGCCTGGCCACTGACCAAGCTGCAGCTTTTTCCGGATTGCCCGATTGCCGACCACAGAGCCTTGGCTGTGAGCGAAGCGACAGCCAAGGCGGACTCGATACGCCCGCCACTCCTCGGCCCGAAGCGAGCGGAGCGAGCGGAGGGCGCCAGCGCCCCGGGCCAGCGCAGCTCTTGCCAGCGCAGTACCCGGGGACGCCGATGGTGATGTGAAGCATTGTTCACCTATGCAGCCAGGACGCAGCGCTGCTCGTCGAGGAACTTGGCGTAACGCAGCGCTTCGATGGTGACGACCGAGAACTCCTCGCTCCACAACAGGGTGTCGCCAGGAGCCCAGTCATTGCCGGCGGCGTATACGCGGCGATAAAGCGCGAGTACGGAAGACCATACCTGCTTCTTGTCCGCGGCGCCGGTCAGCAGGGGCTGCCGGACGAACGTATCAAAGACGCTCTTGCAGGCGTCCCGGGAAGCCTGAACGCCGGAGATGCGGTCTTTCTCCACTTGGTCCAATGCGCCCAGCTCGGGGATAGACGCCAGGGTATCGAGAGCCGCGGCTTTGAAAGCCTGGAAGCTATCGCGATAGGCAGCCATCATCTCGGCGCCGCGCTTGCGTGCGGCCTGATCGGGCAGGAAGGCCTGCACGTACTCGTAGAGAGCTGCGGAGAAGTTGCGATGGTCCTTGCAGACCACTTCGAAGAAGTCCCGATCGAGCTCGGCCTTCTCTTCGGTCATGGCCGCCACGGCCACATCGAACTCGGTGTCGATGATGGCGATGGGGTTGCCAGCGTCTTTACGAATCGCCTTGGTATAGCCGCTCATGCGGTCCGCGGTGAAGCGGGCCATGCGGGGCAGGTCTTTCTTGAAAGTATCGAGGATCTTGGTCAGCCAGTTGAGGCGTTCACCGGTCTTCTGGAAGGCATCGATGATGCGCTCCAGGTTCTTGGTCACGGGCGCCATGGACGGCACGCCGTCAAGGAGCCCATACCAGAACAGGACGTTGAACACGATGCTCGGATTGACGGCGATGCCGATATTGGTGTCCGTTGCCGTCATCTGCTCGATGAGCGAGAAGATGGTGCTGCGATGGCCATAGCCCAGGAACTTGACATGGGCCTTGGAAGCCGCGAACTTCTCGAACTTTGTAACAACGGCTTTGTTATCCAAAGCTTCGACGTCATCAACGCTGCGGCCGTCGAGCTTGGCGTATTCCGCGGCCTTCTCGGCCACGGTGGTCATGAAATAGGCCACGATGTCCTGGCCGTGCCATACGATGGCCGGATCATCCTGATCGCCGCCGCCGAGATCGTTCATGAGCCGCTCGACCACGTCGACGCTGATATAGAGGAACGGCGTACCGCGGAAGCGCTCGAAGTCGCGCGTAGCGGAGAACGCCTGAGTGGTATAGTGCTCCAGCACGGAGCCCGACGGCTGCCGGGTGAGAACCACGGTCTTTTCGAGGCCGTCGAACCAGACGCTGTTGCCGAACAGCTTGGCGTTGTTCAGATAGATGCCATCGCCCAGGCCGAACACGGTCGGATCGACGATCATCATTCTCCGGGCTGCGACGTCCCCAGGAATGGGAATCCGCAGGTCGTCGAGGTTCATCATCTCGTTGGTCAGGAACCAATACAGCTTCTTGAGCAGCGCTGGGTGGTTAGTGGGATCGATGTCGAGAGCGCCGGCCACCGCGCCGACCCCATCGAGCGCCGCCCAGGTACGGGACGCTTCGCGATAGACCGTACCCAGCACGAACTTGGCGACTCGCTTGTTCGGATCAGCTTCCACGACGTCATCCGTGGTCGGTAAGAGCGCCTCTTTGCTGATCGTGCAGAACAGCGCTTTGCACTTCTCGGAATTGGACATGGCTTCGTCCACGGACGCCATCCACGCCGTATTCCATTGCCGGATCATGTCCACAGCGCCCAGCAGGAAATTGCTGATCATCTGGGGCTCGGTATACACCGTGCCGCCCTGGTGAATCATGTCCAGGATGCCGATGGTTATGCGGTTGCCCTTCAGGCGGAACTCCGTCTTCGTATCGAAGAGCAACATGAGCGTGTCATCGAGCTTGCCACCAAGACGCAAGCAGTGGGAGTGGCCCTTGAAGGTCCCGCCGTTGAATGCGACGGTGCCTTTGAAGCCAGACCCTTCCCGGAGCAGCTCGGCGTCGGGATACCAGGACTGGATGAGCTCATTCAAGCGCCAGGGATCGACCTGTTGCTGACCATCGAACAGCTTTAGCTGCAGCTTGTCGAGGTGCAGGATGCGAACCCAGCCGCGGAGCGCCCCGCCGTCCTTCAGCGGGAATTCCACCGGCAGCATGGTAGCCGGAACAGTGCCAGCAACGCCGTCGCGGGACACGAACGGCATGCTGGAGACCACCGGCGTACCCAGGAGCTTGCCTTCGAAGAACATGCTGTTGTGCGCGCAGGCCCGGCGGATCCGCTTGCAGGCCGCGAGAGCATCTTTCTTGGAACTGATCACGACTTCCGCTCCAGCCAGGTCGAAGACATTCGCAACCGGCTTCACGGTCATGATCGCGACGAAAAACGCCTTTTGGAAATACCAGCCGGCGAAGTGCAGCGGCCGTCCGCCGAAGTGCGTTCTCTTCGTGATAACGCCGTCGGAACCCTTCACGTCCTCAGAGAACACCTGCGGGCGATTGAGCAGCTCATGCGCATATTCCTGGCCGCCGGGAGCGGACAGGTCCACGTTCACCCGGATATACTCGCCGACGCCGGCCAGGAGCTGGCTGTGCGTATTATCCAGTTTCTGGACGTCCAGGCGGTCTTCCTGGGTGATGATCTGGAACTCGACCGTACGCTTGGCGCCGCCGCCAGGCTGGGTAACCAGCTTGCCGGCCAGGCGATCCAGGGCTTCCTGGACCGGGCCCTTGCGGCGCCGCAGCCAGGAAGTTCTGGTGACGATACCAATCAGGTTGGTATGCACCGGCTCAGCGGCCGGGATAGCGGCGGCATCCTTACACAGAGGAAGCGCAGCCAAAGGCAGCGGGTTCACGCTGCCGAACTGCATGACGTTGACGTTCATATACGTTCAGGCACACCTCGGATTACATCTCGAAGTGCATCTATCTCCTTTGTTATGTGTAGTTCAAGCTTGCTGTTTCGCCATTAAGCTGGCTCATTCAGCGCCAGGAGCTCATCCCTGGACGGACAGCCGGGCCCAGCGAACGCCAGGCCCGTAGTGCCTACCGCATCGTGCGCCAGGACTCCCGAGTAGCGAGCAGCCCAACGTGCACCGCAGCGACAGCTTTGCAAGCTTCCTGCTTGGCAGCCTTGAGGCGCTCGATCAACGCCAAGGCATGCCTGTTGTCGATGGTCAGAGTAATCGTCTTTGTCATCGTCGTATCTCCCTTGATTGGAATTACCTGGACACCTGCTCGGCTTGCGCCAGAGCGGTCCAGGTCACGTGAAACGTGTGGCCATTGAGCAGTGCGAATGCGACCAGCAGAGCGAAGGTCGTGCACACGTATGTCGAGAACTTCATGGTTGGGATCTCCTTATGAATGAGGAAGACAGGGGGACCACCCGGGCTCGAATCGTTTCGGCCGAGTGCTCCTCTTCCTCTTACCTGGTGTCTAAGCAAGTTGCCCATTTCGGCCTTTCGCGGCCGAATTCCCGAGCGGGAATACTCCGGCTTGCAACCGGCTGCTTTGGCCCAGAAGTTCCCGAACGGGAACCGGACAGGAAAGCGGACTCCACCAGCAGTCAAGGGGGTCTTCCTGGAGGGCTTCCGGGGTACAACGAATCGGGTCAGGAGTTTTCTGGACTCTTGCGTCCACGCGTGGGTTTTTGGCAGCCCACACTATATTCTCTTTGTTTTGCTAGTCATACCACGCAAAGATCCTATTCCCTGACAATAATTCGCTTGGGTACCCTTGCAATGATAACCAATAGTCAGTAATATCATGGCTGGAGGTTTCTAGCCCTATGAACTGGCCGTTAGCATTGGTACTCATCGCCGCGATCTACGCTCTCAACAACTACTTCAAGACGCGGATCGAACTTGCAACGCAGTATGCTCTCGAAGCGGGAGAGCCGCTGGTGCAGGAGAACGTCAGCGTCTACATCGTCCCGGTGGACTACGACGAATACGAATTCGACGAAGAGGAACTCGCCGAGATCGCCCGGAACGAAGCCGCCGAAGCAGCCGCCGCCGGCGTGCCGATCACCGAGTAGTTCCCATGACCTGGTTCGTCAACCTGCTTCTTGTTGCCGGTCTGTATGCGGTCGGCAACAAGAAGTGCGGGCAAGTGGAGGAGTGATGCATATCGACGCCCCTGAAGCCTGGAAGGACCTCTCCACCGCCGCCTGGCTGGTCAGGGAGAATGCCGTGGCCATCCGCACCAAAGTCGGCGCCGCGGTCCAGGGCCGCCGGGAACATGGCGATCGGTTCGTCAATCTCATCTTCCGCGGGTGCAACATCGAGGATCTCTGGAAGGCGTCCTCGATTCACGCCGAACGGTCCGCCCTCGCCGCCATGGTGTCCGCCGGATGCCCGCGCGCCGAGAAGATTCTTATCGCCGCCGAGCGGGAGCGCCTGACGCCCTGCGGCAACTGCATGGACTTCCTGATGCAGTTCGGCGGCCCGGAGCTGCTGGTGGCCTTCCAACCCTCCCCGGACGCCGCCGTTAACGTCTACACCGCGGCCGAACTGATGCCGCACTACCCGAGGTGATGCCGCCGGCGGCATAGGACCGATATGAACCATCAAACTCTTCACGTCGTCAGCGCTTATTCGAACGCCCTTCGCTGGAAGTCCAGGAAGAGCATGTATGAAGACTTCCGGGCGCGCATCAATGCATCGCCCAACGTCAAGCTCTACACCGGCGAGGTCGCCTACGGGGACCGGCCTTTCGAGGTCGCCAATCCGGACACCGACCTGATGATGCGCAGCCGGGAAGAGCTCTGGCACAAAGAGAACACCATCAACCTGACGGTCGCCGCCAAGGTTCCGCTAGACGCCGAGTATGTCGGGTACCTGGACGGCGACATCACCATGTCGCGCCACGATTGGGCCCTTGAAGCCCTGCACCAGTTGCAGCACTACGACGCCGTGCAACTCTTCAACACCTTCAGCGACCTGGACGCCAACCACAGGATCTACGGCGTCTCCCAGGGATTCGCATTCACCTACCAGAACAAGATCCTGCCCAACGTCTACCGGGCCGAGGGCGGCGCGCTCATGCCGGAGTACAGCGGCTATGCCGAGCGCGGCAAGATAACCTGGGCCGGCGCAACCGGGCTGGGTTGGGCGTTCCGGCGCGATGCCTGGAACAAGATCGGCGGCATGCTCGATACCTGCATCCTGGGCAGCGCCGACTGGCACATGTCTTTTGGAATGGCCAACCTGGCCAACGCGCACCCGGACCTCACCGAGTGCGCCAACCCCTACATCCGGTCGATCGAGCAGTGGCAGACGCACGCCGCGGGCCTGAACTCCAACATCGGCTACATCGACAACCACATCCTGCACCACTTCCACGGGTCCAAGGCGAAGCGCTTCTACCGCGAGCGCACGCAGATTCTGATCGACAACAAGTTTGACCCGGGAACCGACCTGAAGCGCGACATGCACGGGCTGTGGCAGCTCGCCGGCAATAAACCCGGCCTGCGCGACGATCTGCGGGCTTACTTCCGGGCGCGCAATGAAGACGACCCCTGCCTGGGACCGAAGGAGAAGCAGATCGCATGACCATCATCACCGGTCCGCGGGGCGCCGGGCGCACCACCGAGCTGATTCAGCGTTTTCTGGGTGACCCGGACGGTTTGATGTGCGTCCCGCATCAGCAGAACAAGCGCTTTGTGCTGCGTTCCATCTGGGACTATTACGAAGCGCACGGAATCACCCCCACCGAGGAGATGCGGCGCGATCTGGACCGGCGCGTTCTTACCGCCGGCGCCTTCACCGAACGCGGCCGCACGCCGTTTCATACACGGGTGTACGTCGACGACGCCGACCTAGTCTTGAGCTTCTTCCTGCGCAACGAAGTGGAAGCGCTCGTCCTGCCGGCCGGCGATGTCCACCAGTGCCGGGTGAACTAAATGGCGTTCGCCGCGGTGATCGCCACCCTTGCCTTCGTTCTGCTGTACAACCGGGGCGGCCCGCGCTGGAAGCCGTGAGAGACCGCTATCTGAGGAGATCGAACATGCAGCCGCCGCCATTACCGCCGCCGCAACAGACACGCCAGGAGGTTTTCAGGGAGCGTGTCGAGACCTTTGGGAATAAGCTCTACACCGAGTGGGAACCGAGGATGCTCGATGAGATCGCCGCATCCGCCAATGGGACCGAAGGGATTACCGGCGAGGACCTTCGGCGCTTCGGGCCCTTTATCAACCAGATGATGGTGAGGATCTTCGGCCTGGGGGTTACCGCCGCCGTCAAAGCCTACCCCGAGTTCCTCGGCGATGTCATGGCACCCCTGACCCGCCGGGACCTGAGGACGGCGCCCAACGCATGATCACCTGCATGAACGCCGCCTGCACTGCCGGCCTACCCCTACAAGGGGTAGTTTCCAGGGCCACTATCGGCGGGATATGGGCTGGCTAGCCTAGAGCTTGCTCAGGAGGCGAATCACGGCGTCGGCCTGATCTGCTGCTGAGTTTATTTCAGACCATACCTCATCGCTGGTCCTCGCCCCGGCCAAACGTAGCACCTGCCGAATCTCCTCGGTCCCTGCCAAATCCAGGGCGGTCTTGTGTTCCCAATCCTCAGCGTCCAACCACGGTTTGCCGAGACAAGTCAGTTTGGAGATTACCGCCACGTCCCCCAGGATCGCTGCGACGTGCAGTGCGGTCCTTTCGCTCGGGAAAAGGAAGTCATCCAGAGGCATTCCGTTCTCAACCATCTGTAAGGCAATCTGGGATTTCCCTAGGGCTACAGCTTCTGCGATGGAGTTGATCTTAGCGCCATGGTGGAGCAGGCGATCCGCGATCCGACGCCGGTCCTCGTCCAAATACCCTCCATTCAACAGCACGTGCAGAGGAGTAATCCGGAGACCGCCCTCGGCTTCTGCGTTTACGTCCGCGCCATGACGGAGGAGTATTTCGAACAGTTCTACGGAAGGTTTACAAGATCTGGCAGCCTCGTGCAACGCCGTGTACCCGTCCTTGCCTCGAAAGGCCAAGTCACATCCCCTGCTTACTAGATAGTCAAGTACGCCAACATGGCCCCAGAACGCAGCTATGGTCAACGCAGACCCAGATAACAGTTGTGGCGCAGAGGTTGTTAGTCGCTGAACGGCGTCCAGGTCGCCATCCGCAAGTGCTTGACTGAATTCAGACTCAAGCTCTGCCGTGACCGCGTCCACGTGCTGCGATTCCATGTCGGGCTCCTGCATGTTCGGCACCGCTCGATGCTAACGATTCCTTCCCAAGCTGGGCAACCCGGCTTGAGACGCAGTCTTAATGTGCCAAGCCTCACGTGCGCCGGCCTGTGCTCGAAGCAGTTGTTCCGGCGTTGGTGAGGATTTCTGATCGCCACGGACATTGGTTGGGCTTCCCGGGTGGTGCCGCTCGATGTGTCGCCGGAGGGTGTCCGCATCATTCATTCCCAATCCACAGGTACGGCATCTGAACTTGTATTTCTTGCTGAGGGCTGAAGCCGGTAGACCCTGGACCCGAGTCCTTCTTGCGGGGTATTTCGGCCCTGTCCTCGCAGCCCTAGTGCTCTCTGGGGATGGCTCCGGCTTCGAACGGGAACCGCCGCCACGGGCGACCGTAGGATGGAGTGGCACCATACCGACCCTCGACGTCGGCGCCGGTTGTGCTAAATCCGACTTGAGACTGTCAGCAGGTCGCTGAGGCAGGATCGTTTTGACGCGTAGCATATCACTGCCGTTCCCTTGGCATAATGCGCTACGCAGTCGTTCCGCGAGTTCGACGTCGATAGAACTCTGGTGCGTCAATTTCCGGGTTACCCCGAGATGAACAAGGGCATCGAGGACGAGACCGACTTTCAGACCCAATTGTCGAGCGAAAGCAGAGACTCTGACGTGTTTCGGCACGGTGCTGAGCTCCTCCGACCTAGAGATAATCGTCGCCAAGTCCCATTATCACCCCGATGCCGAGGGCGGGCGATGAGTGCGCCCTGCCCCAGACCCGAAACTGAATCCGCGCGGACCACCCGCCAATTTACTGGCCGCGCGGTGCTGAGACTGCCTTGGGGGAGTGCTGGGGACCGCCTGTTCGTGGTCTCGGCACGCCGCCAAGAAGTACTTGCTGCAAGGGCGTAAATCAATTCCAGGCGGACAGCGGTACGATTATGTCTATCATGGAACCCAGACGAGTTACCACGGAATTTCAGGCCAAGCAAGTGCACCGTGAACCGTACCACTCGGAACTGTTTAGGGTCGGCGACCAAGTCGCGCTCCTGCATAGTGAAGGAGCCCACGACTATTTTGTGAGGATTCCCGCGACCCAGGGTGGCCGACCCGAGGAGTACGTGACCACCGATTTCGTTCTCAAGACTGAACCCATGTCTTAGGAACCCCTCAATGTCCGTCTGCCGAGCGATAGGAGAAAAACCCGCGCGGGTTCCCCCGTTAAGCGCCCGACCGCAAAGGCGTTTGGGTTCTCGGGCAGCGCCCGTCGCCACCGGGCTGCTAAATGGCAAATCGTAGATTGACCCTGGTAGTGTCGAGTATCATGGACTTAACACCGAGTAAAGTCTAACCTTGCGTTCGCAGTACCTTGCGAGTATGATGGTACTCGGAGGCACAGTGATGCCCAAGTCCGATCCCTTAGAAGCTCTCATCAACCGCGCCATGCTCGATGGAGGCCTGCGTCAGCTTCGGGCCAAAATCGATGCAAAGATCGAAGAGTTGGAAGCCGCTGCCGGGTACTCGGTAGGACCCGCTACTCCGGAAACTGTCGATACTAAACCGACCCGGGCGCTGTCGTCCAAACACAAGACCGCTATCAGCAAAGGCCAGAGGGGCCGTTGGAAAAAGCAACGCCAGGACGCGCTGCTGCCCAAGACGCCTGCGATGCCCCCTCTTCCGGCAGAACCGCCGGAGTCCGTGTCTTTGTCGAGTCTGGCGCCGGCCGGCCCCAAGCCCAAGAAGGATGCCCGAAAGCAACGCCAGGCTGTCCAGAATACGCCGCCGTCAGCAGCGCTGCCTGCCGAAGAACCGCCGGATTCGGTGTCTTTGATGGCGCTGGCATCCACCGGCCAGACCTCTCCCAAATAGCCCAGAAAAGATCGTTGCATCTTTTTTTGCTGGGTACCCTTGCATTCCTTCCGAATCTGCCGCACAATAACCATTAGTCAGTAAATATCCTTGGTTCTGGCGTCTTTGGATCCGGGCGGAGCGGTAGGAACCTCTCTCCAAGTTGGGTTTCGGGCCGCCCGGGCCTACCTTTGGCATTTTACTAACTATCCACTCGTTTGACGGGGAAACTAACGCTCGGCGTGTGGAAAGCCAGTCAGCCGCTAGAGGTACGGCCCAGCAGCGGCAGCGTGGGGTGAAAGGCTAGAGCGCGATGGGTCTGGCCGGGGGCGAACCCGGTTGGAAAGTCTGGCCAAATGTGGAGGGAAACGCCAAGCCTAACGGCTTGCCGACCACATCTCGCGGGGCGGCCGACGACTCGTGGTCATGCTGGCGAGAGAAAGCACCTACCTGGATTCGTCCGGGGTAGGGGTTCTCTCGCCCAAACAGCCTCGGATCTGAAGTCATGGGGAAGCAAAGACAATGCAAGTACAACCGGTTCAAGTAGTACGTCATGAGCAGATGGTGTGGGAGAACCGCATCGCAGAGGCTATCCGGAAAGCGGAATGCCTCTGTCTCCACTGCGATCGGCTGAAGCCCGGCGATCTGGAGAACTGCTCCATTGCGCAGCAGTTCTACGAGATCTGCAAGGCGCACGGGACAGCCTTCGTGCTGTCCCGCTGCGATTCCTGGAAAGAGAAACCCGGCCAGGTGTACCATGCGCAGGATCTTGCGAACGCTGCCGGCCCCGGCGGCCTGCACACCGGCATGATCGATGCAGACGCACTGTCCAGGAACCGCGGGGTGTTCATCACCAGGATCGCCTGCCCGCAGTCGAACGCGCCGCTCCCCTACTCCGCCCCTTCCATCACCGGAACCAGCAAGCCGGATAACCCGGTCGGCAACCTGCCTGTCACTGGGCAGCGCGCATCACTCGTTGTGGGGCGATCCTCATCATCAATAGTGACGATTGGTTGATGCTTAATTAACGGTTAGTAATTTTAGATTAGTACTGCGTTTTCAGCGTCATAGAAACAATTGCATAATAATTCGTTGGATACCCCTTGCTATCTATTCAACCAGAAGTTAAGTGTTAAGTTTAGTCCAGGAGGTCCTTGCGTATTGTCGTGTACAAAGACAGCGCCAAATCACACCATGATGAAATCTCTTGTTCATGCTCCGGTCGCCACGTATATTATGGACCCCGAGAATCGCGTGGAGTTCCTGAGCGATTCCTGGGTGGAACTGACCGGATATCAGGTCGGTGAGTTGCTGGGTTTCGGTTATCGCGCCATCGTCCACCCCGAGGATCGTTCGAAACATCTCGACGAAAGCGCGCGGTTTGCGAAGATCGGGGTTGAATACGACTGCCGCATCGTCACCAAGAGCGGCATGGTGAAAACCGTGCGCGTGACCCGGCGATCCGTCTTCTCAAGCACCGGAGAGTTTCGAGGAACCTCCGGAACTATCACGGACATTACCGAACGTACTGTTGAGGGTGGTGGTCCACACTTTTTGGATGACGTAGACAAGAACCCGGTACCCGGTATGGCCAAGAACCACTTGCCGACCGTGTCTTTCGACATGGATGGCACTTTGTGCAACACCTTCCAAGGGTTTTTGGATATTCTGGCCCAACGCCATCCTGAAGATTCGTATAGCTGGGAAGATCTGTTCTGCTCCGGGAATTGCCGGCGTTGCGGAACCTGCCTTTGCAGTTCCTCGGACCTTTCGCGAACCCACCAGAATCTCCGCTCCGCCCGGCGCGCGGCATTCAACACGCCGCGGTTCTGGACGACCATCGAACCGTTCGACCGGGAAGAACTGGCGCTGATTCGCGATCAGATTCAGGCGCAACGCTTCGCGGCCATATTCGTCGCCACCCGGCGCGACCTCGACACGCCTGGCGTACCGTCCGACGCGCGGCTGTTGTCGACAATGTGGTTGGACAATCATGAGATCGACGGGTATGTGGGTACCGTTTTCGATTCGGTCGACAAAACGCGGGAATTGCTGACCCGCGGGGTGCAATATCATGTCGACGACGATCCTCGCGAAGTGGCGCGCGCGCGCGAACATGGGGTCGAAGCGTTTTTGGTCTCCCGTCCATGGAACCTCGGCGCGGAATGTCCTTACCGGGTCGATTCTGTGCGGCAGTTCCTGGATATCGTGGCGCCCGCCGAAGAGGGCTCCGAAGAAGACGAATTCAATGCGGCCGTTGTATAACGCCTATACTACTCAGGGATGAAGATCTAAATGGAAGAATTAGCGACATTTGGCGGCGAAGTAACGCTGGCGCAGAAGCCGGAGACCCTTCCAGAAGGTCAGAAGGTAACCCCTGAGCAGGAATACCGACTGCGCCTGGCCTTGGATCAGAAGAGAATTCTCCAGACCCTTCCGATCGCCAAGATCAACCTCACCAGCAACGAAAAATCCGCCGCCGAACTCTATCATCAAGCCTACGTACTTCTCGGACCCGTGGCCGCGGCCCCGATGGTCTGTTCCAAGAAATGCCCGAGTGCTTTCCGGTCGGTTTGCCCATTGGCCATGATCGGGAAGGAGCCGATCAATCAACGCTGCCCTTTTGAACAACAGTACGTGCAGGAGCGGTTCATCGCCTGGATGGGCGATCTGGGCTACAACTTTGGCGATCTTCCAGAAGCGGAACGGTCCTACATCGCCACGCTGGTGACTTTGGACCTCCACGAAAAACGCTGCAATGCCATTCTGGCGGAGGCCGAGAATGCGATTCTTACCACCCGCGCCGTTCGCGATGTGGACGCCGAATCCGGCCTTCCCATCTGCTGGGAGGATGTCGTCCACGCCAACGCCGTCCATCTGAATGAAATCATCGACAAACGACGCATGCTTCTCCGCGATCTGGAGTTGACGCCGGAGATGCAGACGAAAAAGAAGAAAGCTCTCGGACAGTTGAAGCCCGGAAATGGATCCGATCTGGCTTCGCGGCAGTCCGACAACGCCGACAAGCTCCGCCGCGCCATGAAGCCGCCGGCTGCGACTGTCGACATATAAAGCTCCCCACGGTACGCGCGCAAGCGCAAGCCGTTACCCCGCACGCGGGCCTTCGGGTTCGCGTGCAAAGTTCTGAGGAAGGCGAAGCGATGGGTCAATCACAAGTTCGCGCCAGCCAGCCGGAATCCCATTTGTTGGAGGCTTGTAGTAACCCACAGTCAGTAAGCATGATGATTGACGCCGCTCCAAACCTCCTGTGTGAGGAAGAGCTCGGTATTCCGCCGGCGCCAGGTCTCGGGCGCTTGGACTCGGACTTGACCGAGTGGCGCAGCATGCTGGGTTGGACCGGCCAGTCCGTGCCGTGCGAACGCAAACCTGTCGGCAGCCGGCAGAAGATCGTGGTCATTTCCGATCCGCACTGCCCCTATCTTGACGAAAACGCCCTCCGCACATGCATCCAGCGCGATGCGGCCGACGCCGATCTGTGCGTGGTCACCGGCGACGTGGCCAATCTGGGGGCCTTCTCCAGTTTCCCCAAGTACGTTTACGAGCCGCCCGCGGTGGAGCAGTTCCGCAGTGTCCAGAAGTTCCTGATCGCCCTCAATGAAGCGTTTCCGCGCGTCGAAATCATGGGCGGCAACCATGACGCCAGGCAGCTCAACTATCTGGTGCGCACCAAGGAAGTGGCGCCGGACATCCTCGATCTGTTTCGCCAGATCGCCCCGGGCGCTCTTAACCTGCTGATCCCAGCGGTGGCCGAGTTGGAAAATGTGAAGCTGGTCGGCGCGGCGGAGTATCAGGATGCCAAGTTCACCTTTTTCCATCAGGTCGGAGACATTGTTTTCGGGCACGCCGAAGTGTACTCCAAAATAGGCGGTAGGGCCGTTCATAATTTCGCCCATTGGCTGAAGTCTTTGGCGGAGCCGTACGGGTTGGTGAAGCCGTTCCGGGTCGTCTGCCAGGGCCACACCCATCAGCAGTGCAGTGTCGCCGGCGACTACGGGCTGCGCCTCTACGAGCTGGGCTGCATGACGCGCTTTCCCGATTACGCCGGCAATCCTAAGCTGCGGGGTGCACCTCGCCCCTGGTGGGTCGGGTATCACGTCTTCGTGCAGTACAACGGCGTTACCGATCTCAATGAAAGCTACGCAGTCGATTTGAGCCCCTGGCGGCAGCGGGTGCATTAGTCATGGCCATCAAAACCTCCGCAAGCAACCCCGGCGATAACCCTCTGGCCAGCCCACTGGCCATGGGGCGCAAAGTCCTGCGCCCGATCGGACGCCCTTACCCGCCAGGACTGACGCTGAAACCCTGGAACATGCCCAACGGGGCGAAGCCGAAGTCCGTCAAGAAGAAATCCTCATGACGTTAAAAGGGCTTAAACCCCGTTCCGCGGGAGAATCGCTGCTGCTGCGGCGCATGTCCGCGTCTTCTCTTCGCCGCGCTCAGCGGCTCCTGAAAAGCGGCGCCGGCTCCGACGCCTCGACATCGCTTCCCCGGTTGAAGCGCGCACCGCGCGGTTCCCGCCGCATGTCTTCCGCCCTCTAAGCCGCACCCCGCTCTTTGGATGCCTATACTATCCAGGCCTGTACGCGGGAGGATTCGTGGGATTCTTCAATCTCTCTTCAAACAAAGCGTGGGGCGCGATCAAATCCACCCTGAAAGAAAACTCCGTCGTAAGGGAAATGATGGGAGCCAAAGGCTTGAGCAATAAGCTTGCGGCGGGCGTTCGCGGCCTGGCGACCCCTGGACCTTTGCGGACCGGCATGATCGGCGCCGGCGTGGGCGCCGGAGCTGGAGCCCTGCGGGCCGGTTCAAACAACGACGGGCCGATGGGCTACGCCGGCAATATCGCCGCCGGCGCTGCGCTTGGAGCCGCGGGAGGGGCGCTGTTTGGCGGCAAGCTGCCGCCCGGAGCTGGCGCCAAGATCGGAGACGCCGCTCGAGGGGTCAGGGAGCGCGTCGCCACCGGGGCCTTTGTTCATGCAGGGCAGATGCCTGCATCTCTGGACGACGCCAGAATCTTCACCAGGAATTTCATGAAGTCGGTCCGGGACGGCTGGAGAGCCTAGCCTTCCCCGATGCAGCTTGCCAGTTCACTCGCGATAGGAGCGGCCGGAGGCGCGGCGGCTTTCTCGTTCTTCGGTAACCCGGACCGGCCTGTCGAAGACCGCCTGGCGATGGGCGCGATGGTCGGCGCCGGAATCGGCGCGGTGGCCGGGACAGAAGCCGGCCGCAGGGGCGTGCTGCTGGCCGGCGAGGGCGCCGTTGCAGCGGCCAAGTTTGGAGCGAAGCGGTATTGGCGTTCGGCGGCCTCCACCTACGCCGGGCTGCGGAGCGGCGGAGTAGGGGAGTTCAACGCTGCGCTTCATGCTTACGGAACACGCGGGGCCTTCGCCGCCGCCGGCGCTGTTTTTGGAGCCGAGGCCGCCGGACCGGATCACCGGACCCGTGGTGCGGCGATCGGAGCCGCCGCAGGATTCGGATTGCGATCCGCGGTTGCCGGCGTCGAGATGTATTCGAACATGGCGCGGGTGGGCGGAAAGAACGGCGTCCGCGTCCTGAGCGTGGCGCACCATCGCCTGCCGGTTCCTGGAGTGCCACTGGCCATCGCCGGCTTGGCTGCTCTGGCGTTCGGCGCAGGCGTCGCCATTCGCAACGACGATGACGTGACGCAGGCGGCCTACAACCCGGTGGGCGGCTACGACGAATACCCGGATGGCGGAGCGCCGGACAGCGGAATACGGGAACGTATGCGCGCGATCGGCGCAAATGGCGACGTGGCGCTGGGAGCGCACCGCGCGAGGCACGGATAATCCATGATGCACCACGGCTTTAACGGGTTCGTTTCCGACGCGGCGCACAGGATCGTCGCGGACCCTTACACGGCGATGAACGTCCTCGACGATCTCGTCGGGCCCTCCAATGCCAGACTGCTCTTTCCGCTGGTGGCCTTCAGCGCCGCCAGAGCGCAGCGAGGGGAGAAGCTGGCCACCCTGGCCTCCGGCGCCGCCTGGATGACGGCAATGCCGACGATCGGCTTGATGGCGGGCAAGGCCATCACGATAGCGTCCGGCGGCCCGGTGAGCTGGGCTGCGAACTTCGTGGGAACTATCCTGCTGACCACCAAGCCGGGCGAGGTGCTCCAGCATTCGGCTTACCGGGGCATCCGGCACTTGCAAACCTTCGATCGGCGCCAGCGGCGGCTGCAAATGGGTGGCAACTACAAGGACAGCGAAACCAATCAGGCGCTGCGTATGAGCGGGATTCAGGAAATGAGCGCGGCGCTGGGGGCTTCCCGAAGGTACCACGGGAACGAAGCGGCGCTGTTGCACCAGTAAAGACCAAGCAAACAGGAGAGCTCCATGTCCTCTATGGCGACGATGTTTCCACCGATCATTCCGTTTCCACCGTTGAACAACGACGGCCGCGATGCGAGCAACGGGTTTCCCGTGGTCGAGCCCGAGCACTTCCCCAATGCCGCGCCCATCTGGGGAATCAACATGAACGACCAGATCCCCGACATTCAGGTGCCGCCCTACTCCACGGCCATCGGGCCGATGCCGATTGCGCCCGATGCACCGGCGTGGTTGGTCGGCGACGGCGCCGCGCACCCCGTAGGGACCGGTCTGGTTAGGTCGTTCTCGGT
>Ga0181535_10001110_pt1 | contig 36416 bp, 28 predicted proteins | sample PEATcosm2014_Bin_44_FD_119774 | JGI IMG/M metagenome (GOLD analysis project Ga0181535, IMG submission 119774) | Peatland microbial communities from MTU Mesocosm Facility, Houghton, MI, USA - PEATcosm2014_Bin17_30_metaG | ecosystem: Environmental > Terrestrial > Soil > Wetlands > Peat | place... | reverse complement strand
GCAAAAATCTCGGCCAGCGTGTCTGCCAACTCCACTTGCGTTCCCCTGCTGGCAGCGGCCTCGCGCAGCAGCCGCGTATCCTTCTCGCCCAGCAAGACCGTAGCGCCAGCTTTTTCCGGCGGGTTCAGCATCACTTTGCTATATGCCGCGTAAAGCGGCGACTGAAACAGCGCACTGTTGATCGCCTCAAAAAACGCTGCCGGATCGATTCCCTGCCCTTCAGAGTAGACGAATGCCTCGCTCAGCGAATACAGCATCGCGCTGATCAGGAAATTCCCGCCAAGCTTCACCGCGTGAGCCTCGCGCGGTTCAGTGCCCACAACGGAGATGCCCCGCGAGAATGTCTCGAGCAGCGGACGAGCCTTCGCTACCGCCCGTTCTGCCCCGGCTGCCACCACCCAGAGTTTGCCTTGTTCGGCCACGCTGGGGCGGCCGAAGACCGGCGCTGCGACGAATTCCTGCCCCCGTCGTGCATGCTCCTGAGTCAGGCGCTCGCTCAACGCGACACTGATGGTGCTCGACGAGATATGCAGCGCGCCCGGCGAAAGCGCATCCATCAAGCCATTCGCGCCAAAGATCACTTCTTCATTCGCGGGATCGTCAAACAGCATGGTGATGACTGCGTCGGCGCCCAGCTCGGCCTCCGCCGGTGTCGCCGCCGCAATCGCGCCTTCACGGAGCAGTGGCTCTGTTTTGCCCTCCGTCCGATTCCACACCCGCAGTTCGTGCCCGGCGGCAATCAGATGCAGCGCCATCGGCGTTCCCATTTTGCCCAGGCCGAGAAAACCAATCTTCATGCCGAGATTGTAAAAGATGGTCGATCATTAGTAGTGGACCAGCTCCGCCTGTCATCTCGAGCGGAAAGCTCGTGGTCGGGCAAGAACCCGCTTGTCATCTTGAGCGGAGTCCCGCTTCAGCGGGACGGAGTCGAAAGATCTGTCCTGAAATAGCCGATGCACTTGTAGCGCCGGTCTCCAGACCGGCTGTCGCGCGGGCGTCCTCGCCCGCACACGCGGAGCAGACCCAGGCTTCTATAGTCATGGGTGGCGCAACGGATGACTGCGGTTGGATTTTCGATGTCCCCGCGGGCCACGCAAAGACGCACTTTCCGGATAGCCGGTTACTCGAGCGCAACTTGCGCAATCGCCGATCTTTCTGGTGGTAAAGCAAGCACTTTCCGCGTGCGCATGAGTGAGTTGACCCCTGACGGCTCGATTTTGCAATGCTCGGCCACACACTCGAAGGTGTTGTCACGGAAGTAGAACAAGAAATGTCTTCCCGCACCGATCTGCGGGCCAACGGACTGCCAGTCGTTGGGCGCATCCAGTAACTCCGCGTCACCTTGGATCAAATAGAACTGCCCCCACTCGGGTGCGAATCTGCTGAATCTGCATTGACCAAGGTACCAACCCTCGTCGTTGGTTGAGCCGAGACGGTACCGCTGGCATCGGACGAAGAGAAGAATGCCAAACTCCTCTTCGAGAAACTCCGGAAATCGGAACGAATTGACAAAGAATTTGAGCAGCACATCTTCGTCCTGGACTTCAACCGAAGGCACCGGCGCGTTGGGTTCCGCATTCCAACCGTCATTGAGCTTGTGAAACGTCACTCTCATATCTTCGTGACTCAAGCCGTAGCAACTATCGATGACATTTGACACATTCCTAATGTATTGTCCCCACCCCGTCACGTTCCCCGCACCCGCTCCGCCAAGCCCTCAGTTCGGCGTACCGCTCGTCTCCGCCTCGCTGAACGTGCACTCCTGGCATTGGCAAACACGGCGCAGATACTCCCACGAGTAGATTCCGCCGGAATGGCCGTCAGCCCAATTGAACTGGATCGCATAGCGGCCCACCGCATGTGCGCTCGCCGGCTTCGGCGGAGGCGTGTACATCGGCAAGAGCGCCGCTGGCTTTGCCTTCGGCTGGCCAACCTTGCGGCCCTGCTGCGCGCGCTCGTCCACGCATGTGGCGCAGGGGCAGGCATCGCGCAGCCACGCAAATCCCCAAGCGCTCTTGTGGCCATCGGCCCAGTCAATCTCCAGGCCCTTTCCCTCGGTCATCAGCACGCGCACCTTTTCCGGAGTGACGGCGATCTTCGGGAGCGGCAGATTGCGCGCCTCTTCATGCGCCTTTTCTTCTTTGCTCGCCAAGCGAATGCCTTCGTGGCTCATATCTTCAGTTTACAGGTGTCAGGTTTAGGCGGCCGCAGGCTGAAGATTGCATCAATTGCGGCCAGTGACCGCGGTACTCCGCTCCCACAATTTGGGGATCGATCCTGAAAAATACCGGTGCTAGGCTGTCTGCGATATGCCCACGGTAGAAAACGAAACCGAGAGTTGGACGATACCTCCCGAGCTGGATCAGCCTTTGCCGCGCCGTGTCCGGCTGAGCGGCACGGGAGTCTTCAATTGCGTCTTTGCTGCGGCATCGATTATCGCTGGCATGGCCATAGCCAATCAGGCGGTTCAAGGCGAGTTGCGCCGCGAGGCCGAAGCGCAGGCCCGAACCCGCCAGGTGTCGGCTGAAGGGCGCGAAACCGACGCCACGGTAACGCGACTTACTTCAGGACTGGGCATCGACAGCGTAGGCTACGACTTCACCGTCGACGGCCGCACCTATTCTGGCTACGGCGTCATGGCGCCTTCGCATTGGGCAGCGCTTCAGGTCGGGTCGCCCTTGGAAATCCTCTATCTGCCTTCCGACCCCGCAAAGTCCTACCCGGAGTCGGACCCGCCAAATTCCCAGACCCATTGGCTCCTCGTTTTGCCCGTCGCAGGGATGGCGTTGTTCTTCATGTTCAGTTTCGCCGCCATTCAGCTATCGGCAGTATTGCCCAAGCGCCGTCTCCTGGCCCGCGGTCGTCCCGCCCGCGCCGTTGTCACTCGCTGCAATGCGGGCTCACGCGGAAGAAGCAGCGGGTATTTCCTCCATTACGATTTCTCCCTGCCCGACGGAAGCAAGTCTCAGGGAAAGGTATTCCGCAGCGAGCCGGTGACCGAGGGCTCGACCGCCACGGCCCTCTACGATCCCGATCATCCGCAGCGCAACACCCTATATCCACTCGCAATGGTGAAGTTGACAGCCGCCTGAGCTCGATCGCTTGTCAATTCATCCGTCAATGTCGCGCCGGGCGCGCGTGCTCATAGTGCACCGCGAGCGAATAGATCACAATCACCAGCACAAGACTAACGCTGTTGGTGGTGATCACCGCCGGCGATCGGATTCCGATTCCATAGAGCAGCCAGAGCACGACTCCGAGTCCAAAAACAAAGAACATAGTCAATGAGAGATCGTGCGCGCTCTTTGAGCGCCACATTCTGTGGAGCTGCGGAACCAGCGAGAGCGTGGTGCAGAAACCAGCCAGCAATCCGATCAATTCCGTCATCCACCGCGCAGGCATGCGTTCGGCTCCTTCAGGCGCCGGGAGACTCCTTCCGCGCCAGCTTCAACATACCTGCGCTTTTCGATCCCCGCATGTGCCCAGGCTCACGGGCTTCCAATGCGGCAGAATCACCGATGCCGGACTCTCCTACCCGCTATTCCCTTTCCCAACCCCCGACCCACGATTCCCCACTCCCCTCGCCCGCCGCCTCCCGTCCAGCTTGTCAAGACCCGCGCTCCCTTTCCTCAAGCCTCCAATCTCCCATAACCTGCTGATCCCACGCCGTTTCTCCGCTAAAAATAAATTCCCCCAAGTTTGCCGGTAATTATGCCCCTTTGGCGCATCATGGTCTCAGAATCCAAATTCACCCAAGGAATTTCACTATGACAGATTCTTCCAGCCAACCCGCATGCTCCGCCGGCTCACCCCGGGCAGCTGAGCCTGAGAACCCTCAACCCGCCGGCCAGAAGAATGCCGCGGTCGAGCGCTGCATCCAGGCCTGGCAACGCAGACACGAACTGATGTCGATCCGCGTCAACGAGAGCGAGGACTTCGACCCCGATCAGGAAGATGAAGGGGAGAACTTCGCGTACGAGCAAGCAGGTTTCGGATTCCGCGAGACCATGCCCGTTCTCGACTCCTACGAAAACATCCGCGATTTCATCGCTTGCACCGCCTATGGCATGGCGATGAAGTACTTCGAGCATGAAGAAGGTCAGGACCTGCTCAAAGCCGCCGGCCTCGCCATGGCCCACTTGAAAGGGCAACGCAAGGCGGCCGAGCCTCCAATCAATCCTCGTGGGCCCGTCGCGTGATTCTCTTCTGAAATCTGCACCATATCCGGTGCAAAACAGGTTACTTTAGTGTAAAGATTCAATAAAATCAATGATTTGCCTGTTAACGAATCGACAAAGGCCCCATTGACTGACTAGTAAACGTCGATTGGCTCATCCGCATACATCGGGCGATTCATCGAGAAATCCCGTTACTTATTGGGACATATATCCAGTTCACACAGATAATGGCCGTATCAGGCGGGAAGCCGGAAGAAACCTTAGAGAACGGTAAGAAAATCACACGAAGTTGTGGAAAGTTTCTTTATGTTTGGGGTATTATTCCAATCAGATAGTTGCACCACTTGTGGTGAAACTATCGCAGAAACAAAAGGGCTTAGAAGAGAACGGTTGCATGAGTTTGAGCGGAGGGCGGGAGAATCGAACTCCAATCCGGCTAGGGATGATAGGGGGTATAAATCCCCGTACTGCCACCAGGCAGACACCCTCCGCAAATAAAAAGGGGCGCTCCGTTGGAGCAGAATCGGCTTTGGACGGCTGATCTGCTTGGACCCAAGGGAGCGCGGGCTATGAACACTGGGAAGTGACTAGGCGCGGGTTGGACTCCGCGCCTTTCGCTTATCTACGAGTCAAGCACAATGCCATAATCCGCGCAAGCTGTGTAAATCTTGTGCATAACTGTACGTAAATTTCGGATGTGCCTTACTACCTGCGTGAAGGTTGATCGTCGCCAATTCGAATCCATCGCTGGCAACCTGCTCAAGCAGAAGCCGGCCACACGGGATATCCGATTCATTGCGCGCGAGGCAACAGGCGCCCGTCTATTGGCTACTGGCTATTTGCTCGCCTCTCTTCACTGTCTCCAGAAGAACCACGCCGCCATCCCGAGCCCGATCACGACCACGAGCCCGCGCAGAACTGGTTGCGGAACGCGCTTGGCCAGGCTCGCTGAGACATATCCTCCGACGGCTGCCGCGATCATCGCCGCCACGCAATAGCGCCACACAACCTGGCCGTCGGCGATAAAGATGACGAAGGCAATGCCGTTGGCCAGCAGATTCGCCACAACTTTCAGCGCGTTGATCACATGGATGTCTTCATAGCCGTAGAGCCCGAGCAGCGTCATAAACACGAAGCCCGCGCCGGCGCCGAAGTAGCCCACATAAAAGCTGACCACGACGGCGGAAAGAAAAAGCGCAATGTGCCGGGACTTTGACGCGGGGGGCTGCCCTGGCCCGGTGCGGCTTCGCCGGGCGCGCTTGTACTTTTCAAGGCGGCGCGAAACGGGACCGCTCACGGCGAAGATCGACGCGGCAACCAGCAGTAGCCACGGAACCAAATGCAAGAAAGTGGTCTGCGGCGTGTTCAGCAGCACAATCGCCCCGGCCGTTCCGCCGATCAGTCCGGCGCTTCCCATCAACAAAGCTGCGCGCACATTTTTGCGAACGTCCGGCCAGTACGCGGCGACTGACGTCAACTGCCCGGGCCAGATGGCCACCGTGTTCGTTGCATTGGCCTGCACGGGCAGGATCTTCATGCTCAGCAAAGCCGGAAATGACAAGAACGACCCGCCGCCTGCCACGGCGTTCAGCACTCCTGCAAGGAAAGTGGCAACGACCAGCCACACCCATCGCCAGTTAATCGTCGCCGCCAATGCTGGAAAGTGCATGAAGCGGATTGTATGCGAGCAGGGCGGGCTCGAATCCTTCGTGCAACGAAGATCCTCGCTATCCGATCCACTCAACGAGCGAAAGAAATTACTTTCGCGCTGGATTCGGCCATCGTATCCTCACCTCATGCCCGCTCTTCCCTTTCGCCAGACTCTGGCAGCGGGTTTGCTCGTTGTCGCGCCCTTGATTCTCTGCATTGCGCTGCCCGGCGCGCTCTCTGCGCAAACCATAGTCACCGTCTCAGTGCAGCGGTGCGTCTGGCGCACTGGGGACGATCCGGCCTGGGCCGCGCCGAATCTCGACGAAGCCGGCTGGCAGCCCTATACACAATTCGCGCTCCGACCGGATCAGCCGCACATCTGGATCCGCTGCCACCTCGATCCCTCCGCGTTCCTAAACCTCGACCATCCCGCTGCTCAAATCCGTGCGCTCACCGCCTACGAGGTGTTCCTCAACGGCGTCTCCATCGCCCGCAACGGCAATCTCGAAAGCGGCAACTTCGCGATGAATTTGATCCGGGTTTTTCCTGCAGCGCTACCGCTCGGGCGCAGTCCGGATGTGCTGTCCCTTCGCTTGGTCGAGCGATATGCCACTCTCATCACCCCACCTGAGGTTCGCCTCGGCGACGAGCAAGCTCTCGCGAATGACAGGGCGGGCTATCTGCTCGGCATCATGCCCGCGGAGCTTCTCGAGAATCTGCCCTTTATCGCGATCGGAATCATCGGCGCGGTCCTGCTCGCCTTCTCGCTGCCCGGGCGCTCGCGTCCTGAAGCCGTCCTGCTTGGCCTGGTTTGTATCGCCGCCGGCTTGGTGTTCCTGGACATTCTGTGTGTTGACCTGATGCTGAATGTGCCGGTTTGGGTCGGTGTCGGCCTTGCACCCATCCCTGCCGCTGCCAGTTTCACCGCCCAGTTCTTGTTTCCTTTTGCGCTTGCGAAACGACGTGTTCCGGCCTTTCTGTGGCTTCCCATCAGCGTACCGATTTTTTCCGCGGCTTGGCAGCTCATTGAGCTCTTCGTGCCCATGGCTGTAGCGCTACGGCTCGATGGGATTCACTCGTTCGTGGTCGCTCCTGCCAGCTTCGGCGCAGGAGCTCTGCTCGGCGCTGCTCCTCTCATCGCATTCTGGCCCTGGAGCAAAGTCCCGCGACAAACGCGGGCAATCGCCGGACTTTCCCTCGCCTGGGGTATCAGCCAGTCGCTCTTCTTTCTGTGCGTTTTGACAGGATTTGATATTCCGGGGATACCCCATGTGTTTCAGAACTGGATGTTTCCGGCTTCGACCGTTTCGCAAGTGTGCGTCATCGCCGCCATCATCGTTCTTGTCTTACGCGACCAGCGCCAGATCGCTCTCCAGCGCGCTTCCCTGGCCGGAGAAATGCAGGCCGCCAGCGAAATCCAGCGCATGCTGGCGCCGATCCGAATTGACACCGCGCCCGGCCTGAAAATCGACGTCGCTTTTCATCCTATGCGCGAAGTGGGCGGCGATTTCTATCTTTGCCGCGTGCTGTGCGATGGCCGGCAGCGCGTCCTCATCGGGGACGTGAGCGGCAAAGGCGCAGCGGCTGCGATGGCCGCGACGCTGCTGCTGGGCGCCGCCGCTGCCCGCGACTCCGACGCCCCGGCGAATTTGCTCTCACACCTGAACCGAGTGCTGCGCGAAAACCATCTCAGCGGCTTTGCCACCTGCCTGTGCGCCGACATTACTCCGGATGGCACCGCGACTTTTGCCAATGCCGGTCATCTACCGCCTTACTTCGACGGCCACGAAATCGAAGTCGACTCGGGCCTCCCGCTCGGCATTGCGACTGATGCGGAGTACCCGGAAACAAGACTCCGAATCGACCCCGGCGCTCAGTTGACGCTTCTTTCTGATGGGATCGCAGAGGCTCGCAGCACCAAAGGTGAGCTTTTCGGCTTCGATCGGGCGTGCGAGATCAGCACCCACTCCGCCGAGGAAATTGCCCGTGCCGCACTAAGTTTCGGGCAGGAAGACGACATCAGCGTGCTAACCCTGAAGCTGGTTTCGGCAGGCGCCGCAGAGTTCGAACGGCAGAAACCGGGTCGTTGGCCGCTCGGGTTTAAGCCAGAAAAACTCTAATACCGTGAAAAACAATTGAAAAAATATATACTTAAGCAAATCTCAAATATATTAGCGTATAACACTCATATTTTGTGAATCATTTGTGCTATAGTTACATCAGATAGGTTGAGTGGCCCGGACCCAAGGTCCTGGCCCCGCCTGCAAATTTCAGATCCATCTGGAGGAATTCATCATGGCAATCACTCGTTGGGACCCGTTTCGTGAAGTTGTGGCTTTGCAGAATCGGCTTAACTCCGTTTTTCGCGATTTCAATGAAACCGGCGAGGGCGCGCTGACAACGGCAAGCTTTGTCCCCGCTGTTGACGTCTACGAGGACGAAAAGAAGGTCGTCCTGAAGCTTGAAGTGCCGGGCATCGAAGAGAAAGACCTCGACGTGAGCGTTGAGAACAACACGCTGACCGTCAAGGGCGAGCGCAAGTTCGACAAGGAAGAGAAGGAAGAGAACTTCCACCGCATCGAGCGGCGCTACGGCAGCTTCTATCGCGCGTTCACGCTGCCCTCAACCGTCGACACCGAGAACGTTGCGGCCAGCTACAACGCCGGTGTGCTGAAGCTCGAGCTCACGAAGAAGCCCGAAGCTCAACCGAAGCAGATCAAGGTGAACGTGAATCAGACGCTGGCGGCGTAAAGCAGCCATAAGCTTTCAGCGACTGGCTGAGTCCGTTAGAGCCGGCCTCTCATTTGGGGGTTCGGCGCGCCGGGAGGGGTTCGAATTCCCTGCCCGGCGTTTTTTCATCATTTTCAGAGCGGAATGCTGGTATTACGATACGATGCCGGGTATTTCCGAATTAAGCTAAAGGCTAAAAGCTGATAGCTGGGAGCTGTTTTTCATGGCTATTCGTTGGGACAAATTCACCGTCAAATCGCAGCAGGCGATCCAGGAAGCGCAGTCGCGCGCCGCCGAGCTCAGTAACCCCGAGTTGCAGCCGGTGCACCTCTTGCTCGCGCTCATCGGAGATCGCGAAGGCGTGGTGCCTTCCGTGCTCGAAAAGATCGGCGTGCCCATTGAGCACCTGGAGAGCGACCTGCGCGGCATTGAGCAGAAGCTGCCGCGTGTTGCCGGAGTGGCGTCGCAGCCCGGTCTCAGCCAGACCACGAACAAGGTTCTTGAGCAGGCCTTTAAAGAAGCCCAAAACTTCAAGGACGAGTACGTTTCAACCGAGCACTTGTTGCTTGGCGTTGCGCACCTGAAAAGCGACCCCGCGCGCGACGTCCTGGTCGCTGCCGGAGCAACACACGAAGCCATTCTGCAGGCGCTCACCGCCGTGCGCGGATCGCAGCGCGTCACCGACCAGAATCCCGAAGGCAAGTTCCAGGCCCTGGAAAAATACGCCAAAGACCTTACGGAACTGGCACGTCGCGGCAAGCTCGATCCTGTGATCGGCCGCGACGAAGAGATTCGCCGCGTCGTCCAGGTGCTCAGCCGCCGCACCAAAAACAATCCCGTTCTCATCGGCGAGCCCGGCGTTGGAAAAACCGCCATCGTCGAGGGTCTTGCCCGGCGCATTATTTCCGGCGACGTGCCCGAAGGCCTGCGCGATAAGCGCGTCATCGCGCTCGACCTCGGCTCCATGCTCGCGGGCGCAAAGTTCCGCGGCGAATTTGAGGACCGCCTCAAAGCCGTCCTCAAGGAAATCGAGGAAGCGAACGGCCAAGTCATTCTGTTCATCGACGAGTTGCACACGCTCGTTGGCGCCGGCGCGGCCGAGGGCGCCATCGATGCCAGCAACATGCTCAAGCCCGCTCTCGCCCGCGGTGAGCTCCGTGCCATCGGCGCAACCACGCTGAATGAGTACCGCAAATACATCGAGAAAGACAAGGCGCTCGAGCGCCGTTTCCAGATCGTCTACGTCGGCGAGCCGAACGTCGAAGACACCATCGCCATCCTGCGCGGCCTGAAGGAGCGCTACGAGGCGCACCACAACGTGCGCATCAAGGATTCGGCGATCGTTGCCGCGGCCACGCTTTCGCACCGTTATATCAGCGATCGCTTCCTGCCCGACAAGGCCATCGACCTCGTCGACGAGGCTGCGGCATCGCTCGCAATTCAAATTGGCTCCGTGCCAACTGAGATCGACCAGCTGGAGCGCCAGGCAACCTCACTCGAAATCGAGCGCGCCGCCCTCAAGCGCGAAACCGACGCCGCCAGCAAGGAGCGCCTGTCTGAAGTCGACCAGACCCTGTCCGAAACCAAGGAAAAAATCACGGCCTTGCGCGCCCGCTGGACCAAAGAACGCGACGCAATCACCCGCATCAGCGATCTCAAGAAGAAAATCGAGGCGCTGCGCTTTGAGGCCGAAGAGCAGACCCGCAAGGGCCAGCTCGAACGCGCCGCGCAAATCCAATACGGCGAGTTGCCCAAGCTCGAAGCCGAGCTCAAGAAGCTTGACGCTGCGCAGGGTAAATCCGGTGCCGCGCGCATGCTCAAAGAAGAAGTGGACGAGGAAGACATTGCCAAAGTCGTCAGCAAGTGGACCGGTATCCCCGTCTCGCGCATGCTGGAAGGCGAAGTGAAGAAGCTCGTCCAAATGGAAGACCGCCTGCGTGAGCGCGTGGTGGGTCAGGACGAGGCGCTGAGCGTCGTGGCCAATGCCATTCGCCGTTCCCGCGCGGGCCTGAGCGATCCCAAGCGGCCCATCGGATCTTTTATTTTCCTCGGTCCGACCGGCGTGGGCAAAACAGAAACTGCGCGAGCGCTCGCCGAGTTCCTCTTCGACGACGAGCAGGCGCTGGTGCGCATCGACATGAGCGAGTACATGGAAAAACACGCCGTGGCTCGCCTCATCGGCGCGCCTCCGGGCTATGTTGGGTACGACGAAGGCGGCCAACTCACAGAGGCCATTCATCGCCGGCCCTATGCGGTCATTCTCTTCGACGAAATTGAAAAGGCGCACCCCGACGTCTTCAACGTCCTCCTACAGGTGATGGATGACGGCCGCTTGACAGACTCGAAGGGCCGCACCGTGGACTTCAAGAACACAGTGCTGATCATGACGTCGAACCTGGGTGCGGCCATGCTCGCCGGCGAAAAGCTGAAGACCGAGCACGACTATGACATGGCGCGGGAAAGCGTGATGCGCGTGCTGCGTGAGCACTTCAGGCCGGAGTTCCTGAACCGCGTGGACGACATCGTGATTTACCTGCCTCTCGGCAACGCTCAGTTGAGCAAGATCCTCGATCTGCGCCTGAACGAGGTCCGCAAGCTGCTCGAAGATCGTGCAATTTCGTTCGAGCTGACGGAACCTGCGCGGCAGTTGATCCTCGCCTCCGGATCTGACGCGGCATACGGCGCTCGTCCGCTGAAGCGCGCATTGCAGCGGATGGTGCAGGATAAGCTGGCTTTGAAGATCCTCGACGGCGAGGTGCTGCATGGCGCCCACGTGAGGATCGATGTGGATCGCAAATCAAACGAGCTGGTCTTCGAGCCGATGGGCCGCGAAGCGATGGCGTAACCACCTGCGGTGGGGCAGACGGCGCTCACGCGCCAAGGCCCCAGATGAGAACAGGCTCCGTTTCCGTGGAGCCTGCTTCGTTTCAGTCTGCTTCCCGCCCGGCCGAAAGACTTCTACGGCTGCACCGTCGCTGGCGTATACGCTCCGCCCTTCACGAGCAGATCGAGAAGTTCCTTCGTTCGCTTATGGCACGGCTCCATTTTCATGTATGTGTAGTTATCGTGCTCCGAGTCGATGACGGGTATAGGCTCCTTTGGGCCGGGAATCTGGTTCAGCATCGTCCACACGCCTGCCGGCGGCGAAACCGTATCGATGAATCCGAATCCCGCCATCACCGGCGCCTTTATGCGCGAAGCGAAATTCACTGTATCGAAGTAGAGAGCGGTGTTCATTGCATCGGGGTTGTCTGAGGGCCAATAGGGATAGCCGGCTTTGCGGCCGTGCAAATCACCATTCGTATCTGCGCCCGCCGGCACGCACACCAGCACATCGGTCACCTTGTCTGGTCGCAGGCCTGCAAGCACCATGCTCTGCTGGCCACCCATACTCCCTCCGGTCAACACAACCGTCTTTCCGTCCCAGTCAGGACGCGTTGCCAGATAATCGAGCACGCGCGAATCGCGCAGGTACATATCGAGAAAGTAGGATTTTTCACGGTCGGTATCGCCGATGGCGTTGTAGTTCGTAGGAATGCCGCCCGATGGGTCGGAAGGCAGTTTGTCGTGGGAATCGACGTTCAAAACCAGCCAGCCCTCGGCCGCCCGCGTCGCATCGCCATGTGCATTGAGCGCGTAAACACCGGCATATTGCAGCAGGATCAGCGCGGGATACTTTCCCTCGGCAAGCGGCCGGGCAATGTAGCCGTGAGCCTTCGACCCGAGCGCATCGAGCGCGAACATGCTCATCTCCACGCCCGGCACGTCGGTGGTCACCGGCGTCAGCACTGCGTCGATAGGAACCTTGGCCTGCAGAGCCAGCTTTCCGTCCCAGAAACTGTCGAAGTCGGCCGGACGAGGAGTCGAGAGCGGAATCTCCGTGGGCGCGACGGCTGCGCCCACCGCGTAAAGCCCATTGTTGCGGCCCGTGTTGCCCCCGATCCAGTGCAGCGCCTGTGGAGGACCGGCGGCGTTCGCTGTCGCGGAGCCGGCCTGAGCCGCGGACGTGGACGCGGCGTCCGGTTTGGGGCTATCGGGGCTGGCGCTTGCAGGTGCTGGTTGACCAGCGCCCGTGGCCGGAGCGTTCGGCGCGCTGGGCGGTGCCGCGAGAGCGGCATTCGGCTCAATCGCCACATAAATCATCTCGGGCTGGTCGCCGACGATCTCGATCGTGTCCTTGCCCGCGGAAAGATCGAGCTTGCCTTCCTTGAGGACGACAGAGTTATCCCTGCGGATCGTCCACTGATAAGAATAGGTGGGCGCATCGGGCCCTGGTGTCACCGTCCAGCCGACCGTTTCACCGATTTTGTAGATGCCGTTCGCGTGATACGGCACGAAGGTTAGTTGTTGCGAAATCGGAGCTCGCTGGCCAACTGCCAGCGAACAAACGAACAAGACAACACAAATGGGAAAAACTCGGACGCGCCTCATTGCATTCACGGGTTGATGATACAGGACGAAGTGAAAACTCCGTCGTAATGACCGGGAAGCTAGATGCGACACCGGAACTCTGAATTCTGAAATCTGAAATCCAGAATCGCGATCGCCCAATTTTCTTTTTTTCCAGCGAGCCGCGTCAGATTTCGATTGACCTCGATCCTGCTCAACTGTCACTCTCAAAGCATCCCCCAGGAGGTCCGCATGGCAACTGCATCCGCAGTGCAGCCCTCAAGAAACGTGTTGCATGTCCGCGGTAACTGGAGCGCGCGCGAAGATCGCATCCCTTCCGCAGTGTGGCTTGGCATTCTCTGGGTGGGTATGATCGCCGGATTCGGCGTCGACTTTTCCAGCTTCCTCAAGCAGTTGCCCCCGCCGCCCAAAGTGATCTGGGTACACGCTTTTGTATTCACAATGTGGCTGGTTCTGCTCACGGTGCAGGTGCTTCTGGTGCTGCGCGACCGAGTCTCCTGGCATCGCAAGTTCGGCTGGTTCGTGGCCTCCTGGGCTTTGCTAATGGCCGTGTTGGGCCCATGGGCCGCGATTGCCGCGCAAATCCCGACTCTCGGGACCCAGTACTTCAATCCTCAGTTTCTCGTGGTGAATCTTGTCGATATCGGTGGATTTTTGCCTCTGCTCGCATGGGGCATCCTGCTGCGCAAAAACCCCGCCGCGCACCGCAGGATGATGATTCTGTCGACGGTCGCGCTCGCCGACCCGGGCTTTGCGCGATTCACCGAGTGGCTCTGGCCCAACGAGCCGCACTCTGCAATTCCGTGGTTCATCTACGTTTTCTATGGGAATCTGCTGCTCATCGCACTCATGGCCGCCTGGGACTGGTGGCGCGGCCGCCTGGTGCGTTCTTTTGTCATCGGCGCAACGGCTCTGCTCGCCATCGAATTCATTGGGTCGTTCCTCTACTTTTGGGGCCCGTGGAAAGCGGCGACTGCGGCCTTTGTCGCGGCCTGTGCGAACTTCCACTTCTGACCGAACCTCACGGAGCGGGGCCGGACGCTAAACGCGTCTTTTGCGTTTAGGGTGGGACCGCTCAGAAGTTGGCGCGGACACCTACTGCCGCAACTCCACCAAAGTGGCTCCCTGCCCGCCCTCATTCTGAGGAGCTTCCTCGATCCCGGCCACATGGGGATGGCTCTTCAAGAACTCGCGTACCCCGCGACGCAAAATTCCAGCGCCATGACCATGGATCACGCGAACCCGCGGCAACCCTGCAAGAAAGGCGTGGTCGAGATACTTCTCGAGCTCGTCGGTCGCTTCATCCACCGTGCGGCCGATCAAATTGATCTCCGCGCGCAGTCCATCGGTGTTCGCGCTGGTGACGGTGACGTGGACGCCCTTCTGCTTGCGCGCCGCCGCCAAAGGGTCGGCTTTCCCCGGCCCCGGCTCTCGCCCAAGACCTGAAGGGTCGGAGACCGCGGAGAGCTCGTCCCGCTTCACCCGCATCTTGATCGGTCCGAGTGCCACCTCGAAAAGATCTTTCTCTATCTCGCGCTGCACCTCGGCAACCTTGCCCATCGACTTCAGCAAGACCTTGTCGCCGGGGGCGATGTGGCGCAGCAAGTGCGGCTGCGCATTTTTATCACCCTGGTCTGCACCGGTCCGGTGCGCCACGACTGCCTGATTGAAGCTCTCCTGAAACTCGCGCCGCATGCGGGTAATGCGCCGTTCGGCTTCCTTCGAGAGCTTTTGCTGCGCTGCACGGTCCTCGACGGCCCGCACGTTTTCGCGCATCTGGAATTCGAAGTCCTTGAGCAGCGAAGCCAGCTTTGCTTCCAGCTCGCGCACTCGACTGCGCACCTCAACGTCGCCTTCGCGCTCCAACCTCTTCCGCTCCTGATTCAGCGCGTATTGTTGCTCGCGCGTTTTTTTCTTTTCCTGATCGAGTTCCGCCAACTCGGAATGAAGCTTGTCAAGAAAGCGCGCGATGTCCGCCTGCTGCGAGCCGAGCCGCTCCCTCGCTGCGGCAATAACTCCGGCATTCAACCCCAGCCGTTCAGCGGTCTGGATTCCGGCCGATGCCCCCGGCACCCCTAAATGAAATTGATAGTTGGGAACCAGCGTCATCTCATCCACACCAGCCGCGGCATTGCGCACGCCGGGAGTGTTCGCCGCGTACACCTTGAGCGAAGTGTGATGCGTCGAGATCAGCGCCCACGCGCCCGCCTTGAGAAAGTGATGCGCCACAGCCACGGCAAGAGCCGCGCCCTCCTCCGGATCAGTAGCGGAGCCCAATTCGTCGAGCAACACAAGCGAGCGCGCATCGGCAAGCCGCGAAAGCCGGTCGAGATTTACGATGTGGGCTGAGAATGTCGACAGCGCCGCCTCAATCGACTGCGCATCGCCAATGTCAGCCAAAAACGCCGTGAACACTGGAAAGGTAGCACTTTCCGCCGGTACCGGAATCCCCGCCTGCGCCATCATCGCCAGGAGTGCTGTCGTCTTGAGTGCCACTGTTTTGCCGCCGGTATTCGGCCCGCTGATGATGAGTTGGCGCTCATCCGCCGTCAGCTCCAGATCGAGCGGCACAATCGTTCCGCCACTCGCCCGCAGGCGCTTTTCGAGCAGCGGATGGCGGCCCTGTTCGATCGACAACAACTCCGGTCCAAAACCAGGGGAAACGGAGTGGAACTCCCGGGCGAAGCGTGCTCGCGCCAACAGGCTGTCAACCAGCGCTAGTACTCGTGCGCCCTCGACCAGCGTGGTCGCATAGCCGGCCACCTGGCGCGTAAGCGCCACAAAGATGCGGTGAATCTCAGCCTGTTCTTCCTCGATCAGCCGCACCAGTTCGTTGTTTTGCTCAATCGTTTCCAGCGGCTCAACATACACCGTTTGTCCCGATGAGCTCGCCCCGTGAACCACGCCGCTTACCCGCCGCTTGAGCTCCGCTCGCACAGGAATCACAAAACGGTCGCCGCGAATCGTAATCACGTCGTCCTGCGTCGCATTTTCCGCTGACAATTTACGCAGAGCCGCGCGCAGGCTTTCTTCAATCACCCTCTGTTGCCTTTCCTGGTCGCGGCGGATGCGGCTCAATTCCGGCGAAGCGTCGTCGGCCAGAGAGCCGTCGGGCTGAATCTTGCGCTCGATCGATTCGGCGAGGGGACGCAAACTTACGGTGAGCGAGGCCGAGAGTTCCGACAGTCCCGGTAACTTGCCGGCAAGCCGCGCCGGCGGCTCACGAAACAAAGCCTGCCACGAGGCCACATCATTGGCCAGGCGAGCGACGCATTGCAGTTCTGCCGCCTCGAGCGCTGCTCCGGCAATCTGTGCCTTTGCGGCCAACTGCGTCGGATCGAACAGTCCGCCGAGGGGAATGGAGACTTGCTCTTCGAGAACCAGCCGCACCTCCGCGGCAAGCCGGTGCTGGCGCGCAATCCATTCCTCGTCGGTTGAGGGATGCAAAGCAAGAATTGCCTCACGCCCCACCGGCGAAGCGGCGAACCCGGCCACGAGCTCCAAAAGCGGCTGCCACTCCAGCGCAACTAGGTCGGCATGCTCCACCGGCGACGGAATGGGCTCGAGCAGCGGCATCGTCAGAGACTATGGTAGCGTGCGTTTACGCAGCCGACTACGAGTTCGGGGTTGGCTTTGGCGCCGCGGCAGGCGTGGATGAGGTGGTAGCAGCGTTGCTCTTGTCGGCGGCGGGGGACTTCGTTTCAGATTTTGTGTCCGGCTTTGTTTCGGACTTTGTCTCCGATTTTCCGTCAGACTTCTTTTCAGACTTCGAATCGGAATCGCCACTCGACGAGCTTCCCTTAGCCGCGTAGTCGTTCACGTACCAACCCGCGCCCTTGAAGCTCAGTCCCGGAGCGGTCAAAATCCGCTCCAAAGCTCCGCCACATTCTGGGCAGACCTTCTCCGGCTCGGAGTTGAAGTGCTGAATTTTTTCAAATCGATGGCCGCACTGAGTGCAGCGATAGGGATACAACGGCAAGTTAATTCAACCCCTCGGCATGAAATGCTCCGCTTTCTCCATTGTATCGGTAGGGCGGCAAATTAGCCGCAAACTCGCCGCCCCTAAAGAATGCCGGAGGTAATCGATTGATAAGCTCTAGTGCACCTGAATCGGCACCGAAGCGCTCAGATCTTCCCATGCCAGTGTGAGCGTGCCTTTGCCGCCGCCGTTGTCGTTGATCGTGTACGTCAGATTTTCAAGCAGCGGGGCGGTCGTCGTCGTCATCGGCGTTCTGCCAAGATCCTGAGTCTTGTCATAGGCGAGTCCCCACTCGCCTGTCTTCTTGCTGACGATCAGCACCCAGTGCATGGGATCGGAGATATCGTAAAACAGCGTGTAAGTTCCCGCAGGCACATTCAGGTCGCCGATGGTCAGGTCAGCATCGGTCTTCAGCGTCGTAGCCGCATTCGCGCCTCCGCGCCAGATGGGATACTGCGATCCACCACTGGTCGCGATCAGGCCGTCCTTGGTATAGATCTTGCCCTCGCGGCCGCGCACTCGCGGAGAATTGTAGGTAATCGAGATGTTCTTGCCACCGATCGTCGCTGAGGCCGTGGCCGGCGGGCTCTTGGGTGGTGAATTTTGCTGGGCCAGAAGGGTGGTCGCGGCAAACAATAGACATGTACAGATCAATGTGCGCTTCATTGGTTTTTGTTCCTCCGGGTTAGAGCCTCGTTTTTGAGAGCCGGCTCCGATCCGATGATTGTCGCACCGCGCGGTCTCCTTGCGGAAGCGGGGTATACGAAAACCCTGTTATGATGCGCCTCAGGACGATGACGAACGGCGGCAATCATCCATCTCCCGGCTCGCGATTTCGTACCGCGCTTGCGGCCGAGAAGCCTTTGCAAGTCGTGGGAACGATCAATGCCTACACGGCAAAGCTTGCAGAAGCTGCCGGATTCCGTGCCATTTATCTTTCCGGCGGCGGTGTAGCCGCCAATTCGCTCGGTGTACCGGACCTTGGCATCAGCGCCATGGAAGATGTGCTGACTGACGTTCGCCGCATCACCGACGCGTGCCCCCTGCCGCTTCTCGTCGACATTGATACCGGATGGGGCGGGGCCTTCAACATCGCGCGGACCATCCGGCAAATGATCAAGGCGGGCGCTGCCGCGGTGCACATTGAAGACCAGGTTAGCGCGAAGCGGTGCGGCCACCGCCCGGGCAAAGAACTCGTGCCGCAGGAAGAAATGGCCGATCGCATCAAGGCCGCAGTCGACGCCCGAACCGACCCACAGTTCGTGATCATGGCGCGCACCGATTCTCTCGCAAATGAAGGCCTCGATCGGGCCGTCGGCCGTGCGCAAGCCTACGTCGCTGCGGGAGCCGACATGATTTTTGCCGAGGCGGTCACCGATTTACCGCAATACACGGAGTTTCGCAAAGTGGTCGGCGTTCCCATCCTCGCCAACATCACTGAGTTTGGCAAAACGCCGCTCTTCACGCGCGACGAGCTGGCAGCGGCCGGAGTCGACATCATTCTTTATTGCTGCGCTGCCTACCGCGCCATGAATGCCGCCGCCCTCAGGGTCTACGAGACGATCCGCACCGAGGGCACACAAAAAAGCGTGATGCAATTGATGCAGACGCGCGACGAGCTCTATCGCTATCTCGATTACCACGCCTACGAGCAGAAACTGGATGAGCTTTTTGCCAAGGGCAAGAAGATAGAGTAGACATTTCCCGCATTCATTCGTTACGTTAATGCTCTCCGGGGGTCGAACCATGAGTGTTCAAGAGGTGAGCAGCGCGCCCGCCTTCAAACCCAAGAAGTCCGTCGCACTTTCCGGCACACCGGCCGGAGAAACCGCCATCTGCACCGTCGGCCACTCCGGCAACGACCTGCACTATCGCGGATACGACATTGCCGATCTGGCCGAGCACTGCGAGTTTGCAGAAGTCGCCCACCTGCTGATCCACGGAACGCTGCCCACTGCCGCGGAGCTGGCCGCCTACAAAACACAGCTTCTCGGCCTGCGCAGCTTGCCCGACCAACTCAAGCACGCGCTCGAGCAGTTGCCCGCCACCGCACATCCCATGGATGTCCTCCGCACCGGCGTCTCGGTTCTCGGCTGCATTCGCCCCGAGGCAGCGGATCACAACGTCGGCGGCGCGCGCGCCATCGCCGACGCGCTGCTCGCCGCGCTGCCATCGATGCTCCTCTATTGGCACCATTTCGTGCGCAACGGCAAGCGTATCGCCGTCGACGCCGATTCGGAACCTCTCGCCGCGCACTTTCTTCACCTGCTTCACGGCCGGCCCGCGAGCGCAGAGTGGATCCACGCCATGCAGGTCTCGCTCATCCTCTACGCCGAGCATGAGTTCAACGCGTCCACATTCACCGCGCGCGTGATCGCCGGGACCGGCTCCGACATTTATTCCTGCATCGTCGGCGCCATCGGCGCGCTCAAGGGACCCAAACACGGCGGCGCCAACGAAGTCGCACTCGAGATTCAGCAACGTTACGCGACGGCTGACGAGGCCGAGGTAGATATTCGCCGCCGCATCGCTGATCGCGAGGTCATCATCGGCTTCGGCCATCCCGTGTACACCATCAGCGACCCGCGTAGCGACATCATCAAAGAGCAGACGCGCAAATTAGCCGTGGACGCCGACGGCCAGCGCCTCTTCTCGGTGGCCGAGCGGATCGAAAACACCATGCGCGATGCCAAACGTATGTTCCCAAATCTCGATTGGTACTCGGCTGTCGCCTATCATTTGATGGGCATTCCAACCGATTTGTTTACGCCGCTTTTCGTGATGGCGCGAACCGCAGGCTGGTGCGCGCACGTGATCGAGCAGCGCCAGGACGGCAAGATCATCCGGCCATCGGCCATCTATACTGGGCCGGAGAATCTGAAATTTGTGCCGATCGGGGCACGGGAATAGAACGAAGGAGCATCCGTGTCTTCGCACGCGAGCAACGAACGCCCAGCGCCGGACAAAGTCCTCACCGACATCGCCGACTATGCATTGGATTTCAAAGTCGAAAGCGATCTCGCCTATTCCACAGCGCGTTACTGCCTGATCGACACACTGGGCTGCGGGCTTGAAGCGCTCGAGTATCCCGCATGCACCAAGCTGTTAGGCCCCATCGTGCCAGGAACCGTTGTGCCGAATGGCGCGCGCGTTCCTGGCACCAGCTTTCAACTCGATCCGGTGCAGGCTGCCTTCAATATTGGAACAGTCATTCGCTGGCTCGACTTTAACGACACCTGGCTGGCAGCCGAGTGGGGCCATCCGAGCGACAATCTCGGCGGGATTCTGGCCACGACAGACTGGCTTTCGCGCGAGGCCCTTGCTCAGGGCCGGCCGCCGCTGACCATGCGCGATGTTTTAACGGCGATGATCAAGGCGCACGAGATTCAGGGCTGCATTGCTCTTGAAAACTCGTTCAACAAAGTCGGACTCGATCATGTCGTGCTGGTGAAGGTGGCGTCAACGGCCGTCGTGAGCCAACTGCTCGGACTCGACCGCGAGCAGACCATTAACGCACTGTCGCTCGCCTGGGTCGATGGCCAAAGCCTGCGTACCTATCGCCACGCGCCCAACACCGGTTCGCGCAAAAGCTGGGCCGCCGGAGATGCAACCAGCCGCGCCGTGCGCCTGGCGCTCATGGCTCGCGCCGGCGAGATGGGCTATCCTTCGGCTCTCACTGCCAAAACCTGGGGCTTTTACGACGTCTCGTTTCGCGGGCAGGAGTTCAGATTCCAGCGGCCTTATGGTTCGTACGTGATGGAGAACGTACTCTTCAAGATCAGCTACCCGGCCGAATTTCACGCGCAGACCGCCGTCGAAGCCGCGATGAAGCTGCGCGCGCGACTCGATGCGATGGGCAGGTCCGCCGAAGACATTCGCAGAATTACCATTCGAACCCATGAGGCTTGCCTGCGCATCATCGATAAAAAGGGACCCCTCTCGAACCCCGCTGATCGCGACCATTGCATTCAATATATGGTCGCGATTCCACTGATCTTTGGCCGCCTCACCGCCGCCGATTACGAGGACGCCGTCGCATCCGACCCGGGAATCGACGCGCTACGAGCCAAAATCGAATGCGTCGAAGACCCGCAGTTCACGCGCGACTATCACGATCCAGAAAAGCGCTCCATCGCCAACAGCCTTCGCGTCGAGCTCGAAGACGGCACGATCCTCGAAGAAACTGTCGAGTTTCCGATCGGCCATCTCCGCCGTCGCGAAGAAGGAATGCCCTTGCTCATCGAGAAATTCAAAACCAACTTGCGCCGCCGTTTCCCCGAAGCTCAACAGCAGCGCATTCTGAGCGCCTCGCTCGACGGCGAACGCCTCGACGCGATGCCCGTCAACGAATACGTCGACCTCTACGTGCTGTAATGAGCCTGCGCGCGCGCAGGATGCAGGTTTGTGCCGGAAACACGAAACGCGGACCCGAGGGTCCGCGCTTCGTGTTTGTCGAACTGGATCTTCCTTACGCTTTCGCCAGTACCGGTTTTCCCAGCTTCTCGGCCATGATCTCGTGCGCATGCCCAAAGAACTCGTCGTTTGAGATCTTGCCGGCATTGAAATCGGCCAGAATCGCCTTCTGCGCCTCGTATTCGCGATTCTTGATTCCAGCCTTCGATTGCAGCATCCGCCATGCCTTGCGCCGTTCCACGCAGAACATGACCAACTGGCGCGAGAGCGCGTAGTAGGTTGTCTTGCCGTCCTGGTCGAACGTAATATACACGCCAAAGTCGGGAATGAAGCTGCGGTGTTCCGGCAACAGGTAGTAGCGGTACACCACATCCTGCTGTGTGATGCGGACCAGCATGTTATCGAGTGGAATTTTTCCCTCGATCTGTTCCGGCTTCAATTTCTTCAGGTGGTTCCTGAACCGCGCCTCGGTTACGCACCAGTGCGCGACGGTGTAGCGATACGGCTCGTTGGTCACCTTGGACTTGGTCTCGTACCAGTCGAGGTCGATCGACGGATTGCCCTTGATGTCGAGCGCCTCTTGATACGTTTCGCCCATCCGCGGATTGAAGACGAACTCCGGAGCGCCGCGCGAATCGCGCACGCGCTGCGCCTGGAAGAGCGCCATATCGTCGGCCACACCGTGTTCTGGCTGGCAGGTGGTAAAGCACTGCAGGAACATGGTGCCGCGATACTCGAGGCCATCGAGGATGGCGCGGTAGAGCTTGGGCGCATTGGCCATCGATACCTGAGCGACAAACGGTGAGCCGTGTCCTGCGAGGAACGTCTCCGCCACCGTCTTCTTCTCGGTGTTCTTGCCCTGCGTGGCGGAGCCGAAGACGTTCATGTCGTTTCCGCCGAGCATCGGAGTCGAGTCCGAATTCTGCCCGCCAGTGTTCGAGTAGACCTGCGTGTCGAGCATCAGCACCTTCACGTTCGGCCGGTTCTGCAGCATCACCTTCGAAGTGTTCTGGTAGCCGATATCGCCGATGCCGCCGTCGCCGCCCACCACCCAGACCTTGGGCAGCTCGACAATCTCCTGATCGGTCATGAGCGCATCAGTAAAGTGCGTTAAGTGGTAATACTCCTCGGCGCTGAACCACTTCGATTCCGACCCCGCAGACAAGGAATTCTCCGCGGGAGCTCCAACCTCGCGCGTGAGCAGAATGTCGGCCAGCCGCTCGGGTATGACGGAGCGGCGCGAGTGATCGACGATGAAGCTCTCGCCCATGAGCCAGCCAACCGTCACGCCATCCTGGAAGAGCGAATTCATCCACGGATACGGATGCGGATTGTTCGGCGCGGTCGATCCATAAACGGTGTTGCAGCCCGTGTGCGCGGCCATGGCCATCACGCTCATGCCGTTGGCCAGTCGTCCGTCGATGGGCTGCAGGTTCTTATGGTTGAAAGCCTCGGTCAGCAGCACCGCGGCGATGGCCTCGGCCAACTGCGCATCAGTGATTTCACCGTGCTCAGCTTCGTAGGCCGCAATGCGTGCCTTCGTGTCCGTCGTGTCTTCGCCGCCAAGGCCCATCACAAGGTGGGCGATGGCCTGCCGCAGCCGCACGTAATCCTCCGGGCAGCTTTCCTTTATGGCAGCCAGCTTTGCCGCGCCGGTCTTCTCCAAATTACCGGCCTTCGCAACAAAGCGGTCGCTCTTGGCGTGGTAGACGGGGCGCATGTACGCCTCGGTGACGGCAGCAATCGATCGCAGCACGCTCTTTTCGCCGCAGCCCGCGCAGGCGCCATCGCCCGCAACCAGCGCGTCGTAGTTGGTTCGCACCATGAGCATATTGCGCAGCGTGGCGGTCTTCGAGTCGGCAGGATTGGCGCCGTTATAGAGACCCAGGAACTTTTGCGCGGTATCGGGCAGCAGGTTCAGGAAGGCCGTGCCAGTTTCGTGCTCGGCGTTCACCTCTTCGGTCTCCTGCACCATCTTCAACGCCATGTGGTCGCCGCAGGCCGTGACGCAGGCCGCGCAGCCTTTGCACAGGTCGCTCACAAAAATCGAGAAGATTCCGCCGGAACCGGGCGTCTTGCGCTCGGGAGACGAGAAGATGGCATTCACCTTCTGATAGGCCATTGGCACTTTGTCGACGATCGCGAAGAACTGTGCCTTGGCTTCGGCCGAGAATCCGTCGACGGATTCCGTGACCTCGCGAATGATGGTCGGAAGAGGCGTGCCGGTCTTGATCTCAGCCAGCATCCGCTGGCGTGTGAGCTTGTCGATCTCGGGCAACTTGTCGAGCATCTTTCTGCGCTCCACTGGATCGGCCACGTAGCGCGTGACCGCGGTTCCCAAGAGCGTGCTCAGGTCCTGCGAGCAATTGGGCAGGGCGGTATCCGGGCAAACCGAGATGCACTCCATGCACTGGGTACAGTTTTCCGCAATGTAAAGCGGGGTCTCGCGCCGTGCAACGTACTTTGAAGCTGTGTCGCCCGTCCCGGCGGCAATCACGCCCATTGCCGAAAGCGGCGTGGCCGGCTGGTTGTATCCAAAGTTCGAGCGGAACTCCGCGTCGAAAACATTGATCGAAGAAACCGGCGTCCGAGGCCCTTGTCCCGCGGGAGGCGGGGTGCTGCGGCGCATCCCCGGAACGACATCCGCGCCCACCTCAACAAAAGCCGGCGCCTGCGCCAGGATCGGCAAGAGCGCCTGGCCGCGGAGGCTGGAGTGATCGGCTGCTGCGACGTCGCCGATGGCGATCTCTTTCACTCGCTCGAAGCCTTGCGTCATCACTTCCATGTTCGACTGCACAACCGCGTCGCCCAGCTTGCCGAACTTCTTGACGTACTGCTTCATAACAACGTCGCGGTACTGCTCCCGCGTAATGCCGAACTCCTCGAGCATGGGGCTGACGGCGAAAAACGCGCCCAGAAACGCGTTGCCTTGCATACGCAGCTGCAAATCGGCGCGGTCCGTGGCTTTGCGCGCGATTTCGAAACCGGGCAGTGTGAACACGCGAATCTTTTTCTTGATGATCTGCTGGCGCGCCCAGATGGGCAGATTCTTCCAAGCGTGTTCGCCATCCACGTCAGACTCCCACACCAGGCTTCCGCCTTCCTGCATCCCATCCAGCGGATTGGTGTGCGTAAATGCCTTGGGATCGCAACACAGAACAACGGTCACGTGGCGAAGATCGCAATTCACGCGAATGCGGTCCTTGGCGGCGACCATAAAATAGCTGGTCGGCGCGCCCTTCTTCTCGGATCCGTACTTGGGGTTGGCGCTGACGTGAATCACTTCCTTGGGATTACCAAGATCGTCCTTCAATCCGTCGCGCTCAAAGAGCAGATCGTTCAGGTCGCCCAGAATGGCGCCCAGGTTTTTACCGGTTGTGATTGCGCCCCAGCCGCCAATGGAGTGGAAGCGAACGGCAACCGCGCCATCAGGCAACAGAGACGGCGTCTCGTCGGCAACAACGGAGTAAGGATGGTCGATGCCAAGAACGATAAAGTTGACGTCGTCTTCTGCCGTCTTGCCATCTTTGCGCGCGCGACCGGCCGTGGCGAACTCGAAGGCTCCAATAATGTGCTCGGGACGGAAGTCGCGCGAGCCCAGCCCGTAGCTACCGCCAATGAAGCGCGGAACCTCGGCAAGCGTGATTGACGGCAAGCCCTCTGTTCCCTGCAATGCTTTCGAGAACGCCGTGCGAATGTCGCGCCCAAGGGGATTGTCTCCGGAAAGCGCTTCGTCGGTACGTTCGAGAATGATCACGTTCTTCTTGCCCTTGAGCGCCGCCACAAGCGCGGCCTCGGGGAAGGGGCGAATCACGTTGACATGGATGGAGCCGACGCTGGAATTGCGGGTTTGCCGCAGGTAGTCAACCGCAGCCTCGATATTTTCCGCCGCGGACCCAAGCGAAACGAAAACCGTATCCGCGTCGTTGGTCTTGTATTCGCTGACGAGCCCATAGCGACGACCCGTGAGATCGCCGAAATCCTTATAGGCAGCTTCAAGAAACGCGAGAATCGGCTCGGCAAAGTTATTGCGCCGCGCCACGATCCCCTGCATGTAGTGTTCCTGGTTCTGCACCGGGCCCAACAGGATGGGGTTGGTCAGATCCATCATCTTTGGCACGCGGCGGCGCGTGGGCCCAAACAGAACGCGCTGCGCCTCGGTTGGGCAGTCAATGATGTCATCCGGGGCGCCAAGATACTCGCGGATCAGCTCCGATTCATGCTTGTAAAACGTGCGCTCCAGGTGCGTCGTCAGGAAACCGTCCATGATGTTCATGCCCGGCGTAAGCGAGAGCTCTGTCACCCGGCGCAAAATCAGCGCCTGGTCGGCGGCCTGCTGCGCGTCCTTGCCGAAGATCATGATCCATCCGGTGTCGAGCGCTCCATAAATGTCGTCGTGGCCGCAGTGAACGTTGAGAGCGTGCTTGGTCAGCGCGCGAGCGCCAACCTCCAGCACCATGGTCGACGCCTTGCCCGGCGCGTGGTAGTACTGCTCCACGCCGTAAACCACTCCCTGACCCGAGGTGAAGTTGACCACGCGCTTGCCGCACACAGAGTGCGCAATCGCGCCGCCCTGGGCCGCGTGCTCGCCCTCGGCCTCGATGGCGATGGTGTTCGACCCAAACACATTCAGCTTGCCTTCGGCATACGCCTGCTGAAACAACTCTCCGCCTTCAGTGGAGGGAGTGATCGGGTAGAACACGCCGGCGTCGGCGATGCGCGTCTCAGTGTGGTAGCTGACGAGCTGATTCCCGTTGGCGGTAACGCGAATGCCTGGATAGCGAGCTTTCATAGTTCCCTCACATTGAATCCTGGTTTTCAATCCTGGTTCAATCTTGTCAGTTCAATCTTTTCAGTTTGCGTCGTCTGCGCTGGAGTGCGCGGGGAGCGAGCCTGCCGCGTTCGTGGCCTGCTCCTTCCGGAGCCAATAGGATCGCCGCATGCTACGCGGCGCGCGAGTCAAAAGACCATGCGTCAGGAAGCCTCGATGAACATCCACATCAATTGTCGTGCAAGTCGAGCGGCCGCAGCGGCAAAAAGGAGGCCTAAGGGGAAGGTTACTCCTTCATACAACGAGCCATGATCAGTATGCGCCCGAAAAAGAGACGCTATATCGCAATGTAAGACCAAGCTACCGCCGGCTGAGACGGGTGCCTCCAGTCGAGGTTTTTCCTTCTCACCCGCTGCGCTACCATTAAGGCACCATTGAGGTTCGCATGTTCGTTGTGGTCTGGCAGTTTGAGATTGCCGAGGACAAGGTGGCTGGCTTTGAGGCCGCTTACGGGGCTGATGGAGCCTGGGCGCAGCTTTTTCGAACCTCGCCGGAGTATCTGGGGACCGAATTGCTCCGCGACGCTTATGTTCCGGGGAATTACCTGACTATCGATCGATGGACGAGCGAACAGGCGTTTCGCTTCTTCCGCAAAGATCACGATGGGGAGTACGAGGTCCTCGATCGCAAATGTGACGCGCTCACCGGGAAGGAAACCCGGGTGGGCGCCTACACAGTCTGACCCAACAGACTCACGTCAGTCCGGGTGTTGAGAAGATACTTTCCGCTACATCCAACGTCCGACGGCCACCAGAAGCACAAGAAGAAACAGCGTGGCATTCGGCACGAATGTCTCATGTCGCCGCATGTGGTAGAGAGCGCCATATAGCGTAACGAATGCGAGGCCCGCAGCCGCCCACGGTGCCACGGCGGCAAAGGTGGCGCCTGGCGCAACCAGGGCTAGAGCGGCCGCAACCTGAAACACGCCGACGACCAGAAGCGCCCCATACGGCAGCCCGAACGGCAGACCAGCCGACTGCGCCCCAAGCGGTTTTGGCCTGCGCCGATACTTCACAATCCGCGCAAATCCGACGCACATGAATACGGCAACCACAAGGTACTCGAGGAACCGATCAAGGTTGTTCATGGTTCGCCTGCCTTCCTTCGATGCCTTCGCTATTTCGCTATTCTGTGCAAGCGACCTGCATTCGGGGCGGCGGTCATCAAAAGACCCGCTGATATGAGCGAACCATAAAGAATATGTGAAGTCAATATAAAGACGACAAATTCCTCTCAAACGGCCGGGAGCTAGCTGGTTTGGGTTAATTTCCGGTAGGGACTGCTTCGTTGAGGTCTGGGTTCAGAGGTTCAGCCGCCGGATCAGACTTACTCAAGAACCAGAAGATTCCGAAGGAACTCTGGCCCGGCCAAGTACTTGAGCCCGCGATCGAACGTGACCAACACGCCGTCTTCCTTGATCGCCAGACCCAGCAGATACGCATCGGTCACTTGTTGATGGCCGGCGATGCGCGAAGCGAATCTTGCAGTGACAGTAGCCCAACTGTCTGTTAGCGGCCAATAGCGGTAGCCGGGGCGGTTTGCGAGTTCCGTCAGAATGGAACTTGCTTCCTCGTGAGTCCGTGGGCCGGGATAAAAAGACGGATTGGTTGTGATCCTGATGAATCCGATTTCGGTGAGCGGGCAAAGACCCCAATTGTCCTTTCCCGACGATTTGAACCAGTCCTGTGCCTTCTGAAAGAACGCGTGCCCGGGTTCCACGAGGGCGATGACGACATTCACATCAAGCAAAGTTCTTCGGGTCAAACTCTTCCTCCTCAAGCTTCTTCACCATTTCGGCCGTGATCGTTCTTCCGGTGGGAGGAAACATCGGCAGGCCAGCTGGACCAATTTGAATCTCTGGCTTGGGTGCTGGCCCGGTTTGCGCCTTTCGGATCAGCTCGTCAATGGCGGCGCTCAAACTGAGCCCGCGCGAACGGGCATAGTAGGCTGCGTATTCATGGGTTTCGTCGTCGAGCGAGATCGTGGTTCTCATCCTCCCATTTTGCATCATTTTCGCATAAGATGCAATTGGCAAAATATAATGCTATTTCTAGATTTTGATGCGCACATGCAGTTTCGATGCACTGCCACTAAACCTGTGCAACTGAAGGGTTTTGATTGTGACTATCAGCACACCTCCTCGTTCGGACCCACTATTTTCTCTCTTTGTTCGCTATTTTTCCCTGTCTTTCAGTGTTTCATCCTGCTACAATCCCCTCGAATCCAATCCCGCTCCTCGCCGTTTCCTGCCTGAAAAGCTTGACTCAGACAGCATGAGACCCGATGGGCGAGCACTTTTTTCAGGAGCCCTCCCAATGCCCGTCGTCGACGACCGCGCCAAAGCAGTTGAACTCGCTCTTGCACAGATTGAAAAACAGTTCGGAAAAGGCTCGATTGTGCGCCTCGGCTCCCGTGAGGCGCTGCTGCCCATAGCCGTCATCTCAACCGGCTCGATCAGCTTCGACGCAGCGCTCGGTGTGGGTGGTGTTCCCCGCGGTCGCGTTTCGGAGATCTTTGGCCCCGAGTCGTCGGGCAAAACCACCATCACCTTGCAGATCATTGCCGAAGCGCAGCGCGCCGGCGGCTTGGCGGCTTTTGTCGATGCCGAGCACGCCCTCGATCCCGGCTACGCCAAGAAGCTCGGCGTCGACGTCGACAATCTTCTCGTCTCTCAGCCGGATTCCGGTGAACAGGCTCTGGAAATCACCGAAGCTCTCGTCCGCTCCGGCGCGATAGACGTTCTGGTTGTCGACTCCGTAGCCGCGCTCGTTCCCAAGGCCGAGCTCGACGGTGAAATGGGCGACTCGCATATGGGCCTCCAGGCGCGTCTTATGTCGCAGGCGCTGCGCAAGCTCACCGGCACGGTTTCCAAATCCCGCACCGCTCTCATCTTCATTAATCAGATCCGCGAAAAAATCGGCGTCATGTTCGGCAACCCTGAAACCACTACCGGCGGCCGAGCGCTCAAATTCTATTCATCCGTCCGCATCGATATCCGCCGCATCGCCGCCGTCAAAGAAGGCGACACCGTGGTCGGCTCGCGCACCAAGGTCAAGATCGTCAAGAACAAGGTCGCCGCTCCCTTCCGCGAGGCCGAGTTCGACATCCTCTACGGCGAAGGAATCAGCCGTGAGGGCGACGTGCTCGACTTGGCGGTCACGCATAACATCGTGGAAAAGTCCGGCGCGTGGTACAGCTTCGGCGGCGAGCGCATCGGCCAGGGTCGCGAGAATACACGCTCCTTCCTGAAGGAGAATAAGGATATCTACGCGAAGATCGACGCCGAGCTGCGCAAACGCCTCGGCATCGCTCCCGCCAAGGCCGATGTGCCCGAAGCTCCAGCCGGCGGCGCCGCGGAAGCCAAGGAAGTCGTTCGCGGAAAGAAAGGCTGATTCGCATTCGGCCCGAATTGGGAAAGTATTGCGCTGGTAAAATCCCTTTGGAGCCCCAATGTCAGTCAGAGCTCTCTATCCCGGCACATTCGACCCGCCGACGAACGGCCACGTCGACCTGATCGAGCGCGGATCGAAGCTCTTCGACCACCTCACAGTCGCCATCCTCATCAATCCAGTCAAAAACCCGCTCTTCACCGTGGAAGAGCGCGTGGAGATGCTTGAAGAGGCGACGGGGCCGCTGGGCAACGTCTCGGTTGCCACTTTCGAAGGCTTGATGGTGGAGTTCGCGCGCAAGGTGGGCGCATCGGCCGTGCTCCGCGGCATCCGCGCCATCTCCGACTATGAGCATGAGTTCCAGATGGCGCTGATGAATCGACGCCTGGCGTCGGACGTGGAGACGGTTTTTCTTCAGCCGGCGGGCCGCTACTCGTTCGTGAGCTCGCGCATGGTCAAGGAAGTCTTCAGCTTTGGCGGCGATATCAGCGGCCTGGTGCCGCCGAACGTAGTCAAGAAGCTGCGCGCTCGGATCAAGAACGGTAACTGAGTGCGCGGCATCCACAGACTTAACTTTGCTCGCACCAGGAAATCTGCGAAGATAGAGTTGATATGACTGTCACAGCGTCTGAAAAAGTATTTACCGACCGCATTGGCCGCATCGAAGTTTCCGCGACCATGGCCGTGGCCGCCGAAGCGGCTAAACTGCGCGCACAGGGCGCGAACCTGGTGGATTTTGGCGCCGGAGAGCCACACTTTGCCACTCCGCGGCACATCAAGGACGCCGCGATTGCCGCGATTGAGGCCAACTTTACGCGCTACACCGTGGTGCCGGGAATCCCTGACCTGCGCAAGGCGATTGTGGAGCGGCACGCGTGCGATTTCGGTTCGAACTACTCGATCGACGAAGCCGTGTTCACCGCCGGCGGCAAGCTGGCGCTGTTTAACACCATTCAAGTTCTCATTGACCACGGCGATGAGGTGATTTTGCCTGTTCCCTACTGGGTGAGCTTCAAAGACATCATTCAGTACGCGGGCGGTAAGGTTGTGTTTCTCGAAACCAGCGAGGCGGAGAGCTTCCGTATCACGGCGGACGCAATTGAGCGCGCGATCACGCCGCGGACCAAAGCGATCATTCTCAACTCGCCGTCGAACCCGGCGGGCTCAGTGGTGTCTGCGGAGGATCTGGAGCGCATCGTCCACCTTGCGCACGATCGCGGTATCTTTTTGCTTTTGGATGAGTGTTACGTCTATCTCAATTACGCCGGCAAGCCTGTTTCAGGCGGCTCGTTCACCTGGGCCAAGGATCACATCGTCATTCTCGGCTCGCTTTCGAAGACCTACTCAATGACCGGCTGGCGCGCGGGATTCGCGCTGGCCGAAAAGAAAGTTGCCGCCAACCTCAGCAAGCTGCAGTCCCAATCCACCTCGAACGCGACCAGCTTTGTGCAGAAGGCGGCCATCGCCGCGCTGACCGGCTCGCAGCAGTGCGTGGCAGAGTTTCGCGCCGAATTTATCGAGCTCCGCGACTATATGCTGGCCGCGCTCGCCAGGATTCCCGGCGTCACCTGCACCAAGCCCGAGGGCGCGTTTTACGTGTACCCGAATATCGGCGCCTATCTGGGCAAGGGCGGCATCCGCACGGCGACAGAGCTGGCCACGCGCATGCTCCATGAAGCGCACGTAGTCACCGTGCCGGGCGAAGCCTTCGGAACCTTCGAGCACGTCCGCCTATCGTACCCCGTAACCCGGGAGAACATCGACGAAGGCACGCGGCGGATGGGCGAATTCCTGACCGAGCTGAAGTAAAGACAGTTGCCAGGGGTCAGGGGTCAGGGGTCAGGGATCAGGTTGCGGGCGCGGGAGCCCTAGCAGCGAAGAACCCATGAGGAAATGGCCAACCTACGGATGGGCCCATGCAGGCATCGCCTTAGCATCCGCGTCGATACTTTCGCCGGTAGCTGGGTATCTGACTGAAAGGTTCGTTCTCGCTTACAATATCCGAGCTTATCCGCAGTACGGCGAAACAGGGTGGAATTCGCTGGGGGCTTTTGGGTTCGGGCTGGTGGCAGCCATCTACACCTTTCCAATCGCGTTCATCCTGATTTTCGTGATCCAGAGACTGTTTGCTTCAGGCAGCAATATGCCGAGCGAGGATCGTCCGACAGATTGATCACCGGCTCGGCAAGTTTTGGATGAGATATCGCCTGCCAAGTTGGACGTTAGCGATTCACAAGAGTTCCGCTCACGGCAGCGCTCTGCCCCGCGGTGGCCGCAGCAGCCCACTCGCTGATCGGATGCTTCTTTTGGCATTCCCCGCACATGGTGTTTGGAAACTGCGCTCCGCAAAGCGGACAAACCGCATTGGATTGAAACGTGTCGAAGTTCTGTGTGCACTGGGCGCACTTCCAAAGCGGACCCGCCGGAGGATGCGCTCCGCAGCTTGGACAGGCGAATTCCTGGCGGCGCGGCAGTTTTTCCAGCAAGATCATATTCCGCGCGCTCTTGAATCCGCCCCAGCAGTTCATCAGGATATATGCGGCGATGAGCAGGGACCAGCTGGAGTGCATCCACAACGCCAGACCGACCAATCCCGCTGCGCCCGCAAATCCAATGATCGTGGCTGCGTAAAGGCTGCGACCGCGGCCCATGAAAAACCAAAGCAGGGAGCGGAGGATCTGGCCGCCATCGAGCGGATAGATGGGCAGAATGTTGAAGACGAACAGAATGATGTCGATCCACAGAATCGAGCGGATCAAGCTGTAGGCATCGGGGAAAGAAGCCGCCCATCCCAGCTCGCCCGCGGCGAGAAATGCGGCTCCGAGGACGGGAAAGAGCGCCACGTTGACCAGCGGACCCGCTGCAAGGCTCCAAAGCGTGGCGCCGGGACGTTGCGGCGGATTGACGAAGGCGACGCCGCCGAGCGGCCAGAGCATGATGCGGTCGACTGTTCCGCCCACCTGTCGGCAAGCCAGGGCATGGCCGAACTCATGGAGAAGCACGATTGCGAAGAGGGCGAGGTATTCAATGCCGCTCCAGGCGAGCGAGCTGTAGCGGCCCTGGCGGCTTCCGATCTCGATGACGGCAATAACAAACCAGGACCAATGCAGGTAGATGTCGATACCCGCCACGCGGCCGAGATGGATGGAACCCTGACGTAGGAAGGGCATTCCAGATAGATTACGCCTGCTGGGGAAATTTATTCGCTTCGCTCTGTGCAAACGTTATCTCCGTCGAGTAGGATGGTTGTTCGAATGATAGACCAAATCGATTTTCGACCCGTGATTCTGGCCGGGGGCAGTGGTACGCGGTTCTGGCCGCGTTCGCGGCGTGCTCATGCTAAACAGGTTCTCGCGCTGGATGGAGAGCGCTCCATGATCCAGCAGACCGTGGAACGGCTGAAGCCGCTGGCGGGGCTGGACAAAACGTGGATCATAACCAACGAGTATTTGTCTCACGAAATCGCCGACCAGTTGCCCGGACTTCCCAAGGAACACATCGTGCAGGAGCCGGTGGCGCGCAACACCGCACCGGCGTGCGGGCTGGCCGCGTTTCTCATCGAGCGCGAAAATCCAGACGCCGTGCTCGGCGTCTTCCCATCGGACCATGTGATCGCAGACGAGCCGCGCTTTTTGAAGGCGCTGCAAAAGGGCATCGCGGCAGCGGCGGGGGGCGAAAACATTGTGGTGCTGGGCATTGAACCGTTTCGTGCCGAAACCGGCTACGGCTACATCGAAACGGGCGACCTGACCAAGGACGACCAGGCGCTGCATGTGCGGCGCTTCATCGAAAAGCCCAACCAGAATCGTGCCGAAGAGTTTGTCGCCGCGGGGAACTACTACTGGAATTCGGGAATGTTTCTCTGGTCGGCGCGGACGCTGGCCAACGCCGTACGCGAGCATGTGCCGGAGACGGCTCCGCTGCTTGAGGCCATTGCCGCGGCCTGGGGCACTCCGCAATTCGATGAGGTCTTCCGCACCACGTATCCCAAGTGCGAGAACATTTCGGTTGACTACGCCGTGCTTGAGCCGCGATCGGCCAAAGGCGAGCATCTTTCCCACCTGTATTGCATCCCCGCGGAGTTTAACTGGAATGACCTCGGCTCATGGGCTTCGCTCTACGAATACCAGGTGGAGACACGGCTGCGCGGAGACGCCGAAGGCAATGTGGCCGACACCACGGGGCACATTTCCATCGAGGCCAGCGACAATTACATCTTCAGCCCCAAAAAGTTCGTCGCACTGGTCGGCGTGGAGAACCTGGTGATTGTGGATACTGAAGACGCATTGCTGATCGCGCACCGCGACCACTCGCAGGATGTAGGCAAGATCGTGAGAGAGCTGAGCATCACCGGGCGCAACGAGTTGATCTGATTCCGACGCGCGTTCTCGATCGCTCATCAACCACCTTACCGACCGCTGTACAATTCTTGGGTAACTCAGCGCGTACTCTTCGCCTGAGCGGGGTGGAAAATGCCCGAAACAATTGATTGGCCGTTGCGCGGAAAACGGCAGAGCCCGCGCCTGGTGGTTTATCTTCTTGTCGCATTCGTCATCCTGATCTTCATCGGCGGCCGGACCGCAATTTCCTACTGGGTTGACTTGCTCTGGTTCGGCTCGCTTGGGCTTGAAAGCGTCTTCTGGAAGAGTTTTGGCCTTGAATGGGGAACCTTTGCGGTCTTCGCGGCGCTGACCTTCGGTATTTTGCTCGCTGCGTTTTTCGCGCTGCGGCATAGTCATGCCGCCGATCTGCCTGACACGCATACGATCTACTTTGGCGGCCGTCCGTTCGAGCTGCCAATCAAAAAATTCCTGCGCGTCGTCGCCGTTATCGGCGCGCTGGTGATTTCGCTCGTCACCGGATTCGCCATGGAGGCGCAGTGGCCAACGCTGGCCCTTTACCGCTACGCACCGCCCGCCGCGACTGTCACCGATCCTATCTTTGGCCGGCCGCTCAACTTTTATCTCTTCACGCTGCCGGCGTGGGAAATGATCGCAGGATGGCTGTTGACGCTGGCGGTGATCGTGTGCGTTCTTGCAGTATTCTTCCTCATCGCGGCAGGCGGAGGGCGCGCACTTGGAGGCCGCTTCGGCAGCGCCGCTTCCCTGCCGTTGCGCGGAGTCTCGATCGCCGCGGGTTTTCTGCTTTTTGCGTTGGCCATTCGCGAGTATGTCGGCCGCTTCGATCTGCTCTTTGAAGAGCATACAATCTTCGACGGCGTGACCTACACCGATGCGCACATCACGCTCGTCGGGATGCTGTTTATCAGCGTCGCGTTGGCGTTGGGTGCGGTGATTGCGATCGCGGGCGGAGTCATGCAGCCGCGGCCTCGCTGGCTCCTTTTGGGGATTGCTCCCGCAATCGCCTGTTACATCGTCGCGGGGCTCGCGGGGTGGTACGTCAGCACGTTCATCGTCAAGCCCAACCAGCTCGATCGCGAGAAGCCTTACATCTCTTACAACATCGCCATGACGAGACAGGCGTATGGCCTCGATCGTTTTGCGCAACGCGAGTTCCCTGCTGAAACCACGGTCGCCGCTGTCGATCCCGGGCACAATCAGCCCACGCTCGACAACATCCGTCTGTGGGATGTAAGCGCACTGCAGGACACGCTGCGCCAAGTGCAGGAGATTCGCACCTACTACGATTTTCCGGATATCGACATTGACCGCTACCAGATTAACGGCTCACTGCGCCAGGTGATGCTTGCAGTGCGGGAACTGAACGTGGACAAGCTGCCCGAGAGCAGCCGCAACTGGATCAACGACAAGCTCATTTACACCCACGGTTACGGCATCACGATGAACCCGGTGAACGGTTTCTCGTCGGAGGGCCTGCCGATTCTTTATCTGAGCAATATGCCGGTGCAAAGCACTGTGCCGGGGATCCAGGTGACACGCCCGGAGATTTACTTTGGCGAACTTACCGACACCGATGTTTACGTAAAGACGCACCAGCAGGAGTTCAATTATCCGCAGGGTCAAAGCAACAATCTTTCTTCGTACGACGGCACCGGCGGAATTGAGATGGGCGGATTCCTGCGCCGCGCGCTGCTGGCTTTCGATCGCGGCGACCTGACCAAGGTTCCTTTCAGCGACGACATCACACCGCAAAGCCGGTTGCTGATGCGGCGAAACGTGCTGCTGCGCGTCTCCACGCTGGCCCCGTTCCTGACTTTCGATCACGATCCGTATATTGTGGTGGGCGCCGACGGCCGTCTTTCCTGGATCGTTGACGGGTTCACTTCTTCCGCGACCTATCCATACTCCGCGCCAGTTAACCTGGAAAACCAATCGGTCAACTATATTCGCAACAGTGTCAAGGCTGTGGTCGACGCGTACGACGGGACCGTAACTTTCTACGTTTTCGATAACGAAGATCCCATTCTGGCCGCGTGGCGAGGCATCTTCCCGGGATTATTCAAGGATGCATCCGCCATGCCCGCGTGGCAGCGCGCGCACGTTCGATATCCGGAAACGCTCCTGACCAAACAGGCCGAGATGTACGGGCTCTATCATATGACCGACCCCGAAGTGTTCTACAACCGCGAAGACCAGTGGAGCGTGGCCTCGCAAATCAGTTCCAGCCAGGGCGATCAATCGAGTCAGGAGATGCAACCGAACTTTGTGCTGATGACGCTGCCCGGAGAATCGGGCGGCCTCGAGTTCGTTGAGATTCTGCCTTTCACTCCCATCAATCGCAACAATCTGATCGGATGGATTGCCGCGCGCAGCGACGGCGCCAATTACGGCAAAGCGGTGGTCTTTGATTTCCCCAAGACGCGCCTCGTCGACGGGCCGCAGCAGATTGAAGCGCGCATCGATCAAAACGCTCAG
>Ga0181535_10001108_pt1 | contig 36452 bp, 26 predicted proteins | sample PEATcosm2014_Bin_44_FD_119774 | JGI IMG/M metagenome (GOLD analysis project Ga0181535, IMG submission 119774) | Peatland microbial communities from MTU Mesocosm Facility, Houghton, MI, USA - PEATcosm2014_Bin17_30_metaG | ecosystem: Environmental > Terrestrial > Soil > Wetlands > Peat | place... | reverse complement strand
GCGAAGGCGATAACTTCGGGATCATACACGGGATGATGTTCAAGCCCACCGATTTCACCCCCCGGCGCGTCTACGCCGACGTCCAGAATCTGGATGCCCTGTTCTCCGACACCGCACGTGATACCTCCATCGAAATTTCCAGTCCGGATTTTACGAACATTCAAACAGATTTCGGAGCGCCGGTGCTCGCTTACGGTTTTCGCTCGCCTAAAGGTAAGGCGGCAGTTGGCTTCTGGCTGGCGGCGCATAGTTGGCCCCACAACAACTACGTTCCCAAACACGTGACCCTTGTTCTGAAAAACACCGGCATCGAACATCCCGTGCTGGCCAGTGTCTATAGCGGTGAAATCAAGCCGCTGGAATGGAAGGCGGGGACACGTGACACCCTGGAAAAAGTCCCGCTGCTCGACAGCGTGCAAGCCATTGTCGACGCCAGCTATTTCGACTGGCCGGTTCTGCCGGAAAGCCCAAATTCACTGACGGTCAGGGTGGAGAGCGAGTCCGTGAAGCTCACCTGGGACACCCGCGGCGGAGATGCGACCGCCATTGCCGTGGAACGGCGCGCGGGCGACCAGGGCCGTTGGGAAAGGGTCGCAAAGCTGCCCGCGGCTGCGAAGGAGTACCAGGACAACCACCCACCAGGAGGCGAGGGTGCGTCCTACCGGGTTCGAGCCCTCAACGACGCGGGCGAATCAGCCTATTCCAACATTGTCCGTGTCAAAAGATAGAATTTGCCGAGCCAGGATATCCCTCGGACAGATGTCGGTTGGAAGCACTTGGACGTATGCGCCGACCTTAAGTTAGAAGGTGTGAGAAACCTACCGCCTGTCATCCTGAGCGAAGCGAAGTATCTCCGCAGTTTCGTATGACAGAACGACTTACGAACAACTGCAGAGATCCTTCGCTTCGCTCAGGATGACAGGTTGGGCGGTTGGCTCTGCCTGCCAGTGCCACGCAAAACTGAAGAAGTCACAGGCCAAATTGCAGAGTTCCTCACACTCCTCACCTCGGCGTCCTGGGGGAATTCAGCGTTGGTGTGTGCTATCATAGCTTTTTCAGGGCATAGGTCGACAATTTCACAATTAACTGCGGGAGCTTTCGTCGCTGCAGGAGGCTGACAATGGCTAAACGCATCGTTCCCCCGTCGCATCGCAAACCCGGAGCGCGTGCGGGTCAGCCCAGCACAGGCCGCTCCGGAACTGGCAGACCAGGCGGCAGGGCAATTTCAGCACCAAGGAGCGGGCAGTCCGTATTCGCGCAGCCAACACCGTCGCCAGATCCTACGGGATTCAAAGATCCCGTCACCGACCAGAACGAGCCGGACGTTGCAGGCGTGCAGCCGGTTCCTCAGCCCTCCACTTCCGGCGCAGAACCGATCCTGACGCTGGCCACCATCTTCGGAAGCCAAGGGGCGACCATTACGCAGACGATTCAACAGTCGGGCCAGATCGTCTTTCACGCGGTGGGCGACACGGGCAGTGCGGAAGGACCGACCACGCAGTCTCTGGTTGCCGATAAGATGGTCACAGACTTCACCGAGACGAATCCCGCGGACGTGCCGTCTTTCTTCTATCATCTGGGTGATTTGGTCTATTACTTCGGCGAGGCAACCTACTATTACGACCAGTTCTACGAGCCCTACCGGCTGTATCCGGCTCCGATCCTTGGAATTCCCGGAAACCACGACGGCATTGTGTACCCCGCCGATCCTGCGCCCAGCCTCGCCGCCTTCCTTGCGAATTTCTGCACGCCGGCGCCGGTTCCTGCGCCAGACGCCGGCGGTCTGGTGCGCACCACGATGACGCAACCGGGTGTTTACTACACGTTCGAGGTCCCGTTTGCGCGAATTCTGGGTGTCTACACGAACGTTCTGGAGGATCCCGGCGTTATCTCCGACCAGAGTGGGACCTACGCTACGTTGGACGAACGGCAGATCACTTTCCTGACAACCGCGCTGGAACGCGTGAAGAGCGACAGTTTCACGGGCGCGGTGATCATCGCCACGCACCACCCGCCCTTCACGGGAGGGGCGGAGCACGGCGGCAGTCCGCTGATGCTCCAGGATATCGACAGCGCATGCACGGCGGCAGGAATCTGGCCCCATGCGGTGCTCTCCGGCCACGTGCACAATTACCAGCGCTTCACGCGGGTCGTGAATAATTACCAGATTCCTTACGTGGTGGCGGGCTGCGGGGGACATGCGCCGCTGGTGAAGATGAGTTCGAATTATCGCACGCCGTATCCGGTTGACAGCACCCTGACGCTCGAGAGCTACGATGATACCGATTACGGTTACCTGCGCATCGTCGTGAACTCGCAGACGCTGACCATAGAGTTTCATCCGCAGTCTGACGGAGGAACCACCAAGACGCCGGACGATACTGTAACTGTCACCCTTGCCAGTCACACCATCAGCGGGTAGGATAACCAACAGCCCTGTCACTCCGAGCAGAGCTCGTCAACCGGCCTTCAGGTTCGCGTTGAGCACCTTGCGTTTTGCAGGCCGAGTCGACACACGAATCGGAAACCCGGCAGGAGAAACGCCATGTGGAACTCTGGAATTCACAAAAGACGGCGCGCTGATTGGGGAGGCTGGAGGGTGATGGTTGCGCTGTTTTGCGCATTTTCCCAGCCTGCGCTGCGGGCGAGCGATTCCACATCCCAAGGCGGCCGCTTTCGCTTGCCGCTCAGGACCCAAGTGCAGCCCTTCAAGGGCAGCAACGTCTGGGAAGCGGCACGCCTCGAGCACGAGTTTTCAACCCGGGAGACCGCGGTCGTCATCTGCGACATGTGGGACAACCATTGGTGCGCGGGGGCGACTCGGCGAGTCAATGAGTTGGCGCACAAAATGGATCCGGTTCTGGAGACGTGCCGCGCCGCCGGAATTCTGGTCGTTCATGCGCCTTCGGATACGATGAATTTCTACAGAGACTATCCCCAACGCCGCGTGATGCAGCTCCTTACGCCCGGGACTCCTCCCGCGAGCCCGGGTTTGACTTCGCCGGCCTTGCCCATTGACGATTCCGACGGCGGTTGCGACACTCCCGGCGACACGGAACATCAAGCCTGGACGCGTGAGAATCCACTATTATCCATTAAGGCAAATGATGTTATCTCGGATAACGGCGAAGAGATTTACAGCTTCCTCGAACGCAACGGCATCAAGAATCTCTTCGTCATGGGCGTGCATGCCAACATGTGCATTCTGAATCGCACGTTCGCCATCAAACAGATGACCAACTGGGGGATCTCCTGCGTGCTGGTCCGCGATCTCACCGATGCCATGTACAATCCCCGCTCGCGGCCTTTCGTTACCCACGCGGAAGGAACCGAGTTGGTCATCGAATATATTGAGAAGTATTGGTGCCCAACCACACTCAGCGGGGATCTTGTCAACGCACTGAAGCGGTGACTTTGCTGATATCGTTCCACACCAGCCAATGCGCGTTCAACGTTTCGGCACAGTGGCGCGTGTAAAAGGCGCGCGCCGCGGCGTTCGAAGGCTCCACATCCACACACACTCGGAACGCCTTGTGTTCAACGAACCAACCTGCCAGCAGGCGCAGCAGTTCAGAGGCAATGCCTGCGCCGCGTCGTTCCGGAATGACGTTGATCCACTCCAACTCCCCCTCGCAGCCATAACGCCGGGTAAGGTGGCCGGCCACAAACCCCACCATCGAACTCTCATCTATCGCGACGTAACAAGTTCGAGGCGGCAGCGCGCGTTGCGGATTGCTTTCGCCCTCGAGGTAACCGGCGATGCGATTCGTCCAGTAGTCGAAGCTTCCCCATTCGCGAGCCCGGATCTGGGCCATGGCGGGGATATCGGCGGCTTGCGACGGCCTGTAGAGCATGGCGATCGCCTTTTGAGGATCCTAGTGCGCTGCGTCGAGAGTGTCGTTGTAGGAATGTCGCGCCCATCCCTGGTAGTGCGGGTTCGAGTGATTCGCGTCGTCCAAGGTTTCGAGCATCCGGGGCAAGAGGCCACCGTAATCGGGAGTGCGAAGTGCGATCACCATTTTCGCGAGGTTCCGATCATTCAAGCCATCATAAGCCATGGCCAGGAATTTCTGGCTCGCCTTGCGGAGTAATTCGGCCTTCCTTTCCGCCGTTAATCCGTCGTTCGGGCTGCTCAGCTCGTAGAGCATCAGGGTAAACCTGGGCAACGACGACAGGAGCATTCTCCGCTGGGCAGCGTCGCCCTTGAGAAGTTTATTTTGAATGTCGGCATTGACCATCAACCGCGCGTGCTCGGCTTGGGCGCACACCGCGCGGTAAGCGTCCACAAGGCCGGGAAGAAATCTAAGGTTACCCTGACCTTTGTTCTCCGCCCGTTGTTGGGGTTCGATGTCGAGGTGGATTCCGTCGAATTGGCCGGTGGGGTGACTCCGATTGAATCGCACGATTTCCCGGACGTGGTCCAAGAGCTTCTCGCGGTGTTCGCCCGGCTCGTCGGCATCCGTGCTCGAAAGCAGAGCTTCTACGCGAATGTTCGATCGGTGGAGAAGAGCGACGAGGCGAACGAGGCGGCTTTCCATCGAAGCGTCGCCAAGCGGCGAAACCGACACATACACTTCGTTGATGTTCTCCGATTGGCAGAATTGCGCCAGCCGCTCCGCACTTCCCGGCGCGCTCAAAACCGACGCGCTCTTCCAAACCCACAGGCCATGGCTCGGGACATTATCCTGGGCAATGGCCGCGACACAGAATGCGCACGCAAGAACTCCGCGGAAGATAACGAATGCCAGAGTACGGGCGTTTCCTCCCAGATTATTCATACCTTAACGCTACCATGGGATCCACTTTTGAGGCACGCCGGGCAGGCAGATATGCGGCCAGTGCGGCGACGGCAATCATCACAAGCGCGGCCAACGCAATGGTGCCCGGGTCGGTGGTTTTGAGGCCATAGAGCACACTTTCAATCACGCGGGCAGCGGCGAGCGAGACGGGAATCCCGATCGCCACGCCCAGCGCGGCCAGCGTCAAACTCTCGCGCATGACCATCCAGAGCACGCCGGAGGATTCCGCTCCGAGCGCCATGCGGAGCCCGATTTCATTTGTCCGCCGCGTCACGGCGTACGCGGCTAGACCGTAGATGCCGATGCAGGCCAAGAAAGCCGCGAGCATGCCAAAAAAAGTGGAAAGCCGCGCGATCAAACTTTGACCTGCCAGCGAACGGTTGACCTGCTGGATGAGGGTGCCCGAATAAGCGACCGGTAGGGTGTGGTCGATCTGGCCAATAGCTTGGCGCACTTCAGAAATAATCACCTCAGGTTTACCCGTGTAGCGAACCTCGAAATCGTTCAGATACTGAACGTGCTGTGTGTAGGGAATATACGCGGCCGGGAAGGGACGTTCGCCTAGATTTTGGTACTTGGCGTCTTTCACCACCCCGACCACTTCGATGTCGTTGCTATGTTTGGGATCGCCTCCAATCCCGAAGTGCTTCCCGATCGGCGAGCCGCCGGGGAGATACCAGCGGGTGAAGGTTTCATTGATGACGGCAACTTTGGGCGAGGCGCCGGTATCCTCCTGGCCAAACGCGCGACCGAGCAGAAGCGGGATTCCCATCGTCGCGAAGTAGCCGGGGCCGACAACGTTATAAGTGGCGCTCATGTCGTCTTCGCGCGTCGGGGTGCGCCCGATCACGGAAACCGGATCGGTCCACTCACCCTGGTCGAAAGTGAAAAACGAAATGCTTTCAGCGCGTACTCCGGGAAGGGCACTCACCCGCTGCTCGATTTGCTGGTATAAACCTACGAGGCGCAAATCCTCTTTATAGCCGACCGCGGGCGGATCGATCCCGAAAAGCAGGACGTTCTCTTTGTTAAATCCCGTATCGACGTTCGAGAGGTTTACCAATGTGCGAAGGAACAGGCCGGCGCCGATCAAGAGCACAAGTGAGAGCGCCACCTGCGAAACGATCAACGCCTTTGCCAGCCGTGTGCGCCTGGTCGAAGCCACTGAGCCTCTCGCTTCCTTCAACGAGGATCCCAAGGCGATACGCGTGGCGCGCAGGGCGGGAGCAAGCCCGCAGAGAAGCGCCGTGGCCAGTGACACGAGGAGAGTGAAACCCAGCACGCGTGCGTCGGGAGCCACGTTCAGCAGCAAGGGTTCTTCACCGTGTGGAACCATGGCGACGAGCACGTGGCCGGCCCATCCGGCAAAGATTAGGCCCAATGTCGCGCCTGCCAGGGCGAGCACCAGGCTCTCGGTCAGCAGTTGGCGCACCAGTCGCCCCCTATTGGCTCCGAGCGACATCCGCACCGCGATCTCGCGCTCGCGCGTCGTGGCGCGGGCCAGCAGGAGGTTGGCGAGATTAGCGCAGACGATCAGCAAAACCAGTCCCACCACGGCCATCAGGATTTGCAAGGGGGTTTCGGCGCCGTAGCGAATGTGTGGGAGTCCATGCTCTATCGAAGTCAGTTCGATCTGAGCGTGCCGAAGGTCATCCTCTTGCTGCTTTGTAAGGGTCGCCCCGGCATAATCACGCCAGATCTGATTGGCCAAAAGATTGACTCGGGCCCGGGCCTGCCCGATCGTGACGCCCGTCTTCAGCCGGCCGAGGATGTAAAGCGACTCGAACCATTTATTGTCCAGGCCGTTCCAGCCGGGCGATACCTGCTTTTCCATCGACAGGGGAATCCATACGTCGGGCGATTCGCCGACAGCTGTTCCGAAGAAACCTGGAGGGGCGACGCCGACGATGGTGTAAACCGTCGATCCCAAAGTCACGGTCTTGCCGACAATCGCCGCGTCGCGGGCAAAGCGCCGATCCCACCAGGAGTAGCTAACCAGGGCCACCGGGTGACCGCCGGCCGGTTCGTCTTCAGTCTCCGTCAGCGAGCGTCCCAGCCAAGGCTTCACGCCCAGCATGCGGAAATACGTTCCCGAGACCAACTGGACGTGCAGCAACTCCATTTCGGTCCTTCCCGCCACCAGGCCGTGCATCCCTAACGAGACACTCAGCATGGCGCTCAGGTCAGAGAACACCTGGTTCTTCTGCTGGACCTGGTGATAGAAAGCGTACGAATAGAGTTCAGTGCTCACGAAATCGTCTGTGCTTCCACCGGCCCTCCCTCTACCCAGCAGCACCAGTTCGCCCGGTTTCTCGACGGGCAACGGCCGCAGCAGCACGGCATTCAGCAGGCTGAAGATCGCGGTGTTGGCCCCGATTCCAAGGGCCAGCGTCAGCACCGCAATGGCAGTAAAAGCCGGGTTCTTGCGCAACGTGCGCAGGCCGAAGCGGAGGTCTTGCAAGAAGTGGTCCCACCAGAGCCAGCGGCCCGATTCGTAAAAGCGCTCCTCTGCCCGAGTGAGGTTGCCGAAAGCTCGCCGCGCGGCGGCGCGCGCTTCCTTATCAGTCAGACCTTGCGCCCTCAGCCGCTCCGTTTCGAGTTCCAGGTGGGCCGCGATTTCCTCGTCAAAGTCACTCTGCGTACGCTTTTGCCAGTGCATGGATCAGGCCTCCGCGCTCTTGGGTAAACATATAACCCAAGTATCCACACTTCGGGTCAGGTGTCAACCCAAAAAAACGGGACCGGGGATCCGAAGGGAGGCGTTCTAGGAATTCCGTGTGAGTAACGGGTCCGTTCCCCGCAGCAGAAGGGGGAGGAGAGATGGGGTACCAAAACTGCACCAGTTCACAATCTTTTCAAACATGTGGACGGGGAATTATGCCAGGGCCAAATTCACGTTCTCGATGGCTTCATCAATCTCCGCGGTGTTCTTGTAGCCGACCGTGACGCTATCGACCCCGGCGACTCGAAACGCATAGCGCATTGCCGCCTGGCGGTCCTCACGGGTGGCGAATGTGCCCTCGCCCACGAGCTTCATGCTGATCACGCCCATATCCGACTTGCGGGCCTGCTTCACATGTGCGACAACCTCGCTCACATTCCCCAGGTCTTCGGTGTCGTAATCCTCTGCGTCCATCCGGGCGCCTTTATGGTTCATGCGGATCATCGCGACCTGGAGCCACTTAAAGTCCGGGACCTGACGCAAGGCTGGGAGGCCGTGCACCGAGGCGCCGTGCGCCACCACGGCATGTTTCTCCTGAGCCTCCATGATGCCGTCTTGCCAGCGCATGCTATCTTTCGGCCACGTCGCCGTGTGCTGCCAGTGGAGCAGCATTACATCGAAGTATTCGGTGCGGGCGAGTTTGCGCAACTCGTCGATCTTTTGCATCGGGTCCACGCCTTCCCGAGTCGTTACCTTCGACATCAGCCGATAACTGTCGCGCGGGATGCCGTCGAGCGCCACACCGAGCATTTGGTGCATCTCGTGGTAAGACTCGGCGGTTTCAAAGAAGCGAATGCCACGGTCGTAAGCGTAGCGCACCAGTCGCGTAAACTGCTCCTGACCCAAGTCGCGCTGCACTTTTCCGCTCATGCTGCCGGTGCCGAGCGCCAGGCGCGTCACCTTGACATCGGATTTACCCAGCGTTACCCAGTCCGTGGCGGTTTGGCGGGCCGCCAGGAGTGGAAAGCTGCGCGCGCCGGCAAAGGCCGCCGCGGCAAGTCCTGTCTTCAGGAAGTCACGCCGGGAGTAGTCAACCATGAAGTTCTCCTCTATCCGAAATTGCTACTTACATTGCCACAAACTTGTCGAGCCGGGAGGCGCCCGTCATTTTGGCTCGCAAATAAGGAATCCCGAGCGACCGACCGCCGCCAGCCAGGAACAAGGCGAGGCGGCTGATTAAATTAGACTGCGGGAGGAGCAGCAGTGTCAAGGACAATAAGTCGCTTTTGCGCCCCACTGGCCGCCCCGCCTTGGGCACCCCGTTGTTACGCCTAGGCCAGCCGTGCGCGAAGGCCGCGAAGCACCGCACCCTCATGGGGCCTGTACGACCTTAAGACTGGTCACCTGGCGTACCCAGCGCGCCATGCGTTTCTCTCCCGGGACAACAATGCGAAAAGGGCCTTCTTTATTGTCGAGTGGATGTCCGTCGGCCCGGTCGGCCAGAAGGATGACACGCTCCGTGAACGCCGGGTCCAGTTCCGGTAGCGCGAACACCACGCGGTAACCGTCCGCGGCTTCGACCAGAAGATAAGAGGTGAGCTTCTTCCCGCGCATGGAATCGCCAAACACAAATCCTGCCTTCTCCAGAACCAGGCGGAGTGGAACACCTTCGAAACTGACGTCTTTTCCGTGCTCATCGACCGATAGCTTTTGATGCGGCATCCCGGTGATATCGGATGCCGCAACGTGAACGGGCGCGCCTGAGTCAATCTGGACGGCAATCTCTTGGGCCTGGCCGAGGCGCGCGGCGGCAGCGAACACCACAAACAATAGGACTGGCAGGTGTGTTCTCATCATGGTCCTCATCTGAAAATGCCCTCCCATTCTGTGCGAAGGTTCATAGTATCTTCGCCCGGATTTACAGCCGATTTCAAGGTAATCGAAGGCGAACAGCCGCTGACCTTGGAGAGCAGGCCTGCGCTACTTCTCAGGCTGCAGCATGACCGACAGGGCTTGGTCCAAGTCGACTCTCAGCCGATGGCGATTGGCCTCGAAAGCCGCCGAACTCCACGCGTCTTTCCACTTTGCGGCTTGCCACTCATCGGGTAGGACCAGCATTGTGTGGCGAGTCATGTCGGCGTCGTCGCGCAGGCCCTCCTCTAGATTCCCGGCCAGGATTCGTACCGCACCATCCGAATCTCGCCACGCCGTGATATTCAGGGTCTGGTCCAGATCGATCTGTTCGGCGTGCAAGGCGCCCGTTGCGGCGAGCAGGGAATTGAGGGCGCCTGCCACAAGTGCGTAGGCGGCGCCGCTGCCGCCCCAGTCCTCCGCCAGGGAAGCTTTCTCCTTGAACATGACGTCCGCAGGATCCCACATGACCACGCGTCTTCCCTCCGCAGTATTCAGGGTCAGGACCGGGTTGCCGTCGACTTCATAAACTACCCGTGCGCCTGCTGCGGCCTTATTTCCCGCGATCCGGTAACACGTTGGAAAGCTCGCCGGGACGTGCTGCGCCGGCGACTGCGTGGCGTCTGTCAGCTTCGCCAAGTGGATTCCCGCTTGCGCCGGAATGACAGGAGTTCCGACCGGCGCCGTCGTCGACATGAGGCCGCCCAGTTGTGCGAGTTCAGGATCAACACCTCCGGCAGGCGAGCCGAAGATCGCAATAGGCTGTCCGGTGTTGATAAGTTTGGCGATGTAAGCCGATTGCTCTGGCGCCAGGTGCGCGGGTGTCTGGAAAATAAAGAGGTCGGACTTCACTTGCGGCAGCCATTCGAGGCGGGTCACCGAAAGGATCGGTAGGGGCCATTTCATCATCGAGGCTGCCTGCTCGTCGATCCATTCCTTGATGTCGCGATGAGGAGCAGCGTGGTCGATTTGCCATTGCATGGACTCGCGCGAATAGACGAGCGTGGGGCCAAAGACTTCGCGCGTCCTGCGAGCGTCCGCAATGGTAGCATTCAGGTTGACGGCCAGGAAGTTTACGTCGTCACTGTCCAGCAGTCGCTTGCCCTGGTTCGCCCAGGAGATGTACGACCCGGCAGGCAGCTTCAATCCCCTTGGGGTCTTCACAGCGGCGTGGGAATACGCCCAGATGCCCCAGCGCAGGCGCTGCGGCGCGGTGTGAATTACATCCCAATCTTCCCAAGCGTCGAACGTTTCGATGAGAGGATAATGGCGGATCTTGGTGTCTGCAAGCATGGCGGCGTGGAGAAGAGTGTAGCCAAGCTGGTAAGTCCAGCCCAAGAGGGGGTTATTCCAGAAATCGGTCTCACGCAAGCCCACCTCGTTCCAGGCCCCGGCCCAGGTCTGATCGACAAAGATATCGAGGTAACCTTCTTTGGCAACCGCTGCGAGATCCAGGCCGTTGGCGCGCCAATCCGCGACGGCGCTCGCCGCATTCGAATACATCATGATGAGGGCATGGCGGTTCGCCGTCTTGAGTTCTCGCACCAGGGCGGCTACACCGGCCGTAGCTTCATGAATCACCTCGGGCGAGGGAGCGACCGGCCCCCAGGGCCCTCCACGCCGGTAGGGCACCGGCATGCCGAAAGAATCGCGCAGCATGAGGGCGTCGAGTCCCACGGTCTTCGACAGGCTCCCCCATTGCGCCGCATAAGCTTCATGCACTGGCATGCCCTCTGGAATCCCTTTCGGCAACCCGCCTAACTTCGACGAATCCGCGTGGAGCCTGGCATTTGGATCAAAGTAGGGAGAGAAGTCAGATCCACCGGACGACTCAGGTCGAAAGCGTGTAAACGCTTCCCGGTGTCGCCGCACCCACGCCGCCTCTTCTCCGTAAGCGTGCGTCCAGGCATAGTTAAGCATACCCACTTTGAAGTCGGGGATACCACGCGTCGCCGCTCCTGCCCGCAGCTCGGCAGCTACTTTCTTCAAGTCTCCGTAGGTCCACGGATCGTAGCCGTGGTGAGGAACCAAAATCGGTTTCGCAAACCGCGCTTGCGCTTCGAGCTTGCGCGCTACAGTTGTGCCCCGCAGCGGACCTCGCATCTCAACCCAATGCTGCTGCCCTGATCCCTGGGGCAGGCTGATCCTCTGGCTGAGATCGCCGGACCATACCATCACGCATCCGACCGTCCAGCCCACATTCAGGATGAGACCACGATACCCTTGAACGCCGGCAAATAGCGGCTGGAAGCGATCCCAGAAAGCCTTCACCGATCCAGCGATGTCCTTTTGCTCGAACCAGTAGAGATCAATTTCCAGCCAGCGGTCACCGGGGATCGAATAAGCGGATTGAGATTCTACGGACTGAGCCGTCTGGTCAACGTTCGCGCGTGCAGAAGTACAAAGCCCTATTGATACACATAGGATCAGAAAGGTGAAGCTGTTTATTAATGCGCGCAGCCTTCTCATTCTTCCTCCTCCCCCAAGGTTCGTTCAACGGGTCACCTGGGCAGCGTAGGCCTGCACGGATGCCGTGCTTCCCCAAGCCGCTTGAAGCGGAAGTCGCATGCCGCCCCAGTATAAGGCGGGTCAGGCGGGTCTGTCGATGGCGGGTGCCGTCCGACGAAGCAGGTATGATATGCTAATGCGTAGGCTGGTGGCGAGGAGCGCTTCACTTGCGCCTTTACGATGTCGTTTGGAGCTACAAGTTTCTTTCCAAGATCGAAGAGAAGCACGGCGTCACCGCAGAAGAAGTAGAGGAAGTGCTCTTCTCGTTTCCCCACGTTCGTCGCGCGGAAAAGGGGAGAGTGAAAAATGAGCATCTGTACGTGGCTTATGGCCAGACGGCTGCGGGCAGATATCTGGTGGTTTTCTTCATCCGCAAGCGGGGGTTCGCAGCCCTCCCGATATCGGCCAGAGAAATGACACGCGCCGAACGGAGATATTACCATGGGCAGAAAGAAGCAGATTGATCCCATCCCGGACGAGTTCGCTAGCCCCGAACAAGCGGCGGAGTTCTGGGACACTCACGACACGACGCAGTACCGAGGGGCGTTTCGCACCGTCCGGGTGGAGGCGGAGCTGCGCAATCGGCACTACGAGATTCCCATCGAGGCGGACGTCGTCAAGACTTTGGAAGCTCGTGCCCGGAAAGCGGGCGTTACTCTCGGCTATCTCGCCAGCGATCTACTTCGACGCCAACTCAGCACCTCTGCTTGAGCAGGGAAGAGCGGAGTATTCTTCCGCATTACAAACCGTCATTCCGCAGCGGTTTCGGCTGCGGTGGTGTGCGTTTCTTCACGACGCTTACTGCGGCCAGGAGCAGAGGGTTCTCGGGCGCCGCATGGCCGTCGACATTCCTGAAGCTCGCCGAAGCCTTCAACCGAATTTCCCTCACCCGAATGCCGCGTCGCGGGTTGATCCATTCGTAGGCAAAGAACGTCAGAGATGTTCCGCGGGAGTCACTGCAATCGACAACTTCGGCTTCGTAGGCAAGGTGGCTCGGGTTGTGGCTCTTTCCCCATCCCGCCCCCAGGATGTTCACACCATACCTCAGCGGAACGTTCTCCACAAACCCGTCTTCGTAAGTAACTTCGTACCAACCGAGAAGGTCGGCGGTGTCGGCATAATTCCAGGTGTAGTCGTCCGCATTGACGTTGCGGGCCGGGTTGGCGCTGGCATGCAGAAAGATAATACTGCTGACGTCTTCACCGATGCGGATGGAGGCAGACGCCGCGCCGGTGGTCGCGAGGGCAACCGCCGGTTTGCCCTCGGACCGGCCGAGATCAAAGACCAGCCGCCCCGTTCCGACCCGGCCGCTCTTCATGCCCGGTAATTCGATTCCTGGGACAGAAGTTACCTGCAAGGCGGATTCCATATTGAGGGGTACCACCGGATCAAAGTCGCTGGGAAACGTCCCGGCGCTTAGGCTTCGTCGCACCCGGGGCAGTAAATGTTGAATCGTGACGGAAAGCTCATCGAGCGGAGGTTTGCGGCCCGACCAGAGCAACTGCTCGCAGCCAAGGAAATCGAACATGAGGTCTTTGCCGAAATTCAAATCGTTGGTTGCCGCCCAGGAAGACGGCACGCCTCCGATGATTCCGGACCGCGAGGCTCGCCGTTCATAGTCCTTGATATCCGGCTCCATGTTGTCGAAGATTTGCTCGAAGCCCCAGGTGTCGAGCGCGATTTCGTTTGCCTCACCCTCGCCTTGCGCTGTGTTCTTATCGTCCCAGAACCAATTGTAGACAAGGATATCCTTCGGGATCAGGCTTCGGACTTGCGCAGGCGATAAGGCGCCGGGGGTTTGGTAGGGCTGTCCCGTAGAAGTCGAGGTCTTCTGGAGGCGCACTCCGCGCAAGGGTTCGATGAGATGATCGCCATAGCTCGACATCTTAATTCCCCGCTCTGCCAGGTGGTCATGGATCTTGTTGATGTCCTGGGCATAGAGTAGGCGCGGGTCTTTGTCCCTGCAAAGCGGACAGACTCCCCACGGAATCCTCCACTCATCATGTCCCACATGCACCATCGTGGGTTTCATAACTTCGATATATTCATCCAGGACATCAAATAATAGGTCATACACAGCGGGCTTTGACGGGCAGTAGGTGTCGGGCCATTCGGCGTCGGGAATCTCCGCAAGTTCCCGGTGCCGGGTCAGCAGGTAGTAGCTGTGGGTGAGGGAAGGAACTTCCGGAATCACTTCCACATGGTGCAGGCGCGCATAGGCGACCAAGTCGGCGACCTCGGATTTTTCCAGGACTTCGCCATCCGCGGTATCGGCGTTGGCGGAGTCCTGGAATTGGCCGCCAGGGCCCAGCGAACGATCGCGGCGGGTTGCATTCAGGTCGCGGTGCAACTCCCACCAACCGGCGTTCAGTTCCGGATGACGATCCAGCCGCATCGCGGCGTTCAACTCCACGATGACGCGGTTGTATTTGTAAAGGGCCATGAAGTCGCGCACAAATCGTTTGAAGTAGGCAATGTTCTCATGGCCGGGCAGGTAGAGCTTGAGTCCACGAAACGGCTTCGCAGGCCAATCGCGTACATGGACTCCCTGCACGTATGAGTGCGCAGCGTCATCCTGAATCATTTGGCGCAAGGTCTGAAGTCCGTAGAAGGCGCCCGCCTCGTCGGCGCCGATCACGACGACCGCTTGGGAGTCCGCTTCCAAAAGGTAGCCTTCGGGTTCGCGCACCACCGACGCCGCACCGTGGTTTTGCAAGTATTCACGGACAAGTGGGTTCTCCATCGTCCCCATGAGAATGAAGTGTCCAGTGCCGGGCAATCTCGATACCGGAAGCGTTTTGAGCGCCAGTCCGTGCTTGTCGACAAGCTCCGCCACCAGGAATCGGGCCAACTCCACGTCATTTCGAGTGGCCTTATCGGGCACCAGCAGGGGTACGGAAGGATCGAGCGTGAAACGGCCGCTCCGTGCTTCAATTTCACGTGGTTCGGGAAAGATCTTAGAAGCCGGAGCCGTTTGACCCTGAGCCAGGAAACATGCCCACGGCAAAACGGATAACAAGCATCGAAGTGCCCATAAACAGCGTTTCATAAGCGAAGCCTTTCGGAAAATAACACATCTGAGTCGCATATCATCCGGCCAAGAGCAGTCAGCCGGCGGAACAGGGCTGCGCCACCCACTTTATTCCCGCTGGCCCTGCATGGCAACCCGGAAGGGACGGCGGAGCCCTACCCCCGACCGTCCCTCAGGCGATCGGGAGAGTTTTCAATATTCGACGAAGTGGTCTAAACTTGTAACTGTTCTGGGCCATGCTGAACATTTGAGTTTCGGAAGGACGCGGGGGCCACTTCATGCGTCGGCGCGGTTGTCTCTTCGGAACCGATACGGGAAAATCACATTCCCGGCACCCAGGGTTCATGCTGTTTCTCCTCGGTCTGGTATGCGTGTCCTGTCTCCGCGCTCAAGACGTCTTGACCTACCATAATGACAATGCGCGCACCGGCCAGGCGCTGGCCGAGACGATTCTTACACCCAGCAACGTAAACTCGACTCAGTTCGGCAAGCTCTTTCAAGTGAATGTGGACGGCAAGGTCGACGCTCAACCGCTCTATGCCTCGGCGGTGAGGATTCCCGGCCAGGGAGCCCACAACGTGCTTTTCGTGGCGACCGAACACGACAGCGTCTACGCCTTCGACGCTGACAACGGAACCCAACTCTGGAAGGTTTCACTTTTGGCGGCGGGAGAGACTTCCTCGGATAACCGTGGATGCGACCAAGTTTCGCCGGAAATAGGCGTTACTGCTACTCCTGTTATCGACCGGTCGAGCGGGCCGAACGGAACCATCTACGTCGTCGCCATGTCCAAGGATTCCTCTTCTGCCTACCATCAGCGACTGCACGCCCTCGATATCACTTCAGGCGCGGAAGAATTCGCCGGTCCCAAGGAAGTGCAAGCCACTTTTCCCGGCACCGGCGACAACAGCAACGGCTCCAATGTCACCTTCGATCCGGCGCAATACAAGGAACGACCAGGCCTGTTGCTGCTGAATCATTTGATTTACACATCCTGGTCGTCGCACTGTGACGATCCGCCTTACACAGCCTGGGTCATCGCGTACAACGAATCCACATTGAATCAAGTCAACGTGCTGGACCTGACGCCTAACGGGCATGAAGGATCCGTGTGGATGAGCGGGGCGGGACTCACTGCCGACTCGGCAGGGTACATCTACCCGTTGCTGGCGAACGGAGCCTTTGACACGACGCTCAACGGCAGCGGCTTTCCTTCTCAGAGCGACTACGGCAATGCATTCGTTAAGCTCTCGACTGCCAACGGGGGTCTTGCAGTGGCCGACTATTTCACCATGTCGAATACGGCCGCGGAATCCGATGCCGATGAGGATCTGGGCTCAGGCGGCGCGCTGGTGCTGCCTGACATGACCGATGCGAAGGGCATCACACGCCATCTCGTGGTAGGAGCGGGCAAGGACCAAACGCTCTACCTGGCGGACCGAGACAACATGGGGAAATTCAATCCCCAGGCTGACGCTATCTATCAGGAGATCCTTTCCGGGTTACCCGGCGGTATCTATGGCATGCCTGCTTACTTTAATGGCCGCCTTTACTATGGCCCTGTGAGTTACAACCTTGTAGCTTTCCAGTTCTCGAATGCCAAGCTTCAGACGCGCCCCGTTTCTTCTACGAGCGCCACTTTTGGTTACCCGGGAGCGACGCCTAGCATCTCGGCAAATGGCAGCACCGATGCCATCGTTTGGGCAACAGAAAACACAAATTCCGCTGTGCTCCATGCCTATGACGCATCTGATCTGTCCAAAGAACTCTATAACAGCAACCAGGCAAGCACGCGCGACCAATTCGGAGCAGACAACAAGTTCATCACGCCGACCATCGCGAATGGAAAAGTGTATGTGGGAACAACGAATGGGGTAGGCGCTTTCGGATTGCTCCCCGGCCAGGGGGGAGACTTCAGCCTCAACGTCAGTTCAACTGGATCCGCTTCCACTACGGTTTCCCCCGGAGAGACGGCGCAATACTCGCTTAGCTTGACGGCATCAGGAGGATTCAACCAGTCCGTATCGTTCACGTGCGGGGGCGTCCCAGCCGAAGCAAGCTGCTCGGTTTCTCCCTCTTCCGCGACTCCCGGGACTTCCGTGACAGCTCTGATGGTGAGCGTCTCGACGACCGCGCCGTCGCAAACGGGAAGCCTGCGGTGGCGCGGGATGTGGCCGGCGGGTGTCATACTACTACTGGTCATGCTCGGGGCCGTGGCCCGGCCGCAGGCGCGAAAGTCGCACCCCTTGAATCGCAGGTCTGGCATTCCGCCTCGGGGTGGTTGGCGATCTCTCGTCGTTCTGGGAGCCACTGTGCTCGCGGCTGCGCTGTGGGCCAGTTGCGGGGGCGGAGCGAGCGCGCGCGTGACCAATCCAGGAACGCCGACGGGCAGTTACACAGTGACCGTGACAGGCACTTCGGCGTACAATTCGACGACGCTGACTCACAGCGTCACACTTCAACTGGTCGTGGATTGACGGGACGCTAGTGTCGTGTCCCGGAAGTTCGTTGAATATGTCAGCCCGCGGAGCGGGCGTAAGCAGGTAGCCCACGGCGTAAGCCGTGGGTTCGTGATGCCCTACCTCACCCCCCGTCCCCTCTTCCGCCCGGCCGGGAGAGGGGTGCCGCAGGCGGGGTGAGGGCTGTCTGACCCAGGGCTCACGCCCTGGGCTACTTTATGGCGCCCCTTACGGGGCTGCTGCCGCGCGACCGAATCGCCTCCACTTATTTGCGAATTATTGAAACCCGTACTAGACCTTCAGGGTTTTCAAGTAAGCGACACCCTGCACAGTGAGATCCCAGCTTTGCTCGAGGAAATAGTTCTTCACGCCACCAGTTCTGGCCGCAGCGAAGATCTTGGGCCAATCGAGGCTGTCTTTTCCCACCGCCACGCCCGGGGCGCGCATGCCCCCTGCGCCGGCCGGCGCCTTCAAGTCCACGCCCTGTAAGTGCATCGAGATGAAGCGCCCTGGATACTTGGTGAAGTACATCACAGGGTCTCCGACCACTCTCATGGCGGACATCTGGAATTGCATCTTCACCAGCTTCGGATTGAGGAGCTCCAGTAGGACTTCGTAAGTGAGCCGGCCGTCGACTTTGGACATCTCGAATCTCTCGTCGTGCAGGAATTGTTGAATGCCGGCCGCGGCTGCCGCTTCGCCGATCTTGTTGTACTCGTCCGCCGCCTTCTTCACGGCGTCCATGGTGGTGACACCGTGCTGCACGGGCCCGTCCAGGCTCGCGGTTCCCATCTGCGTCATGCCAATGTCTTTGGCCCAGGCAATCACTTCCTGCTGCTTGGTTCGGAGTTCCTCGAGCGTGAAGTGGGAGCTGCGGCAGATCAGCCCGTGATCGTCGAGGACCTTCTTGGTCTGCTTCGCGTCCGCCAGGCTCTTGAATTCCTCGTATCCCGGCGAGCAGAGCTCGAGGCTACCGACTCCCAGGGTCACCATATCCTTACACAGCCCTGCAAAGTCGCCATCCTTAATCCGCTGCCGGTGGGGATACGTTTGGCTCCCGATCGGCAAGCCCAGTGGATTGGCGCGCATCTCCGGGACGCCTGCACATAGAATACCGCCCACAGCAACGGTCGTTGCAGATTGCTTGAGAAAGTCTCTTCTTGTGATTGCAGTCATGTAAACCTCCATTAGTCTGAGCGGCCTTTGTGCCGGATTTGTGCACGTTAGCAGCCCACGTAAGTGTTGAGCGGGGCTCCGCCGCCCCGCCTACGCGCTCGTCAGCTGCCAGCCCTGGCGATACTCGCGCGTCAGGTACTGGTTGGCGTCGGCGATGTTAGTGAACTTCATGCTCTCCTTGTCCCAGAGCAGCGCCGGCGCACAGTGCTCCTCATTGAAGATCTTTCCGCTGTATCGAATCGCCGCCCCAGCCAGAGCAATGGCTTCCGAGCAATTCGCCGCGTTCAGGAAGTTGCCCTGCGAGGCCGCGCCGCCCTTGAACGCCGTGAGCCACTCGTTATCCATCCCATAACCTCCGCGCCGGCCGCGATCCGCCGGCGGCGTCGGAAGTCCTTTGCTGGTGCGATAGGCCTGCATCTTCTTCGCTGGAATGATTTCGTCGTTCAGGATTATTCCTTTATCGCCGACGAACAGACTCCCCGTTGCGGGGATCGACTTCCCGTCTTCCAGTAACTCGTCCGGGGTGTACGGCCGCATTCCGCCGTCATACCAATACAACTTGAGCGCCGGCCACTGGCCATGGGCTGCGAACTTGAAGCACACTCGGTTCGCGTATGGAAACGAGAAGTCATTCGACTGGATTGTGCTCACCTGGTCGTTGATTTCGCAACTGTGGCTGGTTTGAGCTTCGATGCTGTAGGGAACCGGTAAGTCGAGCGCCATGAAGATTGGCCAGAGGCTGTAGTTCCCCATGTCGGCGATGCTGCCGGCGCCAAATTCGTACCAGCCGCGAAAAACCGCATTCGTATAGTTGGGATGATACGGACGCTCGAGCGACGGCCCGAGCCACAGGTCCCAGTCGAAGCCTGCGGGGACCGGTGGCGTGTCGGTGGGAAGGCTCGAGTACTGCGGCCAGAAGGGGCGATCCGTCCAATTGTGCACTTCCCGAAGCGTGCCGATCGCTCCGTCCTGGATCATGTCTCGCACGGCGTTGATCGGCCTGTGCCACGCCAGGAGGTGTGTGGCGACTCCTGTCTTCCGAGCGCTCTCGACCACCATCCGGATCTCCGCCACCCGATTAGCGAGGGGTTTGTGCATCATCACGTGCTTGCTTTTTTTCATCGCGGCGATCGAAATTGTCGCGTGCAGGTGGTCGGGCGTCATGATTTTGACGGAGTCAAGGTCCTTTTCCTGTTCCAGCAATTCGCGGAAATCCGCGTACGAAGCCACGCCCTTGAAGTTCTCCGCTGCTCGTTTCTTCGCGTAGTAGGTTTCGATGATTTCTTTGGCCATATCCCGGCCGGCGCGGATGCCTTCGACGCCGGCTCCCCAATTGGGATCCTCCAGAACCTTCCGCACGCTGTCGCGGATGCCGGTCTTGTCCCAGTCAATGTAGTTCGTGCCGTCCTTGACGGGATCGCACACTGCCGTGATCTGCACGCCCGGAGTGGCAATCAGGCGCAGCATCTCTCTTGTTCCCTGAGTGCCGCAGCCGATATAGGCCAGCGTTATTTTATCGCTGGGTGCCACATATCCGGGCCCTCCCAGCACATGTCTCGGAATGATAGTCAACGCGAGTCCTGCCGCCGCAGGAGCCAGAAATTCGCGACGGTTAATATTGGCTTTGGGAATCATTTCGAATCTCCTTTGCTGATGCTGAATCGCGTGCGATTATACATCCGGCCGAGTTCTATCCAACCATTTTTCTGGTGCATTTTTTCTGGTGCCTCGGAGCCAGGAATCCTCACAGCACCCGTGTCTGCCCCGCGGGGACCGCCTGAGGCCGGAGGGGGGTACTCCCGTACTATTGCCGCGCCAGTGGGCTTCGGTTATCAATAGCTTGAACGCTAGAGTTGTTATGGAGCAGACAAGCCTACGGCTGAATGTGGTTTTGCAGTGATTGGTTAACGCGTAGCACCCCTGAAGTCCGATGACTTGAGGGTCGTGAAGTCGCCTTATTCAATTCCTGGAACGTGGATGAAAACCGCCGACTACAAACCGGGACGCATTAATTGGGAGTTTGCCACGGGATGCAACGAAAGATGCATTCCCAGTTCCGCCACCGCTACAAAGCTCTCATCACCACTCGACCTACCTATAAACAGAAGCCCTGATCCTGATAAAGCAACTCTTTCAGTCGCTCCTACCAATCCTAGCTTTGTGCGGTGGCGCGCTTTTATCTCGGCACGACGTTTTGGACCTTAGGCTCTTATTCCTCCTGCCTCGGGGCGTATCCGGGTTGGGCCTCCCCCCCTCGGGTGCGCCCCCCTCCTTCGCACATGAACGGCTTCACGGCTCTGGCATCACGCTGTAGCCGGGGTCTTTCAGAATGAGCTTCACAAAACCCCTAAGCAGCACTTCGTCAATATCTCCAATTGAAACGGTATCTCGAGTGTTCCTGGGATCGTAGAATGTATAATGCGATTCATCCTCCAATCTAATTAGAAGATTGCCGTGGATAAACTCCGTAAGCGGATTGCCATAGGAGAGATTTCCTGTCGCGACATCGAATTTCACGATCCATCCGTACTGGTAATTCGCCGCGTTAAGTTCAAAGGTGTAATCTTTTGCGTACGGGTCAATGTTGATTGTGATGGACGATCTCTCATTGAAGGCTGCGATAGACTCTTTCAAGACTGTTTCGATTTGACGCCAAATGGTGGGGGCTAGCTCGGCAATTCTCTTTTGTTTGAGCTGCTCCTCCTCCACTCTTCTCGCCGCCATGCTCTTCTGGCTTTCGCGTTCACCGAACATTTTACCGATCCACTCTTTACTCATAGGTTCACATTCTAGGGCGAGCCAAAGACGGAAGTCAATTGCAGTAACGCAGTGCGCGAATGGGGACAAAACGTCTTATCGCGCCCCAGGTTGGCTCCGCGTTCCGGCGGGCTTAATCAGCGTTAATACCTCCGTTCTTAGGGAGACGCCGCGGAATTAGTCAGTCCCTTTCGAGTTGAGACGATCGGCGTATAATGGGGACTGGGGTCAGGGCTCATATCGATCATCTCCGGGGTAGCATCTTCGCCCCGCGGAGGTATTACATGTCGAGAGTTGCGGAACTCCTCATTAATGGCGTGAAGCATTCCGTTGATGTTGACGCCGATGCGAGTTTGCTGAGTGTCTTGCGTGACGATCTCGACCTCACGGGGAGCAAGTACGGATGCGGCGAGGGCCAGTGTGGCGCCTGTACGGTCCTGATTGCAGGGGCGCCGCGCCGCTCTTGCATTACGCCGGTGGGCGAGGCGGCCCGAAAGCCGATCACTACTATTGAGGGGCTGGAAAAAGACGGCCAACTTCACCCGGTTCAGCAGGCGTTCCTCGATGAAAACGTCATGCAATGCGGGTATTGCACTTCGGGGATGATCATGACCACGGTGGGCTTGTTGACGGTTCGCCCCGAGCCGACCAACGAAGAGATCGCCCACTACTTGCAGGGCCACATCTGCCGATGCGGGACTTATTCGCGCATTATTGCTGCCGTTCGGCGCGCGGCAAAGTCCATGCAGGAGGTGCGCTCATGAGAACCTCGCAGTCCCTATTGCCCAACCGCTTGCTGACTCCTCCCTTGGGCAGCACCGGAACCTTGAACCCCGTCCCTGGTAAGCAGGACCGCCCGGAGGGCGAGGTGGTTCCGGCTACGCTTGAACCAGAGCGATACGAATTGAATGCACGGCCCACGTATCACTTTGGGATGCCGCGGCGGGATTTTTTCAAAGTCTTGGGAGGCGGCATCGCGGTCTTCTTTCTCCTTGATCGGCCAATTGCCGGCCAGGAAGCCGGACGCAGCGACCACCGGTCCGGCACTTCCCTGCCGCAGGATGTCTCTGCCTGGCTGCACGTCAACGAAAACGGCGAAGTCACGGTTTTCACGGGCAAAGTGGAAGTAGGGCAGAACATTCGCGCATCGCTGACTCAAGCCGTCGCTGAGGAGTTGCGTGTTACGCCCGGCTCCATCTCCCTGCTTATGGGTGATACCGACCGAGTTCCCTTCGACATGGGGACTTTCGGCAGCCGCACCACTCCCACCATGAACCCGCAGCTTCGACGCGCGGCTGCGGCAGCTCGCGAAGTCCTTATCGGCCTTGCTGCCGATGCCTGGAAAGTGGACCCTGCCAGACTGACAGCGGCCAACGGCGCCATTACGGACCCGGACTCACAGCGCAGAGCAAGCTACGCAGAACTGGCCAAAGGACGCGAGTTTGCCAAAGTCATTGCCGCCGAAGAACCTCTTACCCCGGCAGCGCAGTGGAAGGTCATGGACAAGCCGCTGGGAAAGGTGACCGCCCGTGAAATCGTTACCGGCAGGCATCGCTATCCTTCCGATATCAGGTTGCCCGAGATGCTTTACGGCAAAGTCCTGCGTCCGCCCTCCTTCGGCGCCTCGCTGAGTTCGCTCGACCCAAGCAAGGCGCAGCAGATGCCGGGCGTCACAGTCGTGCACGACGGCGACTTTGTGGGCGTCGCCGCCCCCAACCCGCGGGTGGCACAAGACGCGCTGGCAGCGCTTAGCGCAGAGTGGAAGTCCACGCCAGCGCAAACCTCGAGCGACGACCTCTTTGAATACTTGAAGAACCACGCGGGGACCGGCGATGAGCACAACGGGCACGCCGTCGGTTCCGTCGAGCAGGGCCTGTCCGAAGCGAGCCTCCGCCTTAAACAAACCTTTACAGTTGCCTACATAGCCCACGCGCCGCTGGAGCCGCGCGCCGCCGTGGCTGAATGGAAGGACGGCAAGTTGACCGTATGGACCGGAACCCAGCGGCCCTTCGGCGTGCGGGGCGAATTGGCTGAGGCCTTCCGCCTGCCGGAGGACCATGTGCGAGTGATCATGCCGGACATGGGTTCCGGCTATGGTGGCAAGCACACCGGCGAAGCAGCCGTGGAGGCGGCGCGCCTGGCCCAGGCCGCGCGACGGCCCGTGAAGCTGGTGTGGACGCGGGAGGAGGAATTCACCTGGGCTTACTTTCGTCCTGCCGGGGTCATTGAAGTCTCCGCCGGCCTCTCAAACGACGGCTCCATCACCGCCTGGGAGTTCCACAATTACAATTCAGGCGCGGCAGCTATTGGCACGCAATACAACATTCCCAATCAACGAATTCAGTTTCACTCCGTCGATTCACCTCTGCGCCAGGGCTCCTACCGATCCCTCGCCGCAACCGCGAACCATTTCGCGCGCGAATCCTTCATGGACGAACTTGCGCACCTCGCCAAAATGGACCCACTCGAATTCCGGCTCAAGAACCTCGCCGATGACCGCTTCCGAGCGGCGCTCGAAGCCGCGGCGGAAAAATTTGGATGGGGGCAAATGAAGTCTCACCCGGGGCGGAGCACCACCGAGGATCGCACCTTGCGTGGACATGGCATTGCCGGAGGCTTCGATAAAGGCGGATACGTGGCAACGTGCGCGGAGGTGGCAGTCGACTCAACCACCCGGCAGGTGCGCGTGGTGCGCGTCGTGACAGCGTTTGACTGTGGCGCCGTGGTGAATCCCGACGGCCTTCGCAATCAGATCGAAGGCGGAAATACTATGGGCATCGGCGGGGCCTTGTTCGAAGCCATCCAGTTCGCAAACGGGCGCATCCTGAACCCCCACTTTGCCCAATACCGTGTTCCGCGCTTCAGCGACGCTCCGGCAATGGAGGTCGTTCTGATCGATCGAAAGGACGTGCCATCCGCAGGGGCCGGGGAAACCCCCATCGTGGGCATCGCACCAGCCATCGGCAACGCGATCTTTGCCGCCACCGGAAAACGGATTCGCGCCTTGCCCATGGCCCCCAAGGGCGTGTGACGGTTCGTTCGGAAGCCCCCATCTGCTACCCAGTCTTTCTCCTGTGCGTCCGCTTTTCGGAGCCCCGTGAGGGGCGGCATAGAGTAGCCCAGGGCGCAAGCCCTGGGTTAGAGGACCCTCACCCCGCCTTCGGCACCCCTCTCCCGCTGGGCGGGAGAGGGGACGGGGGCATAGGCGCTAGATTAAGGCCCGGTGGGGGCCGCCAAACATGCCCGAAGGGCATGAAGGTCATTAGCCGTAGGTGAAACCTACGGACAAGAAGGCATACGTTGAGTACCTCAGCGACCCCGAAGGGGTCGAATTCAACCCCTCCGGGGTTGAATTGAATACGTTGGGACATTGTTTACCGTAGGTTTCACCTACGGCTAATGATGTTGGGTCCCTTCGGGACCCCGGCGCAACGCTTGATCTAGCGCCAATGCCCTTGGGGGAGAGGGTGGCGCGCGGCACCGGGTGAGGAGGCTGTGGACCAGCCAATTCACGAGCCGCCGGAGTGGCCACCGCTTTGCACCTTCCCATCCATGGCCTGCCGATGTAAAATCACCCGCTCGAAATTCGAAGGCGTCGAAACGACACTGGTTCTGAAGGGAACTGGCCATTGGCATTGACAACCGCAGACTGTAAGAGAATCCATGAAGCAGCCCTCGATGTCCTGACTGATCTGGGCGTTCGAGTCGACGATTCGGAGATTGTCCGACTGATGCAAGATGCCGGCGCCACAGTCGACAGCGAGAACCGTGTCCGGATTCCAGCCAGTCTGGTGGAATGGGCGCTCCGGCAGGCGCCGCGCCACGTGGAGATTGCTGACCGCAATGGCCACCTCTGGCAACTGGGCCCGGAAGGCGGGACGCTGGTCCTCACCGGAAACGCGCTGTACATCACGCGCGGACGGGTTCGAAGCGATTTGGAGGGCTCCGATCTGGCCGAGTTGGCGAGGGTCGTCGATGCCTGCCCGAACATTCACGGCATGGTCGGAACCTCCCTTGCCGACTTTCCGCCTACCAGCCGCGATTTTGTGGGCTTCCGCATCATGGCGGGGTTTACGGGCAAACATCTGCGGCCGTGCATCTACACTCCCGCGGGTGCGCGCACGGTGGTGGAGATGGCAAAGGTTCTTCTGGACGGCGCGACCTTGCGCGAGCGCCCCATCGTCAGCACGGGCTTCAGCATCATCAGTCCCTTGCACTGGACGGCCCTGGCACTGGGCGTCTTTAAGGAGACAGCGGGCGTAGGCGTGCCGGTCATGATCAATTCCGAGCCCCTGGCGGGAGCAACTGCGCCCGTGACCTTGGCGGGTTGCCTGGTGATCGGCGACGCCGACACGCTGAGCGGCCTGGTCATCAATCAGTTGCTCGAGCCGGGCCGGCCTTGCTTTTACAACGTCGGGTTTGCGCACGTCTTCGAGATGTCAGAGGGCTTGGCGCTGACGGGCGCGCCGGAGAACGCCCTGCTGCAGGCAGCCGGGGCGGAGATGGCGCGGTTCCACGGTCTCCCGAGCGCAGCCTGGATGTCCACGGAATCCCTTTGCGCCGACTCGCAAGCTGCCTTCGAGAAGATGATCGGCGGTCTGGCCCACGCTGCCGCGGGAGTCAACTTCATCTGGGGTGCAGGCAACCTGGAATCTACCTTGGCGATGTCGTGCGAGTCGCTCGTGACGGACAACGAAATCGCAGGCTATTTCCTGCGATACCAGAAGGGATTCCCAGTAGATGATAAGGCGCTGGCGCTCGACGATATCCGGGAAGCAGGGAAGTCCGGGGATTTTCTGAATTCGCCGCACACTCTAAAGCATTTTCGCGAAGTCCTTAGCCGGGCGCAATTGGCCGTGCGCACGCGGCGCGGCGGCTGGGAAGCAAAGGGTTCACTTACCTTTGAGGAGTCGGCGGAGAAGAGGGCTCGAGATATCCTGGCGCAGGAACCCAAAGACTATCTCGATTCACATCAGCGGGCCGAGCTGGAACGATTGGAACGCGCAGCAATAGAAGCAGGCCCTAAATGAAAGGCCGTCATTCCCGCGAAAGCGGGAATCCATTCTCCGAAACGTCGGAGACTTTGGATTCCCGCTTTCGCGGGAATGACGCCTGGTCGAAGGGAGAGTTAGTGATATGAACCCAACTTCTCGTCGCGGTTTCCTTCGTCAAGGGCTCGCGAGTGCAACGGCGCTGGGTGCCTTGTCCAAGGCGGCGCAGGCAGAACCGAGAGCGGATGCTCTCAGCCCGCCTCCGGCGGCACCGGCAGTCCAGACGCCGGCTGTTGCGGAGTTCTCTCTCGCGCCGGCCCCTGTGCGGACGGGCTTCGGAGGCGTGGGGTTTCACGCCCAGATGCTCCTCGCGGATGCCACCCAGGATTTCGAGGACCAGGTTTTGGCCAAGCGCTGGCGCGAGTTGAATCCGCGCTTCGCGCGCATTTTTCATAGCTGGCTGCCGGATCAGCCGGGGACTCGAGATCCCAAGGTCCTGGCTGCGTTGGCGCGGCAGATGGTCATGATGAAAGAAGGCGCCGGCACTGAAATCTACCTCACCACCGGCGGACTGAAGGAAACCAACAGCAACGAGGATTTGCGGTCCTACGCCTCGGCGGTAGCGGACGATCTCGAGTATCTGCAGAACGCCGGCGCTACGAACCTCAAATGGTACTGCTGCACCAACGAGCTTTCGCTCATCGAATGGGCGGACATGCACAACGATCTGCCTCGCTACCGCGCCTACCATGCCGCCATCGCTGAGGAGATCAAGCGCCGCTCGCTGGGCATTAAGCTTCTCGCCACGGATGCCTCGCCGGTCGGATATTGGGGGACCCTGGATTGGGCCAGCAAGAATATGGACGATATCACGGGTGTTTACGGCGGGCATCACTATATCAACGAGGAAGCTCCCGACAACCTGGGGTTTTACAAATGGTTTCTCGGGCGCTGCCAGTGGGCCGTGGGCCTTGCTAAAGGCCGAGGCAAGGATTTCATTTTAGGTGAATTTGGGCCCGCTCAATATTTTGATTTGAAGTACGGCATCCGCTGGGACGCCTGCAAGTACTTCGATACGCCGCTTGAGGGGATGGCCGGCTTGCAGCTTGCCGAAGCCGCCATGGCGGCCATCAACGCCGGAGTCTATAGTATGGGGTACTGGACCTTCAACGATTATCCCGACCGCCCGGAAGAGCACAGCATCAACCATTGGGGAGTCTTCAAGTGGCTTACCAACGGCGCACTAACCCGCGCGCCCTACTATTCGTATGGCTTGCTGACCAAATTCTTCCGCGGGCCGGGCACGGTCTTTCAGGTGGAAAGCGAAGAGGACTTAGTTCGCGTGGCGGCCCTGCAACATGATGAGGGGAAAACTTGGTCGATCGCGGTTCTCAATCGCCAGTCGCAGGCCGCGCGCATTTCCATCCGCCTTGGCGACTTGCAGGATTCGAGGCCCTTTCGCAAATACTCGTACGACCCGAGCCACATCCCGACGACGGACGACGGCGATCTGCAAGAACCGGTAGGCAAAGTGGCGCCCAGCGATGGCAAACTGACAGACACTGTCGAGGCGGCAACGCTCGCCGTTTACACCACGGCCTATGACGACAACACTCCAGCCGCAGTCAAGGGTCTCGAGATAAAAGCAATTCAGGACACGCGTACAAGCGGCGCCACCGCGAGCGCCAACCGGCTGCGGTGGACGCCCAGCGCCGAACCGGACCTCTGCTACTACCGCATCTATCACGACGGTGTTCGCATCGGATCCACCGCAGTTACGGAGTACATCGATTCCGGGCCTGACCACCACCGCAAAGGACCTTACGCCGTGGTGGCGGTGAACCGCTCCGGAAACCCCGGCCCCCGCAAGTTGTAGCGCGGCTGGCGCAGAGCGAAGCTCTGCGGCTTCAGAGTTTGGAAACGCGCCAAGACGCAGAGCTTCGCTCTGCGCCGGCGGCGAGCCTCGAGGATTATGTCTGGACAACCGAGGAATTGCTGGGTAAGATTTTCCGGTAATGGATGTATTCGGGCCAGCAAAGCGTAGCGAAATAATGCGCCGGGTTCGTTCGGAGGACACGAGGCCGGAGGTCGCAGTCCGCAAACTAGTGTCTAGCTTGGGATTTCGTTACCGACTACACTCGAAAGCCCTGTTGGGTCATCCAGACTTGGTTTTCAGCCGATTACATAAGGTGATCTTCGTGCATGGCTGTTTCTGGCACGGGCACTCATGCAGCGGCAAGCTCCCCAGCTCGAACCAAGCCTACTGGAGAACCAAGAGAGCTAAGAATGTCAACAGAGACAGACGAATTCGGAGAGAACTGCACCGTCTTGGGTGGAAATCTCTGCTTGTTTGGGAGTGCCAAATCCGCGCAGAAAGAACCAGGAACCTTCCAGTTACCAAACGCGCGGAGCGTATTTTTGAAAGCTCGGTCGCCAAAATAATTCCTCAACTTAGGGACCCATGAAAGCCCTTTCACTGCGAGAAAAATCCATTCTGGCAGGGCTCTACCTCTCAAAATTCGACCTTGAAGGCCTGCGGCGTCTTGGCTTCGATGGCTTCGTGGAGGCCTTCAATGTAATCGGCGCTGCCTTGGGAGTTCGGCCGGCGTCTATTAAGAATTACAGGGACGAATTTGATCCGTTATTTCCGAACCGGCGGAAGGGATGGCACAAGAGGCCGATACGCGGGTACTGCAAAGCTATCTTCGACACGTTCGGCGGTCTCGATCTCGAGAAATTCACGAACCTGCTCCAGCGCATTATCTATAAGGAACATGATCTCGAACTGTTAATGGAGGAAGTTGAAAAGCAACAAGGGGAGGACCGCTCTTTCGCGAAAAGGCTCGTTACGGGACAAGCCGCGGAGCAGTATTTCAAATCTGTCTACAGACAAATTACATTCTTTAAAGACCTGGAACTCGAAGACACCACCAAGCTTGGATGCGGGTTCGATTTCAGGCTCCCTACGACGAACAGCTTTTACGGAGTTGAGGTCAAGGGAATGACCGAATCCAGCGGTAGTATCGCCCTGACCGACAAAGAACACGGTGTCGCCTCTCTACTTAAGAGTAGATTCTTCCTATTTGTTGTAAAGAATTTCAAGGAGAATCCATTTCACGAGTTGTATCAAGACCCGTTGAACGGACGACTACTCTTTAACAGGGTCGAGCAAAAGACAATCCAGGTAAGCTGGAGGACAAAGTTATGAGGAGCACTACGGAGCAGAGAATGACTAGGCATTTGCAGCCACCCATGCAGAAAGCAACGCGGCGCAGAATGATGAGCCAGCGCCGGCGAGTATCGATCAGGCTGCCGGAGTCAGTCGTGCGGGCACGAGCCGGCCTTATTCCTTCTGAGGAAACCGACAGTTGCCCTCCGCCGACTTGGCTGACAGCGAAGGAATTGTTAGCGTGGCACCGAGGCCTGCCTGTGACTGTAAGCTATGCGGCGGCTGCGCGGCGGCACGCGGACCGGACGCGGCACCCCAGGTAGTCTTCCACGCGCGGCCAGGTCAGCCCCTTGGGGGTGTTCGCTTCGACCGTGCTGAGGTGACGTTGGCAAGAAATTGGCCGGCGGCATCGATCTCTCGGAATACGAGGTAAAATCGGCCGTTGACGGAGGTAACTATGAGTACCAATACCACAAGAACACAGGGAAAGATAAGTTGAAGAGAGACACGGAGGTCGGGCACCTGTTTTTCGATCACAAGGACAACTTACGACATGTAGACCTCCGCTACGCGCACGGCAACTCAATGAAGGAATTCTTTGCAAAGTGGCTTGCAGACTACCCTGACCCATACCCGCAACGGTACAGAAAGAACATTCCATTTTACTGGATTAAAAAGAACGGCATACTACTAATGACCTTGACTGATGGCGAGGTCACGTACCCGCTAACTGCAAAATCAACCACGCGGCCTTAACCCCCTCGACCAGAGAAAGGGTACCACATACCGTTAATCCCAGGTACCGTTAGCCCGTCCAAGTGTAAACGAAAGCCTCGGACAGCCGGGAAGCTCCTCGTATTCCCGGAAGCCAGTAGCAAATGGTCGGGACAGCGCCTGAGGTTGATCCGGGCGGGATAGTGTAATCGGTGGGATTAACTTAATCAGCACTTGACAAATACTTCATGATAGTCTATAGTTGAAGGGTGAGGTTGCACAGAAGGTCAGTCTCCGCCGGAAACATGTCGAGCCACAGTCTCGCACAGTTCCTGTTTCACATTCCCGTTTCCATGTTGCCTTCCTGGACTCTCAAGGTTGCCTGATGGATGCTTGTTGTTGGATCGCACTGGATCGAAACTCTGGCGAGAATCCGCACAGCGTTGCAGGAATGTGCGGGTTCGCGGGTATGCGACGCAGGGACAATGTCCGCGGGATTCAGGTCCGAGCCATCATTCCTCTTCAAAATCGAGGGAACAAAGCCAGAATGTTGTTGAAAATAAAGAGTCGAGAAGTTCAGAGTCAAGTAGTCAAGGAGTTGGGAAGCCGAAGCAAGCGGCTGAAGGTCGGACGCCGACGGTTTGTCACTCTTCGACTCTCAACTCTGGACTTCTCGACTCGAACTCGACGGAACAAAGCCAGAATGTATATGAAAACAAAGGATCGGCCGGGAAATCGACCACCCCTGGCCCCTCCTTATCCAAGGAGGGGAATCGCGGGCTCCCCTCCTCGGTTGAGGAGGGGCTGGGGGTGGTGCGACTTTGTGTCCTTGGCGTTCTTTGCGCCTTGGCGCGAAACCGGTTGGAGGCATTGAAAACGGCGGAACAAAGCCAGAATGTTTATGAAAACAAAGAGTCGAGGAGTTCAGAAGTCAAGAAGTCGAAGCCAAATCAAGACGGGTTGGGCCGGGCAGCGACAATTTGTCACTCCTCGACTCTCAACTCTCGACTGCTCGACTCGACGATCTGAGCAGTCGCAGGCACGGCTAAAATGTGACCCGCACGCCGAGTTGTGCGGCGAAGGGGATTCCCACCGTGGTACCGGGTCCGAAGAAATCTCCCAACGCACCGGAAGGAACCAGCAGTTGCTTGGGATTCGAAATAGGAGTCGTCTCGGTGCAGGCCGAGTTTTGGCAAAATGCCGTGGCATTGGAGAGGTTGTTTACGGGTGTGGGCAGAGCTGCGAGGTTGGTGACGTAGTTGGCGCCGGGGTTGTTTCGGTTGAAAAGGTTGAAGAATTCGATGAAGGGCATGACAACCCAGCCCTCGCCTAGGGTGATGGGCCGGCTGACCCGCATATCCACTTGGATATAAGGTGTTCCGCGAAACTCGTCGAGAGACGTCTGCACTCCGTTCACCACGGCGCGATCGTCGAGCGAATCTCCGAAGCCATTCACGTCCATCGGCGTGGTCAGGGTGATGGGCCGAGCGCTTTCCGCCTGCGAGAGGAGAGATGTCTCGAGGCCGCCTGGCAGGTGGAAGATGCCTGCCACCACCAGGCGATGCGTCACGTCTTCACCCGAGGGGCCGAAATCCCCTGCGCCGAAAGCGTGCAGCGGGTCGCACACGCCATCCACGTAGTCAAAAAGCTCTCCCAGTACGCAGCCCCACGTCTTGGCCTTAGAAAGCGTGTAGTTCGCCACAAGGTTGAACCGCCCCGACACGTTTCCTTGCAGGTGGATCATCATGCCGTCGTAACGCGAGCGATTGTCGGATCGGAACACGGTTAAGTTGGGGACGTTATTCATCTGGTTGGTCGAGTCCGAGACCGGGAACAGCGGCGAGAACAGCGTGAATCCTGCCTGGTACTGATAACGCGCGTAGGAATGAACCCCTTGTTCGTGGACCCAATCGGCGGACAGGTTCCATTTCGAGTTGAAAGCGTGTTCGATGCCCGCGCTCGAATGAAGCGCGTAAGGCGTCTTGTAGTGCGGATCGATGAGGGCCCCGGCGCCACCCGCGGCCGCGCCGGGTATGCAACCGGGGTCGCCTAAGCTGACGCATCTGCCGGGGGCTTCATTAACCGCTTGGAAAGCGGTCACCCAGCCATTCTGCGCCAGGTCATTGTAGTATTTGCCGATTCCGGCGCGGATGACTGTGGCCCCGCTTCTTCCCGGAGAATAGGCAACGCCCAAGCGGGGCGCGATGGCGCCGCGGTAGTCGTGGGGCGCAGCGTTACTCAAGGGAATCTGCAAAGCCTGGAGAGTCATGAACGCGGGGTTCTGCAATTGAGAGCGGCCCGAAGCCTCAAGAAGGCCAAACGTCGTGTCGTACCTCAAGCCATAATTGGCAACCAGATGCGAATTCAGGTGCCACGAATCTTCCACGTAAAACCCCAGCCGTTGCAGGTTCTGCGAGAAGCTCCCATTGGCGGCGGGCGTGTCCGTGCAAGTCGTGCCCGGCGTAGCCGTGGGACCGCAGGAGAGGTCCACCGAGAACTGCTGAGGCTCGCCAAGATAGACAGTCGGATTGAGTGGAAAAACGCTGAGATTCTCTGCCGTCCCCGCCAGCGCACCGCTCATCACCGGCTCATGGATCAGGTCCACCCCGAACCGCGGCGCGTGACGGCTGGAAACATGGCTCACGTCGTACCGGACCTGGTACTTCTCCTGATCGCGCAGCACCGGGAAGGCGGTGATGGGCGTTACGAATTGGTTGTCACCGAAAGTTTCAAATCCGGAAATGGAGCTCGAGGTCGAGCTGAAGGGAAAGGCCAGGGCGAAGCCCAGATTTACATTGCGCGATTCGGTGTGGTGCAGCAGGCCGGCGCCGATAGTTAGCGAACCGAGCCAAGTCGAGCTGAAAGTGAACTGGTTGGCCAGGGCAAAGCTCCAATAGCGTGAGACTGAGGTGGCGCCCGTCGATGGCAGCGTGGCCTGCTGGACCAGGTCGTTACGAGTGTTGTAATTGTCGGTTGCCGCCCGCAGAAACCACTGGGAGCGCGACGACTCCGTCCAGTCGAAGCGGGTCGTGCCCATATAGTCGCGGAATGGCACGCGCACGTAGGGAGGCACGGCAATCGAGGTTACTCCGGGAATCAATCCCTCTGCCGCCAGGGAACCCAGAGCGTCGAATTGCGTGACGCTGGCGGGACTGTAGGCGATGCTGGCGTCTTCGTGGACAGCTTCAAGGGAGGAGAAGAACCAGACCTTCTGTTTCTGGATCGGCCCGCCCAACGCGCCGATGTAGTTCTGGCGCGAGAAGGGCTGCTTGGGGTTTGGAGGGGGATTATCGATCGGAAAACGCGCATTCAAGCTTGCCGCTCGTTCATAAAACGCCCCATCTCCGTGCCATTGATCGGTGCCGCGCTTGGTGGCGATCACCACGGAGCCTGCCGTCGTGCGGCCAGTATCTGCATCCTCCTGCGAGGTACGCACGGCAAATTCCTGGATGGTGTCAGGCGAAAAATTCTGGAGAAAGCCGCCGATGTAATCATCGGAATTGTCGACGCCATCAACGGAGAGTTGAACGTTGAGGCCCGAACTCCCCCCGAAAGAAACGGCCGTGATGCGGGCCTTGGTGGGGTCGGACGGCTCCACGGGTTCGGTGCCGGGAACGAGGTAGGCCATATTGGCGAAGCTGCGATGCGCGAGTGGAATCTCCCGCAGGTCCTGAGCTGAGACCGCGCCCTGATGCATGGTCCCGGTGGTATCGAGAGCTTGAGTTGTAACGGAAGAGGCTTGGCCTTTCACCTCCAGGCTCTGCGCAAGCGTCGCCGGTTGCAGGGTAACGATGACGTCGCGCACCGAACTGACAACCACTGCCACTTCCGCTCGGGCTTCCGCGAAGCCCCGTGCATCGACGATCACCTGATAGTTGCCCGGGGGAAGTCCGTCGAGGCGAAACTCTCCGAGCGGGCCGGCGGTGACCTGCCGCTCGAGTCGAGTGCCCTCCTCACGAGCCACGATGGCAGCTCCTGGGACGCGCCCGCCCGTCGATTCTTGAACGACGCCGACCATGGCCCCTCGCGGATCTTGCGCCTGCGCCGCGGAGGGTGGTAGCGCGAGGGCCAGCAACAAGAAAAGGGAGCGGCAGACGTATGCACGCGTGTTTAGCCGCTCCGGCGGACAAGGATAAGGGAATGTGGGCGCCACCGCACCATTTTAGCGGGTTTCAATCCGCAAGCCAATTTTTCCCAGGCGGATGTAATATTGAAGTAGCGGGGCGTTCCAGAGCGACGCGGGTTAGTGCTTAGTCGGCGTAATAAGCGCAATTCCTAATGGCCCTCGGAAGGGCGGGGCTTTAGCCCCGCCACATGTGGGCGCGGGGTTGGAAGGGCCTTTAGGCCCTGAAACCGGGTCGCTCCAGGGGCTGAAGCCCTGTTCTTACGTCGCGGGATCAGCGGCGGGGCTGAAGCCCCGCCCTTCCGGCTCCAACGAACAGGTTGCGGGCACGATTGGGAATCCAAAGTCTTATGATGTATGTGGAGTGGAGGTGCGGGCATATGAATCGACGGCTAAATGAACTTGACCAACACAGCTTCGAGGATCGAGTAACGGCACACCCGGCGGCGCACTGGAGCGGAGGAGTATCTGAGGTATCGTTCCTCATGTTGGGTTTGGGCCTCCTTGTCGCGTGCAGCCTTTGCGGCGCGACAGAGCCGAAGGAAAAGGCATGGAACATCCTTGCCGGCGGCGTCGCAGAAAAGAACGCCATAAAGCGTGCCGATGCTGTTGAAGCCCTGGGATTGCTGCCGCGCGATGCCCGGGCACGGACAATGGCTGAAAAAGCCCTCAGTGACGACAACCCTCGAGTGCGTTCCGCCGCTGCCCTGGCGCTTGGGGACATGCGCTCCTCGCGCTCGATCCCAAAACTGAACGAGGCGCTCTCAGACAAGGACCCTGTCGTCGTGCTCTCGGCCGCCCATTCTCTCCTGCTCATGCACGACCACAGGGCCTATGACGTTTACTATGCCGTGCTGACCGGCCAGCGCAAAGCCGGACGCGGCTTGATTGCCCAGCAACGCGCAAACCTGGACGATCCGAAGAAGCTGGCCGTATTCGGGGTTGAAACAGGCCTGGGCTTCGTGCCCTTCGCGGGATTCGGCGTATCCGCCTATAAGCTGATCAGCAAGAACGGCTCCGACGAAATACGCGCTACGGCGGCGCAGGTGCTCGCCAAGGATCCCGATCCCGAGTCGCGTAATGCGCTCATTGACGCGCTCACTGATCGCAGTTATTTCGTCCGAATCGCGAGCCTGAAGGCCATTGCCATGCGAGATGATCCGAAACTTCTAACGACGATTGAGCCCTCGATGGATGATGAAAAGGACACTGTTCAATACGTTGCCGCCGCTGCCGTGATACACCTGGCCGGCGAAGTTAAGGGACCTCGGAAGGCGACTGATAAGCCAGAGAAAGCCAACTAGCCGCTGCTCGTACGCTGAAAAACGCCTGTGGCTGTCATCCTTAGGCGCTTTTGATAAGCCTGGCCTGTGGCCCACCCGCGGCAATGAAAATCAGCGTCGTCCCCGCAAAAGCGGGGACCCATTGTCGGTCCAATGGATTCCCGCTTGCGCGGGAATGAGGTGATGTTCGGGGGAACTGCAGTCGAAAGTCTGTCATTCTGAGCGAAGCGAAGAATCTGCATTTGTTCGCCACGGACCGGAACTGCGGATTCTTCGCTTCGCTCAGAATGACAGATCGGGGCGGTCGCTCCGCTCGGAATGACAGCATTGCAACGTTATCACAGAGAGTCCCCGAGGTGGCGAGATCGCTCACTCCTCGTTTTCGGACTCGGAAGCAGGCTCAGGCTCGGCCTGTAGTTTGATCACGGCAAGCCCGCCGGCGCTCAACTGACTGTTAAGTGCGGGGAGGTCTCTAAACTTAATCGCTTTCCAGCGCCCCATCACTTCGCCATAGTCTTTCTGGACCTCAGCCAGCGCGGCCATCAGCGTCGCGGTCGGCGCCACGTCCGCGCCACCGGCTTGGCCGTAAAGCCCTCCGGCTTCACCCGCCACGCGGGAAAGCGTCGCCGCGGAAGGCGCTGGCGCAGAGCGTCCCGGACGGCTTCCCAAGAGCGCAGACACCTTCGCGCGCAGCCCACTCACCGCATCCGCCACAGAACCCTGCGCCTGCTTGGAGAGCGCATCGAGCTGGCGGTCAAGACTGCTCAACTCGGCCCGCGCTTCGAAACTCTCATTAATCATCGCCAAGAGACGGGATTCAACCTCATATTGCTGTCGCAAGCCGGCAGCGGGCGTTAAGACGCGCGGAT
>Ga0181535_10001102_pt1 | contig 36556 bp, 32 predicted proteins | sample PEATcosm2014_Bin_44_FD_119774 | JGI IMG/M metagenome (GOLD analysis project Ga0181535, IMG submission 119774) | Peatland microbial communities from MTU Mesocosm Facility, Houghton, MI, USA - PEATcosm2014_Bin17_30_metaG | ecosystem: Environmental > Terrestrial > Soil > Wetlands > Peat | place... | reverse complement strand
CGATCACCCCTCCCCAACTGAACGTGCAGCCGATGATAGCTTTGCATGCCCCCATCGTGCGGCCATTTCGCCTTCTTGAAAAGTGACTTAAAAGGTGCATTTTTATGCGGTCAGAGACCTAGCGTGTTTTCGTTTTCCGCATCCATCCCGTCTCTGGAAGATTTCGGGAAGAGATTTCCTCAGTACAAACCTTACGCAGTTGGTGAGGGAGAGACTCTTTTCAAGTTGTTGATGAGGCCGGAATCGTTGAATTCCGCAATCGAGGCAACGAAACTTGGGCTTCCTGCTGTGACCGGTATCGCCGAAGTATCCATTCAAGAGGTCAAGCGGATTGGTAGAAAACTCACCCCGTTTGATAAGCAATTCATTGGAGGCGTCGTTTGTTCCCTGATGGAGGCGAACGGCTATCAAAAAACAGGGACAAAGAAGGCTATTTCACACAAAGCCTTTTCAAAAGGGGAGTTCTACGTGGCCGTCCCCACAGCAGTCTAACGCGCTCTCTCACCCGCTCGCATTAAGGCTCCGAAGCTATCGCCCTCTGAGCCTTAATGCATATTGCGGCGGTCCCCAATCCTGCCGTTAAGGTGCCTTCCTAAGCCCTTCTTATTTCCTAAGGCATCCTAAGCCTTCCTAAGGCGGAGGCGTCTCCTAACCAAAATTCACAGTCTGCGTGCAAAAATTCAGGTTGTCCTAAAACCTTGCCTTTTTGGAATCGAAGTTTTAACATTGTGCGTGGGAAAACTCGGCTTCTCCTTCCTAATCCCTTCTTCGGCACCATGGTTTTACCTCTTTACTTCAGTACCGAGATAAATAGAGAAAGATAAGCGCCTTACAAAATTTCCTTTCTATCCTCTCAGCCACCTGCACTTCCCATCGAAGTCCCAATTCAGACTGAAATCAAACGCAAGCGAAAACACCTTCCAGATGGATTCCTGTCAGCAAGCCTTGCACTGGACCGGCTCTGGCTGAAGCGTATCGCGCTCTTGGCGGCAATTGCGAGTGAACCGCAGTCAAGCCGGAGGCTGACCATTTGCCGCATTTCGGGTAGGCTGGGCAAATGAGCGTTTTTGACGAAAAACGGGCGGAGTTGGAACAGCACGAGTTCATGATGGGCGTGGAGCGGGGCAGGCTGGCGGTGGCGCTGGACCTGCTGACCGATTCTCTGATTCTGGTGGGCCAGCATGGGGTCTATTGCGCGTCCAGCCGCAACCCGGCCAAGCCCGCGCTCGACTTGCAGGTCGTCTTGCAGAGTATGGAGGGCGCCAAACATCTGATTCAGTCGGTGATGGAGGAGTTGCGGGCAAATCGAGAGGTGGGCCGCGAGGCCGGAGGGGCCGGGAGTGGTTCGGCTGGCTGAATGCGCCCGGAAGAATGCAAAGTGCGGTATGCTGGAAGAGCGCGCCCGTAGCTCAGCTGGATAGAGCGAACGCCTCCGGAGCGTTAGGTCGGGAGTTCGAATCTCTCCGGGCGCACCATATTTTTCCTATTGCACGCCAGCCATTTCCCTTTGATCGTCTCGCGTACCCAATCCGCCTTCTCCATGCGGCGTCGCGGAGACTTACGGTTGAAGTTGCAAATGCACGCCGCAAAACATCCAGAGCGCCGGCGGCGGTTAGACTGGAGAGTGGCCGGCGCAGCAAGCAACGCGCGGCCCGGACAAGGCAAAAATGCACTTCAATTTTGGATTTACGGCCGTCCAGATTCTCTGGACGCTGACGTTTGCGGCGCAACTGGTTCTGCTGGTCGTCCTGTTGGGCCGGGAACGGATGCGGCGTTTTCCATGGTTTGCCGCCAGCATCGTGCTGGTGACTCTGCGTCTTCTAGCCAGCAGGCTGCTCTTCGGGCGGCTGCCGCAGATCACGTCGGCCACGATCTTCATTGCGATGGCCGACCTGGTGGCGATCCTCGGTCTTCTGGTGATGGTCGAGCTGGCGCGCCGCGCATTTGCCACGGCCCGGCCACGTACGTGGATTGTGGGGACCCTGGCGACGGCGGCCGTGGGCATCGCCGTGCTGGCCCTGTGGGGAGCGTGGCCGGCGTGGAAGACGCTCATCGCCGACTCCTCCTACCTGGGCGTGCTGCGGCTGATGCAACTGGTGGCGCAGAAGGGCGAGTTGCTGGTGAACGTGCTCACGGTGGAACTGAGCCTGCTCATCGTGCTCTTTGGCCGCCGCTTCAAGGCCGGCTGGCGCAGCCATACGCAGCAGATTGCCATCGGCCTCTCCACGATGGCAATCGCCCAACTGGCCGTGCAGGCAATCTGGCAGATCATCGCAACGACCGCGGCGCCTCACTCCCGCGACGAGTACATGCGCATTCTCGGTCTGCGGGACAAGTTGCTCAGCGCCAACAACGTCGTTTATCTGGCCGTGCTGGTGTGGTGGGTCGCCTGGCTGTGGTTCGACGAACCGGGGACGCCGCGGGCGGACGAAGCATCGGCGGAGAGCATCACCCCCGCAAAAACCTATCTCGAATTCGGCGGCACTGTTGCTGCACCGGCGGAGTTGCCCGCACAGATTGTGGACGTTCCCGTCGAAAGGCAAGAAGACAATATTCAGTAAGTCGTCTCTCACTCTCTCGCCAGAAGAAATCGAAAGAATGGGTCACGGAAACAAGTCTCGTGACCGCTGACAACTGAATACTGAGAACTGACAACTGTCAGCTAGATATGACAGCTTGCCTGGCCGCGCTTTTCCAGGTACCGCTGGTGGTACTCTTCGGCGCGCCAAAAGGTCTGGGCGGGCTCGACCTGGGTGACGATGCGCTTGGGCTTGAAGCGGCCCTCGGCGATGAGCTGCTCGATTTTGGCGCGCGCCTGCGCTTCCTGCTCTGGGGAGTGGAAAAAGATGGTCGAGCGGTACTGCGTGCCCCAGTCCGGTCCCTGGCGGTTGAAAGTGGTGGGGTCGTGGAGCGCGAAGAAAGCGTCCAGTAGCTGCTCGAAGCTCACCTGGGCGGGATCGAAGTCCACCTCGACCACCTCGGCGTGGCCGGTTGCGTCTGTGCAGACGTCTTTGTAGCTGGGCCGCTCCAGCTTGCCGCCCTCATAGCCCACGGCCGTGGCCGTCACGCCGGGAATGACGGCAAACGCCGCCTCCACGCCCCAAAAACAGCCTGCTCCGAATGTCGCCTTTTCTTCACTCATGCCAATAGAGATGCGCGCGCCTGGCATTGGGTAACAAATCTCTTTTCTTCCGGGGCGCTGAATGGCCGCAGCGGAAAACAATGGCGGGCGGCAGGGAATTGATTTAGAAATGTTCCAAGGATGGCCGATGCGTGCAGTACCCATCGCCGCGCTGTCTCTGCTGCTTGGCTGTGGCTTGGCCCTTTGCCCGCAGCAAGCGGAGGCGCAGGACTCCACGCTCACGCTGAAGGTGACGGCCAATCTGGTGCTGAGCGATGTTCTGGTCGAAGACCGGAGCACGCATCAGGCAGTGGGCCTGCTCACCGCGGATGACCTCCTCGTCCGCGAAGATTGCGTCGCCCAGCAGATTCAATACCTCAGCAGCGATACGCTTCCCTTATCCATCGTCTTCCTCTTTGATCTCACAGGCACGGTGCATCCCGTGTTGAAGCCGCTGGCGGCCAGTGCACGCACGGTGCTCGACCGGTTGCGGCCACAGGACGAAGCAGCGGTGATGGTCTTCTACTCCACCACGCAACTGCTGCAGCCATTCACCCATGATCGCGATCTGCTCGCCGCCGCCATCGGGAAAGCTAGCACCATGACGACGCCCGAGACGACTTTTCTGAACGAAGACGTCTTCCAGGCAACCGAAGTCGCGCGCCAGGCCACGGAGCCCCTGAGCCGCCGCGTGTTGCTCTTTCTCACCGACGGCACTTCGGATGTCCCCAGTGCCGCGATCAAGAAGATCTACGGCAAGAGCGCGCCCGAGCGTTTGCACACTGAGCCGGAGGCGATGGAGGCGCTGCTGCGCTCCGGTGCAGCAGCTTCGGCGCTGATCGAGCGCAGCGGCCTGACAGACGTTTCCCTCGCTACCCGCTATCTGCCACCGCTCGGTCCGCTGATGCGCCTGGGCGGAGATCCGGGAGATATTCGCAAATATGCCGAAGAGAGCGGTGGCATAGTCCTGCACTCCAGCAAGCAGGAGGTCGTGGCCAAGCTGGCTGAACTGATCGATGCAATGCGCACCCGTTACACACTCGGCTATCGCCCCTCGGCGACGCAACCGGAAGGAAAATTCTGCCGGATCGCCGTCGAACTGACTCCGCATTTTTTCGCCACGCATCCGGAGCTCACGGCAAAAATGCTCGCGATCCACGCCAAGCGCGGCTATTACCGCTAAGGCCAGCCGGTGCTGCGGTCGCGATGAGATCTCCCATGAAATTCTTTGGAAAGGTTCAATATTGAACAGCCTGCCGCTCCCATTTGGATCTATGTTCCGCGATGTGCGATCACCGATGCGCTCACAAGAGGGGCGCCACATGACAGAAATGGAGGATTGAATCTCCGTTCCGCACAGCCGGACCCGTTTGAATTTACCTCGCCAGGAATTCCGCAGCCCGGCCGCCGGTTTCGCCTAGGTGAGTTGGTTGTTTCCATCTATTTTTCCTCCCCAGTTGTGTGCCACCGGGGTGCGAGTCTGCAATGGCTCTGAAATTCGTGGCTCGCACCCCGAAATTGGCAGCGGAGACACTCGCATTTCGCTCTACTTCCGCTACTTCCTTCTTCCATCCGGGCATCGCAGACTCATGACAGAATCTCCCCCATCGTAAGCAGAGCCGAGGCCCGCGTGTCAGCATTTCCCCGCACCATCTTCCGCAATGTCCGCCCCATCGTAAGTGGTTGCAGGAATGCGACAATAGCGTTAGCGACCGGTATGTTCCACAGTTCAAGTCGGCGCGGGGGACCCTGTCACCATGCTTCGAGTTCTTTCGACGCACCTGTTTCTGAACCAGCGCTTGCACCCTGGCCTGCTGGAGCTCGCCAGCCGGTCCGGAGCGCAGGCGGTCGAGATATTTGCTGCCCGCCAGCACTTCGACTACACCAGCCGCGAGCACGTTGCCGAGTTGGCCGGATGGTTCCGTTCCAACCCGCTCGAAGCCTGGTCGATGCACGCGCCGCTCTATCCCGATCGCGAGATGGGCCGCGCCGGCGCTCCGGCCGTGAACGTTCTGCACCCTGACAAGGCCCGTCGCATCGACGCCATGGATGAGATCAAGCGCGCCCTCGAAGTTGCCGAGCAAATCCCTTTCCGTAATCTCGTCCTGCATCTGGGCGGGCGCGAGGACGGCTGGTCGCCGCGCACCATCGAGCATGCGATCACCGCGCTCGAACACCTTGGCGCCTTTGCCCATCCGCTTGGCGTGCGCCTGCTCGTTGAGAACCTGACCAGCGAGCCCACTACTCCAGAACACCTGATGAACATTCTCGAGATCGGCCACCAGGACAGCGTTGGCGTCTGCCTGGATCTTGGCCATGCGCACATCGCCCCAGGCATCGGCGAGGCGATCGCCACGCTCGGCGCCCGGATCGGCTCAGTCCACGTGCACGACAACCACGGCCTCAAGGACGAGCACCTGTGGCCCGGCGGCGGCACCATCGATTGGCCGGCCACGGCCGCGGCTCTCAAGGCCCTCGCCGCCCCTCCCGCCACCGTTCTCGAAATCAGCCAAGCTCTCGGCGACGATCTGGCCGCAATTCCCGGGCGCATCGAGCAGGCCTTCCAACTCTTCGCCTGATCTCCGCGCTACAGCAGAGGCGTTCCCGTTGGCGGAGCGCATCGCCCCGGCAGCGGAAGCGAGCGTCCATGACAAACCTGCCGCATCTGCACCAGCACCGTCGCGTCCTGTATCGATTGCAGGCCATCGCCAGCGGCAGTCACCACAATTCTGGCCGGCCCTGTGGCCGCTTCGTCCGAGGCAGAGAGCGTCAGTTGAATCTTGTTGGCGCTCACGCTCGCCGTCGGCGCGATGGGGTTGACGGACCACTGCGCGGTGACGCCCGCGGGCAGTCCACTGACCGTCAGCCCGATTTCTCCACTGAAGCTCCCTCCCGTTGTCGCCGTAAGGTGCATCGTGCCCGACGAGCCCTGCTCGATCGCGATGGAACTCGCTCCGGCCGTCAACATGAGCGACGGGTCTGCGACCCCGCCCCAAGCGCTCACCAGCAGCGCGCCGTCCACAGAGCCCAGTCCGGTGGCCGGGTTATATGCCGCGCCGCCGGCCGCGAATCCGGCCACTCCCGGAACGCTGTTGTTCCCCGAAGGTGTTGCGTGAAAGGGATTGTGAGCCGCGTTCGACAGCGGATACAGGCCCGCATTGGCGTTGCCCTGCCAGCTTTTTCCCTGCGACTGCGCCACCAGCGCCATCACGCCAGCAAAGGACGGCGCGGCCGCCGAGGTTCCCGAGACAATCCAATAGGAACCGTTCTCATAGATCATGTATCCATCGTGGCCGGCGGCCGACAGCGCCACGTCCGGCACCTCCCGCATCCCTCCGCTCGTCCCGCTCACTCCCGTTTGCCACGCCGGCTGCGCGTAAACCGCGCTTGCGCCGCCTCCTGTCGCCCACAGCCCTGTTCCGCCGTTCAAGGCACTCTCGTTCCACGCCTCTTCCGGAATGTAACCCAGCGCTGAGCCGTAACTCGCCGCGTTCGTCGCCGACCAGTACTCCGCGGAATTCGGCCCCTCGTTGAACTCCGTTCCGCCCACGCAGGTCGAATAAGGCGAACTGCACAGTCCATTTACCGCCGCGCCCGAGCCGGTGTCATCCGAGCCCAGGTTGCACCCGGCCGCGCCCGCGTCGCCCGAAGCTACAAACACGCTCATTCCCTGGCTTGCCGCCTGCTCCCACAATTCGTTGTAGAAAGCCAGCTCCGATCTTCCCATCTCCTGCTCGCAACTGCCATAACTGACACTCGCCACCGGCGCCGCCGCGTGGTTCACAATGTATGCGGCCGCCAGATCCACCCCGTCGGTTGTTGCCGTTGAGTCGCCCGCCACCAGCATGACCGCGGATTCCGGCGCCGTCGCGCCCGCCCATTCCACGTCCAACGTAGCCTCATCCTGATCGCCCGCAATCAGTCCTGGATCGGCGCCGGCCAGGATCACCGTCGGATCGTTCGCCGCCAGCCCCGAGGTTGCGCGAAATGCCGCCACATCGCTTAAACGGATGTTGCTCCGGCCCGCAATCGCAATCGAACTTCCCGCACCGGCCGTTCCCGCGCTGTAGAGCGGGTTCAGGTCGTAGATCGCCGCGAAATCGGCGGGGAAAAGATAATGCGTGCTTCCGGCCGAGTACTGCGGCTGCGCGCCCGCCTCGACACGCGACCCGATCTGGGATCTGCGCCGGAAATCGTGCAGTGAAACCACCCCGCCCACCACTCCGGCCAGAGGCGAGGGAATCTGCGGCTCCAGAGCGTTGGCGATGTGTTCCGCGCCGTCCACCCGATAGCGGTGCATCGAGGTATGAAATGCCTCCGTCACCTGCCCGGCCGTCCCTGAAAAGACGATCAACCGATTGCCGGCGGGAATCTCCTCCACCGTGAATCCGCATCCCTGGAGCCACGCGATCACCCGCGCCAGATCGTTCGGGTTCAGCCCAAAACGCGCTGCGTATTCGTTCGGCGTCAGCCAGCGGTGAAAGAGCAGCGAGGCTGGATCGTGCTGCGCCTCCACCAGAGCATCCAACTCCGCCTGCTGCGCTGCGGTTGGCTCCAATAGCATCACCATCCGGTCGAGCCGCGTCTCCCCGCTTACCGGGCCTTCGTCGAACACCTCCCGCGCCAGCGGATGCACATTGCCCGCGCGCGTCGCACGCGGGCTCTCGTCGGCCGGCCTCGACACACGATTCAGAGGCGCCTGCCCCATTGCCGCCGAAGTCCATGCGCCTAGAGCCAAAGCCATGGCTGCAAATGAACGAACCTTAACCAGACTCAGCATTGGAAGCCTTTCGGGACGAGGAGTTCGCGTCAGAGCGTGGGATGATCTCCCGGCATCTGTGCTCCCTCTCATGCATCGGCGCAGAAAGGCGGCCCCTGAGTGGGGCCAGTTCGATTGTTATGGGAAAGGGCTGACTACGGTACTTAGAATGCGATGAGCGAAGGCTAATTTATATGCGGAATGCCGTCTCTGCCTCGCTCTTGGGGCGGTTCTCCCATCCCCATACCCCAGGCGGCTATTCGCAAGGTGTTTTTTTCTTAAGGAAAATGCCACTCGGCAGCATGGCTTTGGAGTATAGCAATGGGAGAACCGCTGTAGCGGTCAAGGCGGAAGACGCTCCATCAAAGTCTTGGTTGTGTTGAATGCTTGTCGAAGACAATCAACAAATGCGCGGCAACTGCTCCCCGATCTGGATCGGAATCACGCGGTTCGCGCCCATCGCGGTGCGCGCCACCAGCATCCGTGGATGCTGTGCGGTGACCTGTCCGATGCGCGCGGCTTCGCGGCCCAATGGATGGCTTCGCAAAACGGCCAGCACCTGCTCCGCGGCCTCCGGCGCAACAAAAAATACCGCCTTGCCCTCGTTAGCCACGTAGACCGGGTCGAGGCCGAGCAGCTCGCAGGCCGACTGCACCTCCTGCCGCACCGGCAACCACGCCTCATCGATGGCAATCCCCACGCCCGAAGCCTGGGCAATTTCATTCAGCGTCGAGGCCAGCCCACCGCGCGTCGGGTCGCGCATCGTGTGCACCGCTCCGCCGGCCGCCTCCAGCACCTCGCCGATCAGCCCGTTCAGCGCCGCGCAGTCGCTGCGGATTTGGCTCTCGAACTCCAGCCCCTCGCGTACGCTCATGATGGCCATGCCGTGGTCGCCGATGGTTCCCGAGACCAGAATCGCGTCGCCTGGCTGTGCCCGGTGTGGGCCCACCGCAATTCCCGCCCGCAGTTGGCCGATTCCCGCCGTATTGATGTAGCAGCCGTCTCCGTGCCCGCGCTCGACGACCTTGGTATCGCCGGTGACAATCTGCACGCCGGCTGTGGCCGCGGCCTTCGCCATGGCCTCCACGATGGCCGCCAACTGCGCCAGCGGAAATCCCTCTTCCAAGATGAAGCTGGCGCTCAGAAACTTCGGCACGGCGCCGGAAACGGCCAGATCGTTCACCGTCCCGTTCACCGCCAGCTCGCCAATCGACCCGCCGGGAAAGAACAAAGGCTGCACAACAAAGGAATCGGTGCTCATGGCCAGCCGGCCGCCCGCCAGCTCAAGCACCGCCGCGTCGCCCAGATTTTCCAGGGCCGGATTGCGGAAGGCTGGCAGAAACAGGTTCTCCACCAGCTCGTTGCCCAGCTTGCCGCCGCCGCCGTGGCCCATCACGATCGTCGGATAGCCGGCTAGCGGCAGTGGACAACTCCAATTTGAAAAATCCGGCGAGCCGGCCTTTCCGTTCTCAGCCATGCGTCAGCCCCGTTCCCGCGCCAGCCAGCTCTTCGGCCGACAAAAAACGTCCATAGTTGAAATAGGCCGCGCAAGCGCCCTCGCTGGAAACCATCGTCGCTCCCAGCGGATGCCGCGGCGTGCACTCTTTGCCAAAAGCCGCGCATTCGGCGGGCTTGATGGCTCCGCGCAGCACGTCCCCGGCCCGGCAGAGCGCCGACTCCTGGGTATGAATGCCGGTGATATGAAAGCGCTCCTCGGCGTCGAACTCTCGATATCCCGCGCTCAGCCGCCAGCCGCTTTTGGGAATCACGCCAATTCCACGCCACGCCCGGTCCGTCACCTCGAAGACCTCGGTCAGCAGCTTTTGCGCTGCCTGGTTGCCCTCGTATTTGACGATCCGTTCGTAGGCGTTCTCCACCTCGTGCCGCCCGGCCTCCAACTGCACTACCGCGCGGCGAATCCCGTCCAGCAAGTCCAGCGGCTCAAATCCGGTAACCACCAGCGGAACCTTATATTTCTCGGCCAGCGGAGGATACTCCCAGTAGCCCATCACACTGCACACGTGGCCGGCCAGCAGAAATCCTTGCACCTGGTTGCCCGGCGACTCCAGGATGGCCGCAATCGCCGGCGGCACCAGTACGTGCGAGACCAGCAGCGAGAAATTCTTCAACCCGCGCCGCTTGGCCACATGTACGCTCATGGCATTGGCCGGCGCCGTCGTCTCAAAGCCCACGCCGAAAAACACCACCTGCTTGTCGGGATTCTTTGCCGCCAGTTCCACCGCATCCAGCGGGGAATACACCACCCGCACGTCGCCGCCCGCACCTTTCACCTGGAACAGATCGCCCTCGGTCCCCGGAACCCTGAGCATGTCTCCAAACGAACAGAAGATCACTCCCGGCTGCGCGGCAATGGCCAGCGCCTTGTCGATCAATTCCAGTGGGGTAACGCAGACCGGGCAGCCCGGCCCGTGAATCATCTCGATCCCGGCGGGCAGCATCTGGTCGATCCCATTCTTGATGATCGAGTGCGTCTGTCCGCCGCAAACCTCCATGATCTTCCATGGCCGCGTCGCGATGGCATGGATCTCCCGCGCCATCCGCTGCGCAATCTCGCCGTTCCGGAATTCGGTAAGGTACTTCATCTGGTGGAGCAACTCCCGTCGGGGCACGAAGATTGCGGCGCTTTTGCGGCCCGCGCAAACGCGTCTTCTTCGCTGCCCAACTCCTCGTCCAGCATGCCCATGGCGCGGAAATCGGCGAGCGTCTGCTTTGCCGTTTCCTCATCGATCTTGGAGATTGCGAATCCCACGTGGACGATCGTGTAGTCGCCTACCTCGACCTCCGGCACGTAGTCCAGACAAACGCTCTTGAGCACCCCGCCAAAGTTCACCCGACCCACGCGGAGCCCGTTTTCCTCGGCAATCTCTTCCACTTTTCCCGGAATCGCTAAGCACATGGCTTTTACGTTATACCGCGTTGACGGCTGCGTATAGCGTGATTTAAATCACTTTCACGGACAAAACAGCAAAGGCCCGTTCGCACCGCTGAAAAAAGAGGCGGTGCGAACAGGCCCTGGAAAAACCGACCCACGGTCAGCTCAAAGCCGCTGCTCCCCGATTATTTCGATCTCGTCAGCGTCATCTCACCGCCGGGAAAATCTCCCTGCTCGGTCTTGGTCGTCAACTTGATCTCGTCGTCATGGAGGACGCCCTCATGTTGGATCGTCATGCCGTTGAAGCTCACGGTAAACGACAGCTTATCGCCATCGACCTTGCCGTCCGCGATCTCGATTGGATCGCCCTGGGGACCCTGTACCGTGCCGGTCAGCTTGGCGCCGTCCTGCTTGAACATAAACGAGATATGAAAGCTATTCCCATCGGGAGTTTTCATATCCCCAGACCAGGTGCCCGTCACATCGGCGGCAAAAGCGGTTGCGGCGCAGAACGCTAGCATCACCACTGCGCATACACACAAAAGCCTCTTCATGAAAAACCTCGCTGTGAATTTGTACGGCGGAGCGGCAATCCTATGCAAACGCCGCACATGACAACCAGACGGGAGGTCTTGAACGAAAGTTTCCCGATCATCAGCCTGTGCGAGAGGTCCCGGCCCCGCCTGGGAGACCGGGGCAGCACAAACTCAGCGACCCGGCCTCTTTCGCTCTTCCGCCAGATAATTCAGCCACTCGTCCATCCCCGCCCCGGTCTTGGCCGAAGTCTCGAAGATGCGAATTCCCGGCCGGATTTCGTTGATGTTTTTGAGCGCCTCTGCCCGGTTAAAGCCGCAAGGCTCGGCGATGTCCATCTTGGTAATCACCGCCGCATCCGCCGAGTTGAACATGGTGGGATACTTCAGCGGCTTGTCCTCGCCTTCGGTCACGCTCAGCAGGGCCACCCGGATCGCCTCGCCCAGGTCGTAGCTCGACGGGCACACCAGGTTGCCCACATTCTCGATAAACAAATAATCCAGGCCGTCCAGCGCCACGCCCTCCCAATCCTGGAGATGTTTGCCGATCATCTCCGCGTCCAGGTGGCAAATTCCATGAGTATTGATCTGACGGACCGGGGCGCCGCTCGAGGCCAGCCGGCGCGCGTCGTTGTCGGTCTCCAAATCGCCTACCAGCGCCGCCACGCGGGCGCCGCGCGCACGCAACTCCGTCAGCGTCCGTTCCAGAAAGGCTGTTTTCCCCGTTCCCGGACTCGAAACCAGGTTCAGCACCAGCACGCCGGCCGCCGCGTAGCTTGCCCGCAGCCCCGCAGCCAGTTCGTCGTTCTTCTTCAAAATTCCCCGCCGCAGTTCCACAATCCTGGTGGTCATATCTTCTCCTCACTCTTATCCGCTTCGTCGATCTCGATGGCCTCGATCTCCAACTCCCGGCCCTGGCGCAGATCGATGGCCGGTTCGCCGCACCGGGGACAGCGAAAACTCTGGACGCCTTCCAGTTCCACATCCTGGCCGCAGGGAGCGCAGTGCATCACCACCGGCAAGATATTGACCACCAGCCGCGATCCCTCCAGCGCCGTCCCCTCCGCCGCGATTCCGTAGCAGAACTGTAGCGACTCCTCGATGACCGCTGCCAGCGCCCCCACGCGCAGCCGCACCTCCACTACCCGCGCGCCGGGGTAAGCCGCCAGCGACTCGGTCACGGTGTCCACGATGCTGGAAACGATCGAAAGCTCATGCATTGAAATCTTCCCAAAGGGGCTAAAGTAACACCTTGCTCCTGCTTCAACTCTAAGCTCCCAGCCGCGCATTCGAGAAATGGGGCTCGCGGCGCGGCATCACACTCCCGCCAAACTGTTTGCTGCCAAAATCTTGGACACGGATGCCCATTCTACCGATAAGACCCATTTAGCCTGTCGGTTCTGCTTCGCAATCGGCCGGATTTTATTTAGCGGCATTCCCGCAACTTCTCTTCGCGAGGGGTGTCTGACGAAACCGTGAAGGATTCTGCGCTTCAGTTCGCGATCCTCACATTCTGCGGTCCAATGGTTGTGGGCGCCACGGCGCGATCCACTTCTTCCCCTTCCGGAGCAGCTTCAGGCGCCGGACCTGCCTTGGTCGATTTCTGCAAGGAGCGCGGCCGCTAGGCCGCTAGCCTAGCGCGAAACCGGTAGAGATAAAATGAGCGACGAAAAGAGGATTTGGACCGAGACAGCGGTTGGCTCACCCGGCAACCCAGCGTCTGCTCAATCGCGAGACAAACTGCGCAAAAGTAACGATTAGCAGGGACAAGAGTGGCAAGCGAGATCGGCTACGCTTATAGCTGCTCCAGACAAAAGGAGTAAAGAATGGATTCCAGACTTCGAATTGTCTTCGCAGGCGCCATTGCGGCAGCTTTTCTGGCCATGGCGGGTTGCAGCAGCGGTGGCGGTTCAACCACAACGTCCAATCCGATTACGCCGGTAACACCGGCCCAGACGGGAACAGTCAACGTAGTGCTCAGCGATGACGCCACCGATGACTGGGCGACCATCGGGGTTAAGGTGCTGAGCATTTCTCTGGTGCCGCAGGGCGGAGGAACGGCCGTCAACGTCTATACCGCGCCCTCTACGCCCCCGGTCATCAACCTCGTGCAACTCGACCAGCTCGGCGAAATCCTGGGCAACGCCACGGTTCCCGTGGGCACCTATTCCTCGGTCAATCTGACCCTGAGCGCCAACAACACCGGATCCGCCTGCGATGTCTCCCTGGTCGTTGCCGCCGATCCTGAATCGGGCTTCGATCTTCCCGCGGGCACCACCGTGCCGTGCAGCCAGATCGCCATCGTGGGAGCTACTGGAACCGCTCCCAATACGACCGTTCCGCTCTCCATCAACCTCGCCACGCCGCTCACGGTCACCGACGCGACCAGCAATGCGCTGGACCTGGAATTCAACCTCAATCACCCGGCCCTCATCGTCGAGCACGATCCGGCCGGCGCCTCCGCGCCCACCTGGGCGGTCAACTTCAACGGACCGGTGCGCCACCATCCGCGCCCCGATATGACGAAGCTCTTCCTCCGCCACGTCTATGGCCAGGTAGCATCGGTCTCTTCCGACAACACCTCGATCACCATCGATCGGGCTTTCCCAGTGCATCCGGTTACCAGTCCGGAGACGGCGACCGTGGTGAGCACCGCGAGCCTTCCCATCCTGGCCGATTCGACCAATGGCACTCTCTTTTTCGACCTCGACACCAGCAGCGTCCCAGTCACCATCGCGAACTTTTCGACGGTAGCCTCCGAGCTGCCCAATCTTTATGTGCGCATCGCCGCGCGCTACCAGGCCAATGGAACGCTGGTTGCCGACCGCATCCTGGCCAGCAGCAGCTTCGACAAGGTGTGGCAGAATCCCGAAGGCCATGTGCTCCACGTCAATACATCCACCAACGTGATGCACGTTGCCACCGAAGACGGCAACGCCAAGGCCATCGCCATCGGACCGAACACCAGTTTCTTCTTCCGGTCAAGCAACACGGTCATCGGCACCGGCACCTCGTTCTTCGACGGCAAGACGCCCGGCGGCCTGCCCAACCTGGCCCGCGGATTCAAGGTCAACGTAACCACCGATCCGCTCTCTTCCGTCACACCGCCGGTTGCGCTTTCCGTTGAAATCGATACGGCGCGTTACGGCGGCACCATCACGTCGCCCACCACGACGGACTTCGACTACACGCGCCAGTTCGCTATGGACGACGGCCGTGGCGGCAAAGACGACTATCACGGGACTCTGCCCTACATTTCGTCAACCACCGCCAACACCACCCCGGCCGGAGCAGCGGTGAACGGATTCCTCTGGTGGAACTTCGGGTTCCCAACTCTGCCCGACACAGGAACCAACTCGGTCAGCGATTTCGTGAGCGCGACCGGCGGCTCGGTCAACTTTGGCGGAGAAGTCGGTATCCTGAAACCTGTCGGCTTCAGCCATGCGGTCTGGAACGATTCCGCCGCCACCGATGCCTGGGCCACCGATTGGACGATTCTGATGCCGGTTCCCGCGCCGTTGGGAACCATCGCCAGCGCCTTCTCCTCGAGCACCGACAGCTTCACCTACACCGTGCCCTTGCCCGCCAACGCCGCGGCGAACACCCCGGCCGCCGTCCCGGTCACGGTGGATCTGAGTACCGCCAGCGGCAGCGCCACCCTGGTATATCAGGTGGACCGCCAGGGCGGTGTCATCACCATCACCCCGCAGGACATCAGCAACTCGACCACGCTGGGCACGGTGGCCGGCAACTTGTTGGCGACAGTACCAGTGAAGGTCTTCGGCGTGCCCCAGGTCGACGGCAGCATCAAGGCCTACACGCTCTTCTATTACACCCACACCGCCTCAACCAAGTAAGTACTCTCTTTTCGGCAACCCATGCCGGGCTCCAGGCCGTCGCTCTTCGGAACGGCGGCCTTTTTGTTTCGGCAGGGGCCCCAGGGGCAACCGCCAAAGCACAGCGCAAGCCAGCGTTCGATCGCCGCTTCGCTTTCTGCACAAGCCGGTCCAGGCCGGATTCTGCGGATTCCCCAAGGATGCGGCATCATAGACAGAGGAGCGCATCATGCCCACCGCCCCAGCCGTCTCGCGTCTCGCCCTCAGCCATCTCGCTCCCACCGCCGTTCAGTCGGAGATTCGCGCCATGAGCGTCGAGTGCGACCGGATCGGCGGCATCAATCTCGCCCAGGGCGTCTGCGACACGCCCGTTCCCGCACCCGTCCAGGAAGCCGCCATCCAGGCCATCCACGACGGCCACAACATCTACACCCGCCTCGACGGTATCGCCCGCCTGCGCAATGCCATTGCCGCCAAGCAGCGCCGCGACTATGCCCTCGACTACGATCCCGAGCGCGAAATCCTCGTCTCCTCGGGCGCCACAGGCGGCTTCCACGCCGCCGTCATGGCTCTACTCAATCCCGGCGACGAAGTCCTCCTCTTCGAGCCTTTCTACGGATACCACGTCTCCACTCTTCGCTCGCTGCGCGTCCACCCGGTCCTGGTCCCACTGGCCGAACCCGATTTTGCCCTCGAAATCGATGCTCTCCGCGCGTCCATCACCCCGCGCGCCCGCGCCATGGTCCTCAACACGCCCGCCAACCCCAGCGGCAAGGTATTCACCCGCGCCGAACTCGAATCCATCGCGGAGATCGTTCTGGAGCACGACCTCTTCCTTATCACCGATGAGATCTACGAGTACTTTGTCTACGACGGCGCACGGCACATCTCGCCCGCCACGCTGCCCGGCATGAAGGAGCGCACGATCGTGCTCTCCGGATTCTCCAAGACCTTCAGCGTCACCGGCTGGCGTCTCGGCTATGCGGCCGCCGGCGAAAAGTGGATCGCGGCCATGTCTTACTTCCACGATCTGACGTATGTCTGCGCGCCTTCCGCACTCCAACACGGCGCCGCCGCCGGCATGGAACAGCTTCCGCCCAGCTTCTATGTCCAGTTAGCCGCCGACCACCAATCCAAGCGCGGCCGCATCCTCAGCGCACTCCGCGCCGCCGGCTTTGAGCCCACCACTCCCGCGGGAGCCTATTATGTGCTGGCCGATGCCACAGCTCTTCCCGGCAAAACCTCGGCAGAGAAAGCGCGCCATCTATTGGCTGCAACCGGCGTAGCCTCCGTAGCCGGCTCTGCCTTCTTCCGTCCCGGCCGCGGTGAGAATTTCCTCCGCTTCTGCTTCGCGAAGAAAGATCATGACCTCGACGAAGCCTGCGAACGGCTGCGCAAACTCTAGGGATTTGACCGCTTGAATTCGCACCAATATTGGGTGCCCGACCCTCGGCGCGCCTTTGTTTTTTACGCCTGGGGTGGGATACTACAGCACTCCACGACAACGTATGAAATCACGCAGTCAGAGACCTCGTGGCCGCTACCCGGTAAAAAACACTGTTTATCAACTATGAATCCGGGATGGTCACGTTGCCGCCCGAGAAGAAAACTTCCCACGCTTGCTGAAGAAATCCCAAAAAATCCTTGACACCTTTCGCGGGCACGTGGCAGATTGGCCTTGCTTTCCCGGTCCTTTTTGCAGTTGGCATGAATGTGCGGCGGCTTGCGAGTTAGCCGCCTCTCACATCCCAGCCGCCGGCCTAAAGACACCGAGAACCTATCCCAGAACGCAGAGACGCTGAAAGCGGCGCCGGGAAAATCGGCAAGCCATATCCTCAACTACGCGGTCCATGCCAGGACTGGATGCAATCGCCTCGTCTCGCGAAAGCGGTTGCCGCTCCCGCCTTTCCCGGCCGCCCAACAAGGAGACAACTGATGCCCATGCAGCAAGCCATGTCTTATCTCACGGGATTAGCCGGTTTGGCAGCGTTCTGGCTGATTCTTCTCATCGCTACCAGGAAGCATCCTTGGGCGCTGGTCATTGGCGAGGACGGAAGGCCAAGCACCAGCAAGTTTCAGATGCTGGTATGGACCGCAGCTGTAGTCTTTGCGTTTCTGGCCATCTTCCAGATTCGCTTCAGCAGCGGCTACCACGACGGTTTGCCCGGCATACCCACCAACCTGCTGATCGCCATGGGCATGAGCGTGGTGACCGCGGTCAGCGCCAAATCCATCGCCGTCGGTTCCCAGGCGAACGATGACGCCGCTGCCGCCGGAGCTGCCGCGGCTGGCGTCCCAGTCGCGGCTCCCCCGCCGAGCCAGAGCGGCATCTTCAGCGACGACAACGGCACACCCGATTTGGGTAAGGTGCAACTGGTGCTGTGGACTGTGATTGCGATCGGAGTTTTCCTCTCCGAGGTCTTCGCAACAATCCACTGTCCCAATTGTTCTCCTTTTGATCCCAAAATCGGCAATACTGCCTGCAATCTGGGCTTACCCGACATTGGGACAACGCTGATGATCCTGATGGGACTTGGGCACGGCGCTTACCTGGGCAAGAAGATCGCGGAGAGCTAACTCCCGGGCTGCCCGAGTGGACTTGGGGATTCGAGAATCCTGGACTGAGCCAATGCCTGCATGATGCACGAGAATGCGCTGAGGACGAACCCCCGGGTCCGTCCTCAGCGTTCGCTTCACGACCCCTGGGCCAGCCCTACCGCAATGCGGACCAGATGGCCACGTCGACTCCCGCCATCAGCACTGCCGATGCGGGAATGAGCAGCAGCGCTTTCTTCAGCCGCAGCGGATCGGGACCGGCGATGGCACCGATGAGCCGCGAACTGACGGCGAGGCCCGCCCATCCACAGGTAATCACAAAGCCGATAGCGGTGCCGGTCATGCGCGGGAAGGCACTGCCCACGATCGCCAGGGTGGTGGGGAAGACCGGAGCCATCGAGAGTCCTGCGATAAAGACCAGTACAAAAGCGACACTGGGCTTGCTGGTCCTGAGCATGAGAAATGTGCTGACGGCCATGGCGATGGAAGCCGCCAGGGTGACCTCGACTGCGGGCACGCGAATGAGAATGGGCGTAACGCCAACACGGCCGATGAGCAGTCCAAGGGCGAATCCGAGCGAGAGGATATTGAGCGCGCGCGATTCCGGAATGCCCTGCGCAATCAAGTGGCGCGGGAGCCAGTTCCACACGCCAACTTCGCAGGTGATGTAGAGGAACAGGAAGAACCCGAGCAGGAAGAGCAGCGGCCGGCCAAGCACGGGACCCGCATCGGCTAGGACAAAGCCCGCGGCTCCCGACGGAGCTGGCATCTTTGTGATCGCCTGGAACATGAGGGAAATCACTGTGAGCGTGGCGACGGTGTAGCAGAGGCGAATCCAGTTCCGCTTGAAGAGATTGGCTGAGATGAAGGGCGTGGCGAGTCCGCCGAGGCCGAAGAAGAGATTGACGAGGTTCAGCGCGATGGCGCGATGCGCTTCGGTTATGCCGCTCACCAGCGCATTGGCGCCGGTCACCACGATGCCGCCCCCAACCCCGAGTAGAAACAGAAGAAAGACAATGCTGCGGAACCCTCCGGATCGCGGCAGCGCAAAGAGAGCAATGGCGATGAAGGCCAGGCCAAGAATGAGGCCCAGCTTGTCGCCCTGCGTGTCGAGCAGCGGACCCACTCCGACCGAGGCAACGATCAGTCCCAGCGCTTGCGCAAAGGCGATGGTTCCGTTCTGCGTCGGAGTGAGGCGAAAACGATCGGACAGTTCGGGCAGGATGGTGCCCAGCATGGCTGCGATCATTCCATAGACGAAGATGGCGAGAATGGCGGCGAAGATCAACACGCGGATGGATTCCTTTCAATTACTAGGTTCAGAGCGCTAGAATCCCAATCCGGCCTCGTTGCGATGGTCCTTGAGTTCGGTCTTGGCGGGCAACGGTTTGTGGCATCTCATGAACGGCCCATTGTAGCGCCCCGCGTTATCGCCAGACCAACGCCGCGCCCGCGTTGGGATGTCGGCGTTTACCCACTCAGGCGGCTCCAGTAGACTGGTAGGGCGATGGGCGTAATGAACAGATTGGGATGGGCCGCGCGGACGGTTGCGTTGGCGGTGGGAATGACGGCCGGGCTGCTCGTCACCGGTTGCGGAACGCCGGGTGCGCCGCAGCCGCCCTCACTCAACCTGCCGGACCGCGTGACCGACCTGGCCGCAAGCCGCACGGGCAATCAGGTTTTGCTCACCTGGACCATGCCCAAGAAGAACACGGACAAGCTGCTGCTGAAGGGCAATGTCGCAGTGCGCGTCTGCCGCAAGGACGGCGCGGGCGCCTGCGATCCGGTAGGAGCTGAGCTGTCATTCGCTCCCGGAGCCAAAGGCGCTTTCACTGAGACGCTGCCAGCGACGCAATCCGCCGGCACGCCTCGCGCCCTGGCCTGGTTTGTTGAGTTGAAGAACCGCAACGGCCGCTCGGCGGGCCTGTCGAATGCCGCCGTCGTGCTGGCCGGAGAAGCTCCCGCCGCCGTGGAAGGCCTGGCTGCCCAGGTGCGCAAGGACGGCGTGGTGCTGCGCTGGACACCGGAGAGCGAAAAGGACGCGGTGCGTCTGCATCGCAAACTGCTGACGCCGCCCGCCACCAAGCCGCAGCAGGGCCCACTCGCTTCTCAGCCTGAGCCGCTGGAGCAGAGCCTGCTGGTGGAAGCTGGTGCGCAATCGGGGCGAGCCCTGGACAAGGAAATCCGTTTCGGCCAAACCTATGAGTACCGCGCCCAGCGCGTGGTACGCATCAACGTGGACGGGCGGACGCTGGAGCTGGCCAGCCCACTTTCCGCCCCGGTGCGTGTCGAAGCCCTGGATGTCTTTCCGCCCGCTGTGCCCATCGGCCTGGCTGCCGTAGCCACCGCGCCGGGAACCGGCACCGAGGCATCCATCGACCTGAGCTGGCAGCCCGTTGCCGACGCCGATCTGGCCGGTTATGCGGTCTATCGCCGCGAGAGCGAGGTCGGCTGGCAGCGCATCTCGCCCGAGCAGCCGGTGGTTGGCCCGGCTTTTCACGACGCGCAGGTGCAGCCCGGCCACAGTTACCGCTACGCCGTCAGCGCCGTCGACCAGGGCGGGTACGAGAGCGCCCGCTCAGCCGAGGCCGAAGAGACTGTGCCCAACCCATAGCTGTCTTACGAGCGCAAGGGGAATTTCCGCATGAAATATTGCCGTTTTCTCTTTGAAAACCAGATTCACTACGGCGCCGTGGAAGATCGCGGCGGCGAGCCCTGGATCGTGGACCTGAGCTCCGCGCCGGAAGAAGATCTGGCCTTCCGCCTGGACCACGGGCGGGCCACTTCGTGGAGCTTCGATTTCGAGCCCATGTCTTTGAGTGCGGCCGAGTTGTTGCCGCCGGTTACGCCGTCCAAGATAGTCTGCGTCGGCCGGAACTATCGTGACCACGCCGCAGAGTTGGGCAACGAAGTTCCCGCCGAGCCGCTACTCTTCTTCAAGCCGCCATCGTCGCTGCTCAAGCCAGGAGGGATCGTCCGGTTGCCGGCCGCCTCGGCCCGCGTGGACTATGAGGGCGAGATGACGCTGGTCATCGGCCGCCGCGTAAGCAAGCTCAAGCCGGACGCCGATTGGCGCGCCGTGGTGCGCGGCTACACCCTGGCCAACGATGTGACCGCCCGCGATCTGCAAAAGAAAGACGGGCAATGGACCCGCGCCAAGGGATTCGATACATTTTGTCCCGTCGGCCCGCTGGTGAGCGACGAGCTGGACCCCGAGGCCGGGCTGACGATAGAGACCCGCGTCAATGGCGAACTGCGTCAGCACGGCTCGACCCTCGATTTCATCTTTCCGATTCCGCAGTTGCTGGCGTACATCACCGCTGCCATGACGCTTGAACCCGGCGATCTGGTATTAACCGGAACCCCCTCTGGGGTGGGACCGCTCAAGGCCGGCGACCGCGCGGAAGTGAGCATTCCCGGCCTTGGCGTCCTCGTCAACACCGTGGAAGCGGATGCAGACTGAGCTTCAGATCGCTCCGGAATGTATCCTGCGTTCATGCTGGTGAATCTGTAATAGCGGTACACTGGAGCTGAATGCACTCCTGCACGGAGTGCGCTTCCCCTGGAGGAATCATGCCGCAGAATCTACTCGAGCAGTTGCGCACCTATACCGTTGTGGTAGCCGACACCGGCGACATTGAGGCGATGGAGGAATTCCGTCCTCAGGACGCCACCACCAACCCCTCGCTGATCACCGCCGCCGCGCAGATGCCGCAGTACCAGCCCATCGTGGACGGCGTTCTACTGGAAGCGCGCAAGGAACTGGGCAACGAAGCCACCGATCAGGCCGTCGCCAATCTCGCTTTCCAGAGGCTGGCCATCGCCTTCGGCAAGAAAATCCTCGCCATCGTCCCCGGCCGCGTCTCCACCGAAGTGGACGCGCGACTCTCATACGACACCGACGCCACCATCGCGCAGGCGCGCAGCATCATTGCGCAATACGACGAGGCGGGTATCGGCCGCGCCCGCATTCTGGTCAAAATCGCCTCCACCTGGGAGGGCATCCGCGCCGCCGAAGTGCTGGAGCGCGAAGGCATTCACTGCAACCTCACACTGCTCTTCGGTCTGCACCAGGCCATCGCGGCGGCCGAGGCAGGCGTCACGCTCATCTCGCCCTTCGTGGGCCGCATCCTCGATTGGTACAAGAAAGACACCGGCAAGGACTACCAGGGCGCCGACGACCCAGGCGTCCAATCCGTGACCAAGATCTACAACTACTTGAAGAAGTTCGGTTACAAGACCGTGGTGATGGGCGCCAGCTTCCGCAACATCGGCGAGATCGAGGAACTGGCTGGCTGCGATCTGCTCACCATCTCGCCGCAACTGCTGGCTGAACTCGAAGCTACTGAGGGCGAACTTCCGCGCAAGCTCGATCCGGAAGCCGCCAGGGCGATGCACATCGAACGAATTGTGATGGACAAGGATGTTTTCGAATGGATGCACGACGGCGATCGCATGGCCACCGACAAGCTGAAAGAGGGCATTGAAGGCTTCTCGGCCGCGCTGGTCAAGTTGGAGGCGCTGCTGGCCAAGCGTCTGGCCGAGTTGGAATCCCGCACCGCAGTCGGCGTGTAATCGTCGCACAGCCAAGCGAACGAGGGCGGCCCGCCGTGGCCGCCCTTCGCGTTTCATCCCTCCACGCCCTTTGCAATCGGCCCCGTACTCTGCCAATTAAGTTTGTCCTTCTCCTTCAATCCACTCGACTTTTCAGATAATCTCTCTGTCACAGTAAAGAAAACAGGCAGCGGCAGACGTTCCCGGCTTCACGCAAACTGCAACCGGTCGCAGCCTCAAAAGCAGGACACGGGAGGTGTGTATGCAGGCGCAGGCTCATCCACTCGAACCTTTCTTTCACCAGGCTGTCCGCAACAGTTATGAGGGCAAGCTGGGCTTGCATGATCCGGACGTGACCGACTATGTGGCCCGCCTGCTCTGCGAATTCACTGAAGCCGACAAGCTCTACAAGGTGCGCAACCAGGCCGGGCGCCCCATCGAAAAACTCACTGAGATGATGCTCGCCGCGGACCCCGTTCACGGCACCGCGCCCTCGTTCGATGCAGAGCGCGCCGTGCGCAAGCACATCGGCGACTATGCGCTCTTCGTCGCCGGTATGTATCCCGAAGCCATGGATTCCGGACGCCGCCGTCATCGTCCCAGCCTAGGCGAACTGATCCACGCCGGCAAGGAGAGTTACTTCATCGTGAGCCAATTCAACCTGTGCGAGTATGAGCAGGAAGCGCCGCTCTTTGCTCGCCTCTCCGACGGCTTCGAGCGCTACCTACTCGGCCTCACGCTGGTCCGCGAAGAGCTTTCGCCGCGCAAACCGCTGATGCTGCCGCCCTCGGTGAATTAGTAAAAGGCTGTCGTCGGATGCCGCAGAAATGCCGGATGCCCCACCTTCGGCGCGGCTTTATCGCGCCTAAGGTGGGGCACCATGAACTCTTACCGTCATTCGCTTGTCAGTTTCACTTACTCCGACCACACGCCCAACACATTTCCCACGCCATCGGAAAAGTGGAAGCGCCGCCCGCCGGGAAATTCGAAGGTGGGCACAACGATGCTGCCGCCCGCCGCCACCACCGAGGCTTCGGTCGCCTTCAGATCCGCGGAGTAGAGCACGATCAGCGGCGCGGATTTGGCTTGCACTTCATGTAACTCGCCCTTGGCGAAGCCGCCGTCGATGCCGGCTCCGTTGAAGCTGACATACTCCGGCCCCCAATCCTGAAAGCTCCATCCGAAGACGGTGGAATAGAACTTTTTTGCCCGCTCGATGTCGGTGGCGGTGAATTCGATGTAAGTGATCCTGTGGTGCTGTGCGGGATTGCTCATGGCATCTCTCCTTGGCGTTGAACTGCGTGGAGTATGGGAAAGGGCGGCGCGGAATCCGAGGCGCGGGCACACCCTTTCCAGGCGTGCTCTTGAAGCGCCCCCATCCACATTCCCTCAAGAGCCGGAGAGTGTAGGTAGAGCCCGCCGATTGGTTGCCGTGCGCGGACTCGCGAGGTACGCGGATAGGTTAGCAGAATTCGCAATCTTCCGCATCGAAATCTCCGCGCGCAGTCATCGTCCAAGCCAGACGGAAACCCCGCCGGCAATCGACCTGCCCGGCATGGCAACGCCATTGATCTCCTGGTAACCCGTATTGCTCAAGTTGCCGAGCCGGAGATAAGGATGCACTCGTCCCGCGTCATGGGTCAGCGCGGCGTTCCACACCGGATAGGCAGAGGCGTTCCACGGCGGATTGCCCGGCTGTTGATAGGGCCGTGCGATCTGCAGTGCGTTGGTCAGGGTGAAAGCGCGCCCCAGCGCAGCCGTCCATGTTGCATGAACATTCTCCACCGGATAGTTGAGCGCATATTCCGATTGCAGTCCATGCAGGGATGCCTGCGCGCCGGCGAGCCCGGTCCACGCAACCTGGATTTTCTGCGATCTTGCCGGCATCCAGGTCAAGGAACTCTCCACTCCCTGGAAATGCAAGCCGCTCAGGTTGACCGCGTTCCATTGCGCTGAAGATGTCGCGCGCACATAGTCGATGGCATCGTGCTGGCGGGAATAGAACCCGGTGGTCGAGAGCGAAAGACGGCTGGATGCCGCCCACTCCGCTCCCGCTTCGCCCGACCAGGCCGACTCAGGTTTCAGGTTGGGGTTGCCGATGGTCGTCGGATCGGAATAATAAAGGTCGGTATAGGTCGGAATTCTGAAGCCGTATCCGGCGCTGGCCCGCAGCTTGAGCCGGTCCGTGAGGCGCAGACTCCCCGCCAGATGCGGCGCTAGCGCAGACTGCGCCCCGTCTGAGAAGATCTCCTCCCGCACTCCCGCCGACAGGTTCCAGCGCTTCTTTGCGGGCCGCAAATCCAGGTCGAGATACCCCGCGCCGCGATTGCGCGCGTGCACTCCCAGGTTGTTGCTCCGGATGCTGTCGCCGTCCGACTCAAGCCCGAAGAGCAGCACCGACGCCGAAGCAACGGGAAGCGTGCGCCGCAGAGATGTCTGCCAGGAGCCGTCGATGTGGTTGTTCTCATAGACCGAAGGGCTTTCGCGCAGCAGAATGAACTCGTCGCTGTGGCGCCGGTAGCCGAAGGCCGCCACGGTACGGGCGTCCAGTTCCTGCCGCGCCGAGGCGAACCATCCCTTGGTCCGCTCCCATGAGTCGTAGGGCCCGTAAAACTGGTTCGCGCCGAAGGAGCGGTCGCTGATCGCAAAGAGCAGGTCGGTCGCGCCCAGCCGCGATCCGCTCCAGCTTTCCAGCGAGGCGTCCTCGTTGCGGTAGTCGCGATCGGTCATGAAGCCGCTGGAGAGATTGTGATTCGCGCTCAGACGGCCGCTCCATCGCGGTCGCGCCAGCGCGGCCAGAAGCGACTCTTCGCTTGAACCGAAGCTGCCAACCCCGGAGCGGAGACGCAGCGACGAGGCGGAGGGCGCGGCGGTGAGAAAGTCCACCACGCCGCTCAGAGCGTCTTCTCCGTGCAGCGTGGAACCGGCTCCGTGCAGGACTTCGACTGAATCCATCGCGTCGAAGGGAACGGGCAGATCCAGATTGTGATGCGCGGTCTGGCTGTCGTTGACGCGAAATCCATTCAACAGCACCAGGGTCTGCTCAAAGGTTCCTCCGCGCAAAACGATATCCGCCTGCCCGCCGCCCGCGCCACGCTGCTCGATAAAAATCGACGCATCCTGCCGCAGCAAATCCTGCGGCGCTTCCAGCGACAGGCTGTTGGCGGCGACAAACAACACCAGCACGGACGAAGTCGACTCCGCCAGGGGTACCGGAACCGCCGACCCGAGAACCACCATGGTCTCCGTGGGCCGGGGAAGCGTCGCGGATTGAGTCGGCGGCTGAGACGCGGGGGCGGCTTGCGCGAGGGCGGTTTGCGCAAGGGGCGCCAGCAGGAGGCAGCTCGCGATCCAGATTGCTTTTGCAGGATGCATCGTCGGCATTCTTTCCATCCTGATCGCGCCCCGGCCCATCTTCAAGGACGATTTGATGTTGTCTTAAATAGTTGAGCCGATCAACTAGAATGATCTTGCTATGCGCATCGATGCATTTCTACGAGAAAGCCCCATGTTTGCGGTAAACCGCGCGGCGCGCCGGTTTGAATCGCTCACCAGCCAGGTTCTGGCGCCCGACGGCCTCGGTTTTCTTGAGGGGCTTGTGCTGGCAGCCCTATTCTTTGAAGCGCCGCGCCCGGTCAAGCCATCGCAGTTGGCTGAGGCATTCGGCACCACGCGGGGAAACGTGAGCCATTGCGTCTCGTCGTTGGAGGCAAAGGGATTCTTGCAGAGAAGAATCGATCCCGAGGATGCGCGGGCCTATCAATTGGCGTTGAAGCAGCAAGGCAGGAAGTGCGCTCTACGCGTCATCGGCGCATTCGACAGGTTGCAGAAGGAGTTTGAGCAGGAAATTGGCAAAGTGGCCCTGAGCGAGATGCTCAAGGACATCCGCAAGCTCGAGGCGCTTTGCGCGGCCAGGTAGCGGGCGGCGAAATCCTTACAGAATGTAGCGCGACAAATCCTGATCCTTCACGATGGAAGCGACCATCTTCTTCACATACGCGTCGTCGATGAGGAAAACCTTTTCCGGGCCAGAAGCGGTCATGCGCTCCTCGTAGGGCAGCGGCGTAGAAGACTCGCTCTCGATAGCCTGCTTGAGCGTCGCGGCAGCTCCCTCGTCCGGTGCGCGGCGGGCCACGTCGGGCGCCAGGAAGCTCACATCCTCCAGCACCCGCTCCATGATCGTGTGCAGCCGGCGAGCGCCGATATTTTCGGTTTGCTCGTTCACCTTGAAGGCGAACTCCGCCATCTCTCGCAGCGCCTCGGGGGCAAACTCCAGCCGGACACCTTCGGTTTCGAGCAGAGCAGAGTACTGCTTGGTCAGCGACGCCTTGGGCTCGGTGAGGATGCGCAGAAAATCGTCGACAGTGAGCGACTTCAATTCGACGCGGATGGGAAAGCGTCCCTGCAACTCTGGAATCAGGTCGCTGGGCTTGGAAACATGAAAGGCACCCGCAGCGATGAAGAGAATGTGGTCGGTGCGCACCATGCCGTAGCGCGTGTTCACCGTGGTTCCTTCCACAATCGGCAAAATGTCGCGCTGCACGCCCTCGCGCGAAACGTCGGGCCCGTGTCCGCCTTCACGGCCGGCAATCTTGTCGATCTCATCCAGAAAGACGATGCCGCTGGACTCGACACGCTCCACGGCCGAGCGGTTCACCGCATCCATGTCGATGAGCCGGCCCTCTTCTTCCTGCACCAGGTAGTCGAAGGCATCGGCCACCTTCATCTTGCGCTTCTTCGAGGTGCCGCCGAAGATGTTGGGCAGCATGTCCTTGAGGTTCATCTCCATGTCCTCAAGGTTCTGGTTGCTGATGATGCCGAACTGCGGCGTGCCGCGGTCGCGCACATCCAACTCCACCTGGCGCTCATCCAGCTTGCCTTCGCGGAACTGCTGGCGCAGCTTCTCACGCGAGCGCTGATAGCTCTCCGTGCCGGGCAGAGTGAGTTGGCCCTCCTGAGCCGGCGGCACAGCCGGCGGAGGCGGCAGAAGAACATCCAGCAGCCGCTCCTCGGCATTCATCTCCGCGCGGTCTTCCACCTCTTCCAGGCGCTCTTCGCGCTCCATGTCGATTGCGATCTCGACCAGGTCGCGAATGATCGACTCCACGTCACGGCCCACGTAGCCCACCTCGGTAAACTTCGAGGCTTCAACCTTGAGGAATGGCGAACCCGTCAGCTTTGCCAGACGGCGCGCAATCTCCGTCTTGCCCACGCCCGTGGGGCCGATCATGATGATGTTCTTGGGCATGATGTCGTCGGCTAGGTCGGGAGGCAGCTTTTGGCGGCGCTGGCGGTTGCGCAGCGCGATGGCCACGGCGCGCTTGGCGGCGCGCTGGCCCACGACGTGCTTGTCGAGCTCGGCGACGATCTCGCGCGGGGTCAGCTCGTCGAGCGAGAGATCTTGTTCTTCGGCGGATGCGGGGAGGTAGATGGCCATGGATGAACGGAGCCGACGGAAAACAAGTCCGCTAGCTCTTCAACTCCTCAATCGTGATGCGGTCGTTGGTGTAGATGCAGATTTCTCCGGCGATCTTCATCGCCTTTTCGGCAATCTCGCGGGCGCTCAGTTCGGTGTTTTCCAGCAGCGCGCGGGCCGCGGCCGTAGCGTAGGGGCCGCCGGAGCCGATGGCCGCCAGCGGCTCGTCGGGATCGATCACGTCGCCCGATCCGGAGATGAGGAACGTCTGTCCCTTGTCGGCCACCAGCAGCAGGGCCTCAAGGTTGCGCAGCATTTTGTCGGTGCGCCAGTCTTTGGCCAACTCCACAGCCGCGCGGTTCAAGTTGCCGGCATACTGCTCCAGCTTGGTCTCGAAACGCGAAAACAGGTTGAACGCGTCCGCCGTCGAGCCGGCAAATCCGGCCAGAATCTTCTCCTGATAAAGCCGCCTTATCTTCTTTGCCGAGTGCTTCATCACGGTTTCGCCCAAGGTGACCTGCCCATCGGCAGCCATCACCACCAACCCGTTGCGGCGTACGCAAATGACGGTGGTGGAACGAATCCGGGAATGGGGTGCCGCGGTGGAACTCTGCTTCAAAGTCAAGAAAAACCTCCGGAAATCGGGCGTCCGGCAGGCCGGAACTCATTCAAGATGCAGTCACGAGTATATCGCAGCGGGAAACGTGAAGGATGCTGCATCCTGGATCACACTGCCTGGGCACCGGCTGGGATATCCTCTTAGTTGGGACCCAGGGGTGAGGTCCCAGCCTGGGATGACCTTCCTCAACGCAAGCGAATGGCAATTTGCCGCTGCAGCGGCCGGCACACTGGTGCTGGGGGCGGCGGGCGTCTGGCTCGTCTTCCGCAAGCGCCCCACCGCCGAGGAGATCGAGCGCGCGCGGCGCCAGTTTCTGGCTCAATCCGGCCGCCTCGTGGACGGCATGTTGCTGGATATTTGCGAAGTTGAGGCCCCAACCAAACACGACGCGGGACGCACCCTCACCATGTTGCTTTTCAGCTATCGCATCGGCGGCGTGGATTACGAGTGTTCCCAGGACATTACCGCCATGAGCGGCGTAGTGGATGCGGCCCAGGTGCGGGCCGGCTTCCCTTGCTCGGTGCGCTACCAGCCCGGCAATCCCCAGAACAGCATCGTGGTGGCGGAAGAGTGGAGCGGGCTTCGCGCCGGCCTTCCCGTGCTGCCCGCCTTCGAGGACCCCGATCCCCTCGATCTGAGCCACCTGCGTCCCGGCCGCGGCTGACCGGCACGGTTGGCGTCCGATACCCAGCCCCGGTTACACTTCACCTATGCATGTCCACGCGGCGCCCTCAGGACCCGGCGCGAACAGAATCAAATCCGTACTGCGCTTTTCGCTGGTGGCCACGCTCGCCTATGTCGCCGTCACCTTCATAGCTGGCCTGCGCGCCCACTCGCTGGCGCTGCTCTCCGAGGCCGGTCACAATGTCTCGGATTTCCTGGCCCTCCTGCTCAGTTTTGCCGCCGTCTACTTCCAGACCCGCCCCGCCGACCACTCCAAGACCTTCGGCTACCAGCGGGCCGGGGTGCTGGCCGCGTTCATCAACGCCGCCACGCTCATCGCGATTTCCCTGTGGATCGCCGTTGAGGCCATCCACAGGCTCTCAAGCCCCGTGGCCGTGCAGCCCCGGCTGATGATCGCCGTGGCCGCGGCCGGCGTGCTGATGAACGGAGTCATCGCCGCCTTGCTGTGGGGTGTGGCACGCGACGTGAATCTGCGCTCGGCCTTTCTCCACATGGCCGGCGACACGCTTTCAACGGCCGCCGTCATCGCCGGCGGCGCTGGCATTCTGCTCACCGGCCGCAACTGGATCGATCCCATCCTTTCGCTGACCATCGCCGGATTCATCCTCTGGTCCAGCTTCGGCATTGTCCGCGAGACCCTCAACATTCTGCTGGAAGGCACGCCCCGCGGCATTTCGCTCACCGCCATTCGCTCCGGCATGGAAGCCGTCGAGGGCGTCATCAATGTCCACGACCTGCATGTCTGGAGCCTCGGTTCGCAGTCCCGCGCCCTGGCCTGCCACGTGACCATCGCCGACATTCCTCCATCGGAGAGCGCCTGCATCCTGGCCAACCTCAATCATGTGCTCCACGAACACTTCTACATCAGCCACACCACCATCCAGTTCGAGCACACCGGCTGCGAGGTGCTCGAAGGCTGCGTCGTGCCCATCGAAGAAATGGCCGGCAGCCATCAACACGGGCACGTGCACTAAAGCAGCTTGTGGCCCTCCGCACGCATCCGCGAGGGAGACAGGATACGGCCTAACTCAGTAGCGCTGCAAGTCAAGACTGTAACTCCCGGATATGCTATCTCGTTCCTTCCCTCGCTTGGCTCTTCCCTTTTTCAAGGTTCATTTCTCCCGATTACAAAAACCTCCTCCATCCGTCTATGTGGGCAGCGATCAAAGGAGGAACACCGCGGTGACTCATCCTCAAATATGGCTTCGACCTTTCTTGCCCGGAATCATCCCATTCTCATCCTGCCTGCTATTCATCCTGGCCGCAGTCGCAGCCTCTGCCCAGCCTGACGAAAAGCCAGCTCCTCCTACCAAGTTTGAGCCCAGCATCGATCTATCTCTCGGCGTTTATGGCCAGCAAACATACGCGCGCACAGTATCATCAACCGATGTATTCGCTCTGAGCGGTACCCGCTTGACGCAGGTAACCCAGGAGACCTCTCCCTCGGCGGGCGTCCTTGCAACATTTCACCAGTCGTTCCGCCCCTGGCTCGGCTATAACATCAACATTGGCTATTCGCGTTTTTCTGAGAATTACTCGAATGGGATGGAGTTTATTCCGAATTCCACCTCAAAGCTTCCGCCTTCGTCCAGCTTCATCAAAGGGTCCCTGGATACCAACATGTATGAAGTAACAGTTGCCTCCGTGATCGAGGGGCCGCGCACCAGACGATTCAGCACCTTTGCGCAGGTGGGCGGCGGTGGGCTATTCTTCAAGCCGCTCTACAACAAGATCGGCGCTAGCGAGGAGACGCGGCCGGCATTGCTGTTTGGCGTGGGAGCTAATTTCAAGCTAACAGGGCGCCTCGATCTTCGCGCCGAGTACCGCGGGCTCTTCTACAAGAGCCCGGATTTCAATGTGCAGGACATTACGCCGGGAGTGACCGGGACAAATCAGTTCCCGATGACCCGGCTCTTCACTGTAACCAGCACGCCGGCCGTGAGTCTGGTCTATCACTTCGGCCACGCTGCCTCGACCGGCAAACCCGCGCGCAGGCCATGAAGAGTGTGGGGCGCACATACAGCGGGGACCCTGCGGGAACGAGGAGATCTGCCCAGATCGAATATCATTTGGGCAATAGGCTCGATCGATTCCTGGAGGTCCCCCGCTTGATTGACCGCCGCGTTGTCTTAACCGCTCTCTGTCTTGCCCTGCTTCTCTCCGCACCCAGCCTTGCCTGGCCTGCGCCGCCCCCCGCGCAAACTATCGAAGCTGAAATCGGTCAGATTGAAGCTCTTACCGGCGAGTACACCGACCCTGTCGAGCCCGACACACCGCTCAGCGTCTACGTCCTGAACGGCAAGCTCTACTTTGAGAGCGAGCGCAACGTTCCCACAGAGCTCAAGCCCACCTCCGCCGGCGAGTATGCCATCTCCGGCTCAAAAGACACCCTCCGCTTCACGCTTGATGCCAACGGCCGCGGTGACACCGTATCTCTCTCCTCTGACCCCGTAGGCTCCGTCTATCACCGCACACGCCAACTGCCCCGCCATTACCTCTTCCACGCCTACATGCGCACCGAGGTCATGATCCCCATGCGCGACGGCGTCAAGCTCCATGCCATCGTGCTCAAGCCCGCCGACATTCCCGGCCCGCTCCCGTTCCTCATCCTGCGCACTCCCTACGGCGTGGATGGCGTCAACAGCGCCTCGTTCTTCGCCAGCCGTCCCGAGTTGGCCCGCGCCGGCTACATCTACGTGGCCCAGGACATTCGCGGCCGATTCAAGAGCGAGGGCGAGTTCATCATGAGTCGGGCGCTGGCCGACCACCACGACCCCAAAGCCGTGGACGAAAGCACCGACGCCTACGACACCGTGGCCTGGCTGCTCCAAAACGTACCCGGCAACAACGGCCGCGCGGGTTTCATCGGCACCAGCTATCCCGGTTTCCTGGCCATGGTGGCGGGCATCGATCCTCACCCCGCGGTGAAAGCCATCTCGCCGCAGGCGCCCATGATCGACGTCTGGATGGGCGACGACTTCTTCCACAACGGCGCCTTCCGCCAGAGTTACGGCTACGACTATGTCTTCGGCATGGAGTCCAGCAAGGAAGAGACCAAGGTCGACTACGGCAAGGACAAGGATGGCAAGCCCCGCGACGGCTTCGACTATTTCATCGAGCGCGGTTCCTTTACCGAGGACGTGAAAAAGTCCGGCGCAAAACTCCTGCCCACCTGGAAGCTCTTCCTCGACCACTCCGCCTATGACAGCGTCTGGTCCTCGCGCGGCGTCGAGTACGCGCTCAACGCGGTCGCCGTTCCCACGCTTACCGTGGGCGGCTACTACGACCAGGAAGATATGTACGGCCCGCAGGAGGAGTACGCCCGGTTGGAGCCGCACGACGCCAATCGCCAGAACTTTCTTGTCCTCGGTCCCTGGCGCCACGGCTACTGGTCCTCTTCCGCTCGCCATCTGGGCAATCTCGATTACACCGAGCCCATCGGCAAGGAGTTTCGCGCCCAGATCGAAGCCCCGTTCTTCGCCCACTATCTCAAGGACGAGCCCGGCGCGAATTCATCTGGTTTCAACCTCGAAGACACGGCCAGCTTCCAGACCGGCTCCAACACATGGAAGCGCTATTCCCACTTTCCGCCCGTCGAATCCCAGCCCACCAGTCTGCATCTCCAGGGCGGCGGCCTGCTCGGTTGGAGCGACTCGACAACTCAGGCTCGCACCAGCTACCTCAGCGACCCGGCCAATCCCGTCCCTTACCGGCACAGGCCCATCCAGCCCACCTACAGCCAGGGTTCGCAGTGGTTCAACTGGCTCACTGAGGATCAGCGCTTCGTCACCGATCGCAAGGACGTAGCCGTCTTCAAGCTGCCCGTACTCAAGAAGGACCTGATCCTGACCGGCGAGCTTGTCGCCGACATCTACGCCGCCACCAGCGGAACCGACAACGACCTGGTGGTCAAGCTCATCGATCAGTACCCCGATGACGCACCCGACCCCAAGATGCGCGGCTACCAGCTCATGACCAATGCCGAAATCTTTCGCGGCCGGTATCTCGATACGTTTGCGAAACCAACGCCTCTGAGGGTAGGCTCCATCCACGAGTACCGCTTCTCGCTCCACGATGTGGACCACGTCTTCAAGGCCGGCCACACCGTTCTGGTCGAGATCCAGAGCACCTGGTTCCCGCTCTACGACCGTAATCCCCAGACCTTCGTGCCCAACATCATGACAGCCCGGCCCGAGGACTACAAACCGGCCACCGTCACCATCTACTCCGACCCCGAGCACGACTCGACCCTACAGGTTCCGCTCGTGAACGCCTGCGACCACATCGAGTGCTTTTAGACGGGAGACCGGCCAGAGCAGCGGCAAAACGTCAACAGCCTCTCGAGGACGAGAGGCTGTTTCGCATAGAAGCGCTTTGTTTCCTGAATCTTGAGATGGAGCCGACGGTCAGACTCGAACTGACGACCTGCTGATTACGAATCAGCTGCTCTACCAACTGAGCTACGTCGGCCTGTTGCTCATCCGATTGTATCGTTGCGCTGGCCGAAGGTAAAGTTCAGCCGCCCAGTTCGCTGCGCAGGGCGGCTATACTGTCCGTCATGCAAGCCAACCCGGCAGAAGACTGGCAGTGGCTCACGGAACACTACCGCGCCATGAGCGACGAAGAACTCGATGAACTTGCCGCCGATTTCGTTGACCTGACCGAGACCGCGCAGCAGGTTCTGCGCAACGAGATGAGAAATCGCGGCCTGGATGAGCCCCGCGCAACCAGCGAAGCGCCCAAGAGTGCCGATCCTCCCGCGGCTCCGCTCTGGGATCTTCCCGAAAATCCAGATTCCGCCTGCTCTCCAGCGAACGACGCTGGCGGCAATGAGGAAGACGATCTTTCGCACGAGTACACCTGGAAGACGCAACTGTGCGCGTGCGAGGACCGGGAACAGGCATGGCAGATTCAAGAGATGCTGCGGCGCGCGGGAATCGAGAGCTGGATCGAGCAGCCGGGATCGCGCTATCTGATGGAGACCAGCGGTCCTCAAGTTCTGGTCGCCGCCGATCAGCTTGAGAAGGCGGTCGAGATTGCCAAAAATCCGATCCCGCAGGAGATCGTCGATCAGTCCAAAGCCGATGTGCCGGGATTTGAAGCACCCAAATGTCCGGGTTGCGGCGCCGCGGACCCGGTGCTCGAGGGCGTCGATCCCGTCAACAAGTGGCGATGCGACGCATGTGGGAGGCGCTGGACCGAATCCGCGGAGGATTTGAGCGGGAAAGCGGAGAAGGCCGGGCGATAAGAGGGCATAAACGGAAAGAGCCGCCCGGCAACAGGGCAGCTCCTTCCTCAGGGAGAATAGTTCCAACGGAGGCAAAGCCATCAGAACTTTCTGGCTGCATAGTAGGGGCGGGGGATGGGAGTGTCAAGGAGAAATCGCAGAAGAAATAAAGCATTAAAATTCAACAAGTTGCAAATCATTCTCGGCGAAAGGGACCGCGCGCATCTTCGACGGTTCTTCGCTTTTTTGCACGGGCGCAACTCCGTCATTTCAGGGTGTTTCTTAGGGTTTATGTCTAGTTTTCCACAGGTTTGAAGGGCGGCATTAACCCTTCGGATGCGGGTTGTCAACCCCTGCCAGCGGTTCCACCCATTCTTCCCGCAAATCGAGACGGATGAACTCTTCTTCGTAGACCGAGGAGACCGGCTTGCCGCGGGCGATGCGGTAGAGTGCCCGGCCGCCACCCAGGAAGAATCCCAGCAGGATGGCCGCGCTGGAGCCGAGGAGCACAAACTCAGCGATGCTCATGAGCAGTTGGCCGGTCTTGGCCACCTCTGACATCGAGGGCTGAGGAATCGAGGTCAGGTCGGCCTCAAAATGCACCGTCGCCAGCAACTTGTGGCTCTCTTCGGGAATGGCGTCGCCACTGACCAGAGCCACCAGCGGCCCGCTGCGGCGCACCTCCAGAGAGGCATGGTCGGAGTCCGCCAGCGGCTTGGGCCAGGGCGGCGCGGCCTGGCCGCCCGCCTTGATGTAGTCGCGAATCTTCGTCTCTTGCGCGATGGCCATCTGCGGCGTGGGATAGTCGACGATGGTCAGCGTCGCCGGTCCCGAGCGCAGCGCATAGTTCGCGGTCACAACCTCCGCGCCGCGATCGAAGCCCACCAGCTCCGGCGGAAGCACTCCGCCCGCGCCTGCGTAGCCCGCCGGCCCCACCGCGTAGTGCGTGGTCTGCCCGTCCATCGACTCCTTGGGAAGGTTGCGCAGGATGGGCGGCGCCAGCGCCTTGGTTCCATCGGGAACGGGAATCTGGCCGGCCAATTCGCGCAGCTCGGAGCCGGACATGGGACCGATGCGCGAGAAATTCGCATCCACCACCGTGTTGCCCAGCCAGAAGAGCACCCGGTTGTGGTTCGACGTGGCGCCCGTGCCGATCTCTTCCTTGGGCCAGCCGTTCTGGCGATAGAACGAATAAGCGCCATAGGCACCGCTGGCGTCGTGAAAGCGCAGCGCGCGCAGAGTGAGCGTTTCGCCGCTGCGCTTGTAGGTGGCCAGCGCTGCGTCGGTAAAGTCGTATTCCTTGAGTGCCGCTGCGTTGGCCGGGTCGGCCTGGGCCGCGTCGGTCACCTTCTTGGGGGCTTCATTGGAGACCCATCCGGCAAAAGAGTCCGTCAGCAGCGCCTTGGGCACAGGCGGAAGCATGAGGTGCGTGGCGCCCTGCGGAGCCGGGGTCTTTGCCGGCGCGCCCTGCGCCTGAGTCGAGAGTGAACTCACGGCCAGCGCCGCCGAACAAACCAGTATTGCAATCCAACGCATCAAGAAAACACTCCAGAGTTCAGAGTACACGGTGCCACCCCAGCGGGCTGAGATCGCTTGTTCCGTGCGGCAATCCTGTCTATTTGGACACTGGCGGGAGAGGAAAGGTTCCTGCCGCCTGGACGGGGCGCGAGGAGCGGCCGGAGCCATTCAGCGCACCGCAGAGCCAGGATGAGCACAGTTTCACTGCTTCACCGTTCCTGTGGAGCTGTGAAGTTTGCAAAAGTTGGCTTTTATTTTGAGCGACTTAAGTGCCACTTCACAGTTTCACAGCCAAAAAACGCGGCAAAAAAAAGCGCCCCTGGCGGGGCAGCGAGTCAGCAGGACAGCAAGTCAGCAAGTCAGCAAGTCAGCGAGTCGGCAGAGTTGCGGTGCGCATGGCTTCTCTGGCTGCGATGAGTTTCGCCCTTTTGCCTTCTATCTACCAGTGTGCGCCAACCGAGGGATATATTCTGCAAACCACCTGCGGTGGGGCTGGGGGCCTTCGGCGAGTTTCCACCCCACGGACGAGGACCTGTTCGTGGGGCCCCGGTTGTGTCGAGGCGGGCTGCCTCGGGGCAATCGCAGGAATCCGCTTGAATGCCGGTGAGGAGTTTCATTCCGAACCATGTGGCTGGCGATATGTCTCCATCCTTGCATCCGTCTTCATTTTCCGAGAGCGAGCAAACTGGGTTGACCAGTATTCCCTCAGGAGGCTTTGCCTAAAGGGTGAGGAGATCCCCCGGCTCTGCCGGGGTGGCAGTAGCAGTTTGACATTTACGGGAGTCCATCCAAGAAACTCCAAACGTGAGCCGACCAAAGCACACGCAAAGGAGAAACTGG
>Ga0181535_10001099_pt1 | contig 36621 bp, 35 predicted proteins | sample PEATcosm2014_Bin_44_FD_119774 | JGI IMG/M metagenome (GOLD analysis project Ga0181535, IMG submission 119774) | Peatland microbial communities from MTU Mesocosm Facility, Houghton, MI, USA - PEATcosm2014_Bin17_30_metaG | ecosystem: Environmental > Terrestrial > Soil > Wetlands > Peat | place... | reverse complement strand
GCGATGCCTTGCGCGATGAGGTCCTGAGAGCCGGAGACCATCTGGGACTCGTCGCTCTTCTCGTCGTGGAGGACATACGCGTAGCCGAGACTCGTTACGCCTTCCTTCGTGCCTTTTTCCATTTGCTGGAAGTATCCGTACTGCATGTCGTAGACCGAAAATCCGATGGTCTTCTGCGCCGTGGCCGGGACGACCAGCGCCAGAGCGAAGGCCAATACGACGAGAATGCCGATGCCTTTCTTCATTCCAAACCTCCTTATGCGATGAGCCGCCGTGATGCGGCGAGCCGCTCCGACGGGGACGGAAAATCCGCTCCACACGTACGAGATCGTCGATGGAAAAGTCGGATCCTGTAAATGCCTAAAAGAGGCGGGACTATGCACATTTCACGCGTGACGATGTTTTTCAGGTGTGCGGCCGTGGGGCGCTTTACGGCGCGGCTGGCGGCTAGGCTGTCGCCCTAGAGGCGGGCATCTTAAACGGGGCTGTCCAGGAGCTAATTCCCGGGCGGCCCTTTTTTGATGCTCATACTCGGTTCTCCCTGCCCGCATACAGTCCTGATCTGAATCCCGATGAACACTGCTTCTGCAAGCTATTAATTTTCCGGGTCAGTAGCCGACAATCCCCTAATAGTTCTGAAGAATTTTGCATCAAGTATAAGCGTCACTTTTTTACCGCCTTTACTATCCCGCGGAGCGAACCGTCGAAGGAAGGACGAAAAAACTCCACTGTTAACCCCTCCATTGCGAAAATTTCACCGTATTCTTTTGTGTGTGATTTGTCGGTAATGATCGCTGTTCCATTCGGTTTCAAGACTCTTGCTATTTCCCGGCAGGCTTTCTCTCGTCCATCCTTGGTAGGGATGTTGTGGATACAAAGATTGGAAAAAACCACGTCAAAGGAATCATTTGGGAAGGACATGCTTCGCACGTCCTCATTTCTCACCTCGATTTTTTCAAGGACCCCCTCAAGCTCGGCGTTTCTCATGGTATTTTGATAAGTATTGCTATGCATATCTCCCGAATTCCAAATATCAATGCCGATGCTCTTTCCCAGGGTCAATTTTTGGGCGGCACCGATCATTAAAAGTCCCCGTCCGGTGCCGATATCAAGGACTTTTTCATTTCCTTCCCAATCGATCATGGAGATCATTTTGTCCCTGCGGCGCAGTTTGCCGAACTTAATGTAATAAAGATATGATCCACAAACAAGAACCATTAACAAACCGCAAAGCATAAGAACAAAGGCCAAAATTTTCAGGCCGAGAATGGGGAAAGCGATTAAGGCAACTCCCCCGCCAAAGCAAACTACTCCCGCAAAACAAACAAAGGCGACGCCTAAAGGCGAACCGTCAAAACCATAATTCGGTTTTGATTTCAGTACGCTATTTGTCATAATTCCCTCCTGCAAATCAAACAGTACACCGTGACTGCCGCGTCTTTAACCGAAATTTCCCACGCCCCGACCTTGCGTTTGCAAAGATGGCCGTTTGCGCCGCCCACTCTGCCGTTGATCGCAATGACTTTCATCGTTTTCCTCCTTCTTTATTCCAAATATCCTCTCCCACGGCTTGTTCCAGGTCGACTTCGCTGAGCGCTTCTTTGTAGAGCGCGTTCAGCCGATTAAGCTTCGCGAGTTCCAATGAGGTCTGTGAATCGAGATACTGGAGGTTCGTGATAACGCCTAACGTATATTGGGCCCTGGCAATGTCGAGGGCTTGCTTGGTTTGAGTCAGTTGGTCCGCTGAGTTTTCTACCCGGCTGCGGCTCGCCGCGAGGCTCCGAATTGCCTGGAGTACTTGCGCCTCGATAGTTCTCCTGAGATCCTCGGCTTCGTCTTTTGCGGCCGCCAGACTACCCTCAGCCTCCGAGGTTTTGTTCGCAGTCAGGAATCCGTCGAAAATCGGCACGTTGAGCGCAAGGCCTACGTTCCAGTTGAACTCGAACGCGTTGAGGTCGGTATTATCAACCGTGAATAGTCCGTTCTTGAAGCCAAGTCCGGCACCGGCAGTGATCGATGGCCTATTCCCAAGCGCGGCGAGCGTTTTATCGAGACTTGCCATCTCCACCGAATTGGCGGCTTGCAATAGATCCGGTCGATCATCAAGCGCTTTCTCGACAAGGCTCGAAGCGTCGCCCCCCATGGAATCGGAAGCGAAGTCTCCCTCCGCGACCAATGGCTCATCCGGATCGAGCCCCAGCAGTTGCCGGAGTCTGCTCTTCTGCCGCTCCAGCTGGTCCGCGGCGTCGATCCTGTCCGCCTTGACGTTGGCGATGTTCACCTCCGTGGTCACCACGTCGAGGTGCGTGGATGATCCCGTTTTTTCCCTGTTCTCCGCGTCTCGGCGGTGCTGTTCGAGATTCTCGATCCGTTCGTCGAAGCTGGCCACTTCTTCACCAAGAAAGAGAAGCGAATAGAAAGTCCGAAGCGTCTCGAAGGCGATGTTCGTCTTGATTTGGTCGACGTTGATCAGCGCCGCGTCGATACCGGATTTCGCGAGCTTGACGTTGAATTCCCGTTTTCCGAAATCGTAGATCAACTGATCTGCGCCCACGTTGAAGTCCCAATAGTCGGTTGGAGCAAGGGTGAACAGTTCTCCGCCGAAGAATAGCTGCTCGTTGGGGATAACGCGATCCCACGATGCCGTTCCGCTTATATTCGGATAGTACGCGCTACGGGCCTGGCCGAGCTTCGCGCGAGCCGATTCGACCGCAGCCTCGGCAGCTTGTATGAGGGGCTGATTTGTCACCGATCTCGCGATCGCCTGTTCGGCGTTTACCTGCACTTCCGCGCTTCCCGCCGGCTGATCCTCTTGCTGAGAAAACACTTTTGAAGTAACCATCACCATAGTGAGCATGATCAAGGTCCAATATTTCCTGTTCATCGCTAACCTCGCAATCCATTCGTACTGGGAGAAAGAGAAAGTGCAGGCGCTGCCTCTGCCTTCTTCTGGCGACGTGGGGCCGATTTGAGGAAAAGAAAAGGAATGCTTGAAACGATACTGACAAGCATCGCGACCAGGAACACGTCGTCGACGGAGGCGACAAAAGCTGACGTTTGAACTTGTGCGTGAATAATGCCACCGGCTCGGTTTACCGCGTTGCTTACAGTGCCTCCGGCGGCTATCAAACTGTGCAAGGACAGCCGAGATACCGTTTCCTTATAAATGGAGTCCTGAGCGTTCATCGCTTGGCCTAACGCGGCGACGTGAAACTTTTCACGGCTGACCAGGATTGTGCTCAGAATCGCCACTCCGAAACTCCCACCGAGTTGACGCGCGATCTGATTGATTCCGGCCGCTTGGGCGGCTTTATCGACGGGACGCGACGCCAGCATCGCCGTCTGTAACGGCGTCATAAGGAACCCCATCCCGGCCGCAAGAAAGCTGACGGTCAGAATGATTTCGCCGCTGTCGGAATAGGGCGTCAAGAAAGTGAAGCGCCACATTCCGTAGGCGCGAATCGCGATGCCGATCAGTCCAGGCAATCTAGGACCTAGCCAGTCGGTTAGCCTTCCTCCGACGAGATTGGTAAGCAGCATCACGATACCGAAGGGAATGAAGATCAAGCCGGTTTGGGTCGGAGTGTAGCCTAGGCCGAATTGAAGATAGAGCGGTAACAGAAAATCACTCCCAAAGAGGCCGAATCCGAAAACGAATAGGACAAAGGTAGCAAGCGAGAACGAATAACTTTTGAATAGGGACAAATCGATCAATGGATGCTTCGTGGTGCTTTGGAAGATTCCAAAAAGGACCGAACCTCCGATCGCCAGACAGAAACAGGTGATTATCAGAGAGGAAGTCCAACCGTCGGTGTTCCAAGCCGCGTTGCCATTTGAAAGAGCGAATAAAAGGAAGGCTAAAGCTATGCTGATGGCAAAGAAGCTTGGAAAGTCAAAAGGACTGCGTCCGTCTTTCTTGTATTCCGGAAGGAACAAGGTGCCCAACAGGATGGCTGCGATACCGACAGGAATATTGATGAGAAACATGGTTTGCCACGAAAAATTGTCGATGAGCAGTCCGCCTAACGTAGGTCCGAACGATGTCGACACGACGGCGGAAATGGAAAACAGGGCAATCGCAAGACCGAGCTTTTCTCGCGGAAAAACCCGGAGCAGGAAGGCGGATCCGAGAGGACTCAAGAGTCCGGCAGCAAACCCTTGGAAAATACGCGACATTACAAGCGCGACCAGATTTCCGGAAAGACTGCAAAGCAACGAACCGATCGTGAATAGTGCGAGCGCCAATCTAAAAGTGAATTTGTAGCCGAAATTGTCCGCAACCCATCCCGCAGCCGGAAGTCCCATTACCAGGGCAAGGAGGTATGCGGTAATGACCCATTGGACCGCGTCCGTCGTCGCGCCCATGGCCACTTGAATCTTCGAGATGGCGACATTGACGATAGTGGAGTCCAGAGTCGTCATCAGCATGCCAAGACTCACTATGAAGAGGATCAGGTAGGGACTGACGTGCTTCCTCTCTCCAGCCATAGTTTCCATACCTATCACCTTATGGAGGTCCGGACGGTTACCTCGACCGACATCCCGGGTAGTAAAGCGGGGTTCGGGTCGGTTGCTGCTCTCTTCCCGAGGCTGGATGGATCCGAGATCAATGCAATGCGAACCGGTACGCGCTGGGTTAGCTTGGTGTAATTGCCGCTTGTATTGTCTTGCGGTATAAGGGCGAATTGAGCGGCGGTCGTGATGCCGAGTATTTCGATCTTCCCCGCGAGTTTAAGGCCCGGATAGGCATCGACTGAAATCGTGACCGGATCGCCTACGCGCAAATTCCGTATTTGAGTTTCCTTGAAGTTTGCGTCGACCCATAGATCCTTGAGGTCGAAGAGCGTATAGATGACCTGGGCCGGCTGGACTATGTCTCCAGGCAGCACCCACTTTCGCGCAACCACGCCGTCGATGGTCGCCGTCATCAGTACGTGTGTCATATTCGCTTCAGCCGTCTCTAATTGGGCTTGGGCGCTTTTGATCTGCGACTCGGCCGATTTTTCCTCCGCCTCGGCAAGATGCTGCTGGCCGACCGCGATTGCGTAGGATGCGGCGGCGGTATTGGCGGCAAATTTCATGTGTTCAAACTGTTCCTCGGGGAGAATCCCCGCGTTGAGCTGAGCCGTTGCCCGATCTAAGTCGCTTTTTGCCTGTTGGAGCTTAACTTCGTTTAAGTGGACGTTGTCCAAGCCGCCGGCCACACTGACTTTCACCCGATCCAGGTTCACTTTTGACTGCTCGATCGCGTTGAGTACCTGATCCCGTTGGGCCTGCTGGCTGCGGTCATCCAAGGTGGCCAAAATCTGGCCCCGGGTCACCCTATCTCCTTGGTCGACCGCGAGGGTTCTGATTTGACCAAGTGTCTGGGAACTGATGATTGCCTGGTTGCCTTGGATCTCGGCATCATCCGTGGATTCGAAACCCTCGATAAATAATTTGTTGTACCCCCAGATTCCCACAACGACAAAGGCAGCGACTAGCAGGAAAATGACTACATACCGCAATCGCGAATTCGGAACAGCCCGTGCCGACTCTGGGTTTGTTTGTGTCTTACTCTCTCCCATAATTTCCCTCTTTTCTCAGGAGCGTACTTCGACATCGCACAGGCCCTACGGCCTGCATTGAACAGCCATCTGTTGCGTTGTTTACTTTACGGCCGGTTAGTTGTATACTCGACAAAGGAACAATATAGAAATACTTACCGGTCGTCAAGTAATATTTGATGAATTCGGTTAACGGGGAGGAGCAATGAACAAGCGGCAAGGCGACATGAAAGAAAAAATCCAAGAGGTGGCGATAGATCTATTTACGAAGCAGGGTTACGACAAGACTTCATTGCGCGAGATCGCCGAATGTCTCGAGGTAAGCAAGGCGGCGCTCTATTACCACTTCAAGTCGAAAGAGGAGATACTCCGCTCCATCACGGAGGCTCTTGTAGGGGCGGTAAACGAGCTTATTGAGTGGGGCGAAAGCCAGCCTCGCTCCATGGAATCCCGGAAGGAATTTTTGAGTCGGATCGCGACATTCATCGTCTCAGATCGGCTTCAGTCCCTGTTGCGTTTCGCCCAGGCCAACAGTACCGTGATGAGGACGATAAATACGGGCCACGACACACAAGAGCAGACCCTTTCCATGGTGCGCAGGATTAAAGCGCTCGTATGCGACCCCGACGCGAATCTTACTGATCAACTTCGCGCCTTTTTTTCCGTGCTTCTGCTTTTCGTAAGCGCCAGTCCCATGCTAGCTACCCTGGGCCTGGATGCGACCCCGGACCAAATATCGGAAGCGGCACTCGGCATCGCCCTCGATCTTATCTCCCAGGGGCAGCCGTCGCGCCGGGCACGTCCCCGAAAAGCTAGGCCTTGAACCGGGCCGACGAGCAAAAGAGTTCCTTGATCGAGAGGTTTGGCGTGGCGGGTGACGTCCAGAGGGCCATCCTGGATTCCGGATCGCTTCTGCCCGCTGCCTCGGGTCCGATCCGGGGAGTCTCGATTCAAAAGACGGCGCGATTTTCCTTTGTCGCAATGCTCAAGGGTCAGTAAGATATTTGTATATTGAACGCCAGTCATTATACAGGGAGTCCCTATGACAGAAGTACGACCTCTGGCCCTCGTGACGGGAGCCTCCTCGGGAATCGGCGCCGAGCTTTCCGTCGAATTGGCGCGAACGGGTCACGACCTCATCCTCACCGGCCGCGACGCCGGGCGTCTCGCCGAGGTGGCCGAGAGAGTCCGCGCCGCGGGAGCCGGAGTGGAAACCAAGAGCCTCGACCTCGAGGACGAAGGCTCCGTCGAGGCCCTCGTCGGAATCGTCGGAGCCCGGCCGCTGGCGGTGCTGGTCAACAACGCCGGCTTCGGCATCTCCGGCCCCTTCGCCGAGGCCCAACCCGCCCGTCTCGCCGCGATGATCGCGCTCAACGTCACCGTCCTGACCCTTTTGACCCGGGCCTTCCTGCCGGGGATGATCGGCCGGGGCTCGGGGCGGATTCTCAATGTCGCCAGCACTGCGTCTTTCTCGCCCTGCCCCGGCATGGCCGGATATGGGGCGACGAAAGCCTACGTCCTCAGTCTCAGCGAGGCCCTCGCCGAGGAAGTCGCGGGTACGGGAGTCGCGGTCACGGCCCTTTGTCCCGGCGCCACCGTTACTCGCTTCGCCGACCGAGCGTCCATGGGCGGGTCGAAGCTTTTCAAAAATACGAGCACCGCTCCCGATGTGGCCCGAACGGCAGTGAAGGCCCTGCTCGGGGGCCGGCGCGTCCGAATCGCGGGCTGGCGGAACGCCGTGATGGCCTTCTCGATCAGGCTTGCTCCCCGACTCATCGTCGCCAAGATTTCCGCATCCATGCTCAGGAAGGCATGACGTGAGCTCTCGCGGCCGCGCGGAGCCAGGGCCCCGGTCGACTTGGGGTAACAATCATTGGCATCAGACGCCGGTCAGCCCTGCTCGTCGGCGATATGGAACAGGAGATTTTGCCTGTGGGCCAGGATCGCCTGGTCGGCGAGATCCGAAAGCATTCTCCATGGCGCGGCCTCGGGATCGATGAGGCCGTCTAGGGCGAGGAAGAGCGGGTTCTCCTTCCTTTCGGCCGCGTTGACGCAGACGCGGGAAGGCTCCTGAGGATCGCGCTCGTCGTACATCCGCAGGGAGGCGACGTTCAGCTCATCGTCGACGAGGATCGCGGCGCCGCCTTTCAAGGGCGAGCTTGTCCGGGTATCCACGACCCATCCTCCGGAGTTCAGCAGCTTGACGGGACTCGGGAAGCCTTTGAAGCCGCGGGTCGCCTCGAAGGGCTTGTGGGTGTGGCCGAACACGAAGGTCATGTCCCGCGGAACTTGCAGGTCCTTTATCCGGGCGAGCTCTCCCAGCAGGTAGGTCTCGAGGTATTTCGCGAGGCCCGTTTGGGCATCCTCGCTCAGGACCGAGCCGGTCCGGTGAACCTCTCGCACGGCGAAGGAGCCGGCGAGATGCTTGAAGGCGAAACCCATGAACCGCGCCCAAATGGGAGAGGACCACGCCTGCCTTGGAGGAATCATGGGCGCCAGCGACCTCGCCAATCGGCCCAGCATCACCTCGAATTCGCGCTCGCTCTGCATCTTGTCATAGACCAGCTCCAGGTCCTTCCCGACCTGGCCCGATCTGCCGAGGGCAGACCAGAAGAAATCGATCCAGGCCCCGTTCTCGGCCTCGAGCTCCCAAATCCGGCCCGGATCCCCGTCGCTCGGAAAGAGCATCTTCTTGAAGGTAGTCATGAGCGAGTAGATCGATTCGACGTAGTGGCCGTGATGGAAGGCGACGCAGCGGCCCCTATCCCGATCGAGGACGGCGAAGTTCGGATAGACGGTCAGGAAGGAGAGGCCCGAGGCGCAGGGCAGGGGCCGTATCGCGAGGTCGAGGAGGTCGCAGGGAATAGGATTGAGGGCGTCGTCGAAGAGCATGTTCGTGGTCTGGAATTCCGGTTTCAAGTATTCGCCCGCGCCTGCGCCCGCGAGGTAGTTCTCCCTGTACTGCTTTTCGCGGGCGATGTTCCACATGTGGTGATCGTGGTTCCCGGGAAGATAGTAGACCTTCTCGTCGAAGGGCCAGTCCCCGCCGGGGCCGCAGAGGGCTTCGATGAAATCGCGGAAGGCCATCGTCGCCTCGTTCGTCCCGGCCAAGGCGAGCTCTAGAATGTCCCCGTTGAGGACCAAGGTCGGTCGCCGGCCGTCATCGAGCGCGCCCGCGAGCTCCCGCAGGCAGGCCGCGAAGTGGGTGAGGAATTCGCTCGTCTCGTCGGGGCGGGTCTCGCGGTTGTCCGCGCTGAGACAGGTCAGAATGCTGTTCGCGGCCCCGAGATGAAGGTCCGATATGACGACATAGCGCAGGCACTTCATCGGCGGGCTCGCTTTAGGCCCGATCCTTCGACACTGCGACTGTTTCTCCGCATGGGACACTCCTGATCATTTCCCGACGATGATCTCGATGGTGTTCGAGTAATTGGCCGTCGGTCCGTAGTCGTTCGCGAAAAAGAATTGCAATTTCGCCCGGATCGGCTTCGAGAAGTCGAAATAGCCGGAGAACCACGAGATCGGGAATTTCATCTCGATAAATGACGCTCCCGCGACGTACGATCCCGCCGGGTAGAATTGCCTTTCTTTTTCGACCCATATGCCGGGATGGATCGTTCCATCGGGCCAGGTATCCACCTCGAGATTGACATGCTGGGATCGATACGAGTCCTGGTACAAAGATAGTTGCCGAATGCTCCTGGGAACCATGAGAGGCTTTCCGTCGGCGAAATCGATTTTGACGTACAGGTATTTCCCGTCGCGACAGAGACTCCCGCCCGCGATCCGGCTGCCCGGGATCGTCGGCGTCTTCGTGAATCCCGAGCCTTTGAAGATCGGGTCTATCCCAGCCCAGTCGTCGGCCTTCCCCTGGAGCCGCAGCTCGCGCCGCTGAAGCGTGGACAGCGCGGCCATATCCTTCAAATTGCGGGTCGTCGTTCCGTCGATACTCACATGGGCATCCATGCTCCAGGTGGTGTTCCCGCGCACGACTTCGATCTTGGAGATTCCCGCCTCGATCGGGCCCTCGAAGGCCATGCCGCCGTCGGCGTCCGCGGCGAGAGGCCGCTCGGCATCGTCGACCAGGAGAGTCGAGCCTTCCGGGAGGCCTCCTAGTCGGAGCTTCGCCCTCCCGGCCTCGAGGGTCTGGCGGAGCTCGGAGCGCTTGCCCGCCTCCACCACGACGCTCTTCTCGACGGCCGGGTATATTTTCCCGCCGATCAGCATCTCCCCGATCGATATCGTGTGCGCGCCGGGAGCCACGCTCTCGAAGAGGTGGGGGGCGTCGACGCGGGCATCGTCATCCAGAGAGACCCTCGCGCCGGCGCGGTTCACCTCGACTCGGATCGAGCCGAGGGCGGTCCCGCCCGAGGCCTCCCCGAAGGACGAGAGCCCATCCTGAGCGAAAAGGAGCCTCTCCCCTGCCGCGACCGTCAGGGCGACCGGTCCGTCCGCCCCTTGGGGCCGGACGTTGACGGCGCGCGATCCCGCGGCCGGGCTCAGGGCCAGCGGCGCATCCTGCGGATCGCCGCCGTCCACGCTCAGCCTCGCGGCGAAATCGCTCGCCACGAGCGCGCAGGCCTTGCCGGCCTCGACTTTTTCGCGCAAGTCGTAAAACCGCTGCCCGGCCATCATCAAGCCGCCGAGGAACGCCACCGGGTCCTCGCTCTCATCCGTCTCTCCCGCACCCTGCTTCCCGGCCCTCTCCTCGAAATCCTTCAGCGCCGTAATCGCGGACTCGCAATCGGCGGCGCGCTCGCCGCCAAGACGGCGTTTCGAGACCAGAAGCGCGTTCTCGAAGCACTCCAGCCCTTCCTTATAATCATCGTCGCACAGAGCCTTCCCTGCCTTCAGCTCGATCAGCGTCTCCAGGAGCCGAGCGTTCTCTTCGAAGGCGGCTCGGATTCTTCCCGGGTCGGGGTAGGACGCCGCGTCCTCATAGCTTCCCAAGCCCGCGTCGAGGAGCTCAGGCCTCGGCTCCCATGCGGACTTCTCGATCTCGTACCGGATCCTGCGCTGCGCCCACTCGCCGTCGAGCTGAGTCGCCTCGTTTTTATACTCTGCCAACTTCGGACTGGCCGACGCGTCGCCGAGAAGCGATGAGAGCTCCTTGGTCTTCGCGTCTACGTCGTCCGCCGCCGCCTCGTCGTTCCATCCGGATTTGATGGCCGCCACCAGGGCGTCCAGCTTGGCTCTCTCGTCCTCCAGGAGGGACGGCACCGCGAAATCGAACTCGACCGTCGCCCCTTCCTTGACGACGACCTTCGAGCTCGCGATCGTGCGAGAGCTGCCCATTCGCATCTGCGCTATCGCCACTGTCCGCTGTCCGCTTACTACCTTGTCCAGGCTCTCCAGGTTCCTTCCCGCCGGGTATCCGTCCACGAGTACCCTGTAGTCTCCCTCCTCTCCCGTGTTCTTGAACCGTATCGCTCCAAGGCCGAAATGGGTACGCGTCATCGATCCCAGCGCCGAAACGATCAATGTGTCCGCCGTCCCGGCTATATCCGGGGCTCCCTCGGCCTCGAGCGAGCGCGATAGGGTCGTCTTCTTTTTCGCCCGATCGAAAACCGACAGGCTGCATTCGATCGCCCCCGATTTCGACGGGGACATCGTCCCGTACATGATGAAATCGAGATTCAGATCGTCCGCCAAGGCGCGAAGCCCCGCCTCGCCCCCGCTCGGCTTGTCCTCCGATTGGACGACATACCTTTCGAGCTGACGCAGGGTCAGGGCCAGCGTTTCGGTCGCCGCGCCGCAGGCCGCGTCGCAGGCCGCCGACCCGGTCTCGTTCGAGAACGGGAGGACCGCGACACGGGCCGCCGCCGTCGCGTCCTCGCCGTGCGCGGACCCCGGACCGCCGAAGGCGAGAAAGAGGAGAAATACGCGGATCGAGAAAGACGAGGCAGGGGAACGCATCGCGGACCTCCTGTAGTTCCCGCCTGCAATTCTATCGGAAAAGCGTCGGTCTTTCCGGCCTTCCCGATGCAGCCATCGCCGGGAATGCCACGCTTTCGATGCTTTCGACGGGATGCCGCAGCCAAAGCCCCACGGGCGAAACGGACCTCGCGCAGACGAGGAAGGGATGAGTGCAGGCCTCGATGAACAGTATGCTCGTGGCGCTGTAATAGGGGGGGGCGGAGGAAGTGATCGGAATGGCCGGGAACGAGGTGAACATTCCCGATTCCGCACTCTTCAGCCATGCTTCTTTTTGCACGAAGGCGGAGAGGATGCGGGCGCGTTTCTCTTCTTCGTTTAGCGCGAGGAGCGGAGTCCTGTCGTCTTCCTCGAGAAGCAGCTTCGCGAGTATATCCGGGTCGGGGAAAGTGCGGTCCGCCGGCTCTATGTCCACCCCTATGCCGTCGCTCGAAGACAGCGCGACGGCCACCATGCCTCGCGTATGGGCGAGGCTCAGGCCCAGGCGCCCGCCGGATTCGTGGGGCTTTCCGTAAGTCCCCTTCGCGATGCTGATCGTTCGGGGCTCCAGACCCAGCCTCCGGCCGATCAAGGACTTGAGCGCGACGCGCCCTGCCATGAAGATCGAGCGCGCCGGTCGGCTTCGCTCGCGCTTGTAGCGCGCCATCTCGGCCTCGTCGAGCCAGGCTTCAGGATGAGGGATCATTCCTTCGAGAGAGTCGTCGAATCGGATGAGATGGAGGGAGACCATGAGGGCGGGCTCGCTCAACACGGCGCGGGACCGCGATTCGCCATGGAGAAGTCCTCGGAAGAGGGTTGACGGCTTTTGAGGAAGAGCTCGTCGAGGATCTGCACCGAAAGCGCCATGCCCATGAGAAGGTCGAGATCGCGGTTGCGGCTGCGGTGCTCTGCGGACAGCCACAGACCGTAAAGGCAACGTATATAATCGGTATCGAAGACATCGCTTCTTCGCAGGGCCTCTTCCGAAAGGTAGTTCTCGAAGAGCGCGATGCCTTCCTCGCAGTGAGCGAAGCGATGCCAGTCCGGCGCGAGGAATGGTCGCTTTCTTTCGCGCTCGAGGAAATCGGGCAGTATCTCTCGACCGGCTTCGCGGAGGATCCATTTCCCCCTGAGATCGGATAGATCGACGAGATAGTCGGGAGGGAGCCTGCCGGTGAACTCGATCATCTCCCGGTCGAGGAAGGGGGTGCGGCATTCGACGGAATGCGCCAGCTCGACGCGGTCGCCCAGGGTGGGGATGATGTACTGATGCATCACTTCCCGGCTGATTTGACGCGTGGCGTTCATCGCGTGGCTCTCCGCTCCCTGCGCTTGGGCCAGCATCGACTCGAGGAGGGCGGCGATGGGCACCGAGGGGATGCGGATCTGATCGCCCCGCGCGAAAAGCCTTCGGTTGAGCGCATGATTCCGCGCCGCGCGCGTGAGGTGATAGGAGGGGAGGCCTCCGCAGCCGGGAAGACTTTCCCATCTGTCCCATTCCGACCAGAGGATCCCCTCGGTGAACCGCTCGGCGGAGCGGAATCGCTCGAGAAGAGAGTCGTATTCGGCGTGGTCGATGGATGAAAGGGCGGCGGCGCGTCGCAAGGCTTCGAGCTGGAAGTATGGATAGCCCGCGAAGCCCTCGTCGGCCCCTTCTCCCGTCAGGCATACCTTGGCGCCCTGCTCGTGCGCGAAGCGTGAAAGCCGGGACTTTGCGACCGAATGGAGATTCCATATCGGCATTTCCGTGTGCCATAAGGTCGAGGCGAGGCCTTGCGCGAGCTCTTCGAAGCCGACCGAGACTTGGTTGAAGGCGACCCCGTAGAATGCCGCGATGCGCTTCGCGAGGGGGGCTTCGTCGTTTTCGGCGTCCGAGCCGAAGGACAGGTGGTACGCCTTGAAGTCCCGGCCCTCCCGCGCCATGAGGCCGCAGATCATGGCCGAATCGATCCCGCTGCTCAGGTAGATCCCGACGGGGACATCGGCCACCATGCGGCGCTCGACCGCCGCCCCGAGGATGCGGACGATTTCCGCCTTGGCTTCGGCGAAGCCGATGCGGGGGTCGGTGGTGTAGACCTGTCTCCAATAGGGCGACTCTTCCCCGATCCTGCCGTCGGACACGGTAAGGTAGTGGCCGGGCCTCAGGGACCGTATGCCGTCGAAAAGGGTCTCTCCCGGTCGGTACAATCCGAGTCCGATGCTCCAGAGGTAGCCGCGGTTGAATCCCTTGGGCACGCGATCGAGGGAATACAGGGCCTTGATCTCCGATGCGAAGAGCATCTCGGCGTCCGACACGTAGTAGTGGAGCGGCTTGATTCCCGAGCGGTCGCGCGCGGCGAGGAGAAGATGCTTCCCCTGATCCCAGAGCAGAAAGGCGAATTCTCCGTCGAAATGCTCGAAGAAGCCGAATCCGAATTCCTCCCAGAGATGTATGAGGACCTCGGTGTCGGAGTCGGTGCGGAAACGGTGGCCCCGCGCTTCCAAATCTCCGCGAAGGGGGAGATGGCCGTAGATTTCGCCGTTGAAGACGATCGCGACGCTCCGATCCTCGTTGTACATCGGCTGCTGGCCGGCCGCGAGATCTATGATGCTCAGCCTCAGATGGGCCAGTCCGACGCGCCCGCGATCGAGCAGGGCGTAGCCCGATTCGTCCGGCCCGCGGTGCCGCAGGGTCGCCGACATGCGCCATAGATCCTGTCGCGCCGCGATGTTCCCGTCCCGCTTGACGATGCCGACGATCCCGCACATCCGTATGTCCCTATCCCTATTTTATGGTATAGACGAGCTTGGTCTCGAAGAAGTCCCGCAGCGGGTAGTCGCCGAACTCGGTTCCGCTCCCCCCCCAGAAGCCGAACCAGCCGAGCGTCAGGGCGACTGAGTCGCCCATGCCGATCTTCAATCCCAATTTGGAGACTCCGCTCGCGTCCTCGAGGCACAGGATGCAGTCGAGGCTCGGCTCGAAGACCCCCAGTTTGAGATCCCAATGGGCTTCGGCGTGGTGCCGGCGAACGAGAAGCTCCGTGCTGATCTGGCCGTCCCAGGCTTGGTTCGCGTCCACGATGGCCGCGGGATAGAAGACGGCCTCCGCGCCTTGGTGAAAGGCCATGGCCGCGTTGAGTCGGTCCCATTCGGCTCCGTCGTATTTGTTCCCGTCGTATAGATAGGAAAGGTAAAGGGAATTGGCGTCATTCGGGGTCCATTGGACGCCTGCGGTGAATTCGGGGTACCAGGAAGGGCTGTCCTCGTTCCAGACGCCGAAGGGATTCTGGGGGTAGAAGGCGGGGCCGGCGTCGAGGGCCGCCGCGGAGAGCACTTGAAGGGAGCCCCGGCGGAGGACCGCCGATGAGTAAAGCTGCAGGCCCTCTCCGAAAGTCGAGCTCACCGTGTAGCCGAAGGCGGGGCTCAGGCTGCCGTCCGGGGCGATGTCCAGGTTTCCCGCCACATTGAGGCTGACCGGATCGAAGAGAAAGTGGAGCTTGAGTCCCGAAAGCATCCCCCCCCTGAGGTTGTAGTAATCGACGCTCGCCCACCGGTCGTCGAAGAATACCAGGGCAGCCTCGAAGGCGGATGCGACGTAGTCGACGCCGATCCCGAGGCGACCATCGTCCGGAGCCACTTTGTCTTCGGGGTCCAATGCCACGCGATCGGTGTCGAAGAAGTCGAGCGGCCTCATGAAGGGGGTGCTGTCCCAATAGACGCGGTGCTTTCCCAGGAAAAAGCTCAATCGGTCGCCGAGCGGTAGCTCGAGATAGCATTCGTCGATGTTCGCGTCGATGGGATCGCTTTTATCGAGGGCGAGATAGTCGTTCTCGCACGACACTTCGAATACGACTTGATAGAGCCTGCCGGCGATGACCGCGTCGGGGACGATTTCCGCCGTATCGATACCGAGCGCGTTCGACGGGTTCTCGAGACTGCCATTGTCGCGCAGGTTGAAGTTCGCGCTCGTCTGAAGGTAGATGGAGTCGAAGACGAGGCCGGTGGCCTGGTCGCCGGGCGCCTCGGCGGCCGCGGTTTGGGCCGGGAGGGCCGCGAGAGTCGCCGCGAGAAGGCAGGCCGAGAAGATCGCGCGCATGCTCTAGTCGCCTTCCAGCCGCGAAATGGAAAAGAGAGAATCGGGAAGCGCGGTCAGCCTGATTTCCGACACCGAGAGCGAGGAGACCTGGTCGGGGTGGAGATCGTCGCGGATGGCGTACTTGGTGGTCACTTCGCGGTCGCCGATGCGCTCAGGCGGCTCGAAGTCGAGGCTCTTGAAGCGTTTCCCGCTGGGCAGGAAGAAATCCGCCTTGACGGGATAGCCGCGCGCGGCCTCGACCCAGAGGGCTATGGCAGGATAGGTCTCGTCCTTGGCGAGGGCCCTGAGGTCGAGGGCGACGCAGGCCCGGTCCCCGAGAAGGACGTCCTTCGAGGCGGTTATCCGGTAGTCGGCGTCGAACTTGAGGCGGGCGAGGTCGCTGAAACTCGCCTGACCGGTCAGTCTCTGAAGAGGGGTTATGCGTATCACCCGTTTCGACTTGGGCATCTTGATCCACATCTGGCGGTTGAGCACGAGCACTTGCTGACCGCGCGATTTGGCGCTCAGCATCTCGATGAGGGATCTTTGTCCGTGCGAGGAGACGAGGAAACTGTCGCGTTCGGTCTCTCGGTCCTTGTCGCTGGTTACGATGGTCACGAGGTATTTCATGGAATCGTCCGGCAATCGGAAGCTGTCGGCCCGGGCGAGCATCCCGGCGGTGTCGCGCGCGATCGAACCTTCGGCCGATAGGGGGGCCAGCAGGAGGAAGGCGAGTACGGAGGGAAAGAAGGCGCGACGTCTCATGTCGGATCTCCTTGCTCAGGTGTGATTGAGGGAATCGACGATGCTCTTCCGCGCGGCCTTGACGCTCGGCGCCAGGGCCGCGACGCCGGCGATGAAAATGATGGCGGCCGACGCGGCGAGGACCGTGGGCAGATCCATGAAGATGTTCAGGGGGTAGGGCAGACTCCGTCCCGGGGCGGGGGGCATCTGTATCGCGAGCGCGTCGATGCAGGAAGAGCCGACCAGCGCGATCAAGGTGCCCAGGATGCTGCCCAGGAAGCCGATTATGATTCCTTCGAAGACGAAGACCGTCGAGATGAAGCGCTCGGGTACCCCGATGGCGAGGAGAGTCCCGATCTCGCGGGTACGCTCCATTATGCTCATGATCATCGTGTTGATGACGGACAGGAACACTACGATGAGGATGATGATCCCGAAGATCGTGAACATGTTCCGGTAGAGCTGGACCACCTGGTGGTAGTAGGCGGCGAGATCCTCCCAGCCGTGAACCTCGACTCGCGGGAACCTCCGGGCGATCAGTGCCCTGATCTCCTCGGTGAGCTCGGTGCGGTCGAGGCTCAGGATGATGCGGTTGATGCGGTCCGACCCGAGCAGCTCCTTCGCCGCCCCTATGGACATGAGGATATTGCGCTTGTCCGTCTCGGGGAATCCGGTCTGATAGATGCCGCTCACTTGCAGGTCCAGGGCGTTGAGACCCCCGTCGCTCATGTTGACGAGGACGGTGACGGTATCTCCGGGATGGCAGCCGAGGGAGCGCGAGAGACCGGCCGCCACGAGGGCCTTGTACTTGCCCTCGGCCTCGCCGATCGGCAGATTCTCGCCCTCGGTGAGGGGGGCGAATACCCCGGAAAGCCGGGCTTCCTTCGCAGGCTCTATGCCTGTGCCGGTGAAGGAGACCGTGGTCCGACCGAAGGTGACGAGGCCCTCGAGGTTGATGCGCTGCATGCCGAATCGGACATGGTCTTGAGCCTCGGCGAAGGCCTGGATCTCGCCCGCCGTCTCCTTGGAGAGCCCGGGATCGTCGAAGTAGACTGCGGGATCGAAGCTCTTCGGGCTGCCGATCTGGATGTGGCCGACTCCGGTGGCGATCGTGAGCTCCCTGAGTCCCCAGAAAGTCCCGCTCATGAAACCCCAGACCATGAGTATAGCGGCGACGCCCACGCCGATGATGCCGATCGAGAGGATGCTGCGCCGGGTGTTGCGCCAGACATTGCGCCAGGCGAGTACGATGCTCTTCACTTTTCCGTCCCTTCGATGACTCGTCCGTCCCGCAGGTCCAGTCGCCGCGCGGCATAGGCGATCACGCGCGGATCATGGGTCGAGACCATGATGGTCGTCTGCAGGCTCTCATTGATGGAGCGGAGGAGCTCGAGAATGGAGGCCGCCGTGACGGAATCGAGGTTCGCGGTCGGCTCGTCGGCGAAGATGATGGACGGGCCGTCGACGATGGCGCGGGCGACGGCGACGCGCTGCTGTTGCCCGCCGGAGAGCTCGCGCGGCCGGTGGCCCATGCGATCGGAAAGCCCCACGAGGTCGAGCGCGCGGCGGCTCCGCTCGGAGATCGTCTTGCGGTCCATTCCCTTGGCGACCAGAGCCATTTCGACGTTCTCGTAGGCGGAGAGAACGGGGATGAGGTTGAAATTCTGGAACACGAAGCCGAAATGCCTGCGTCTGAGCGCGGTCAGGTTCCTGTTCTTGGTGAAATCTATTTCCCGGCCGTCGAGGATGACCTCGCCTTCGTCGGGGCTGTCGAGAAGGCCGAGGATGTTGAGCAGGGTCGTCTTCCCGCTGCCCGACGGGCCGGCGACGGCGACGAATTCCCCCCGTTCCAGGCGTATGTCTACGTGATCGAGCGCGTGGATCGTATCGTCTCCCCGGTGATAGGTCCTGACCAGGTTCCTGCTCTGCAGGATGATTCCCCTTGTCAATGGCACAGCCATGAAAGGTACCTCCTGAATCGCTCCTGCACCGAAGGGTCGATCGTCACCAGACCGTGACTCTCGAAGGCCGATACGACGGCCTCGTCGAGGAGGATCACGTTGTCCTTCGCGCGGTCGTAATAGGCGACCTCGACGAGGACCGCGCATATATCGTCCTCCTCCCGCATGATCTCGGTCAGCCACCAGCTCCGCGCCGGATCCATGTCGACGATGCGGCTCTCGATGCGGAGAACATCGTCGAGGACCGCGAACCGCAGGTGTCGCGCGACGATCGATCGAACGATGAAGCCCGTTCCCTTCAGGGAGGACAGGAGTTCAGGCGGGAAGCCGGCCGCATGGACCAGCTCCGCGCGGCTGCGTTCGGCCATTTCGATGTACTTTCCGTGGTACACGATTCCGGCGGCGTCGGTGTCGGCGTAGCAGACCCGATACTCCATGGCCCCCGAAAGGTCGGATCTCAATTTCGCGCCGCTTTCTCGGCCACGACCGGATCGATGGCGATCGCGGCTTCGAGGTCGGTCGCGGCGAGCTCCTGTCTGCCGCTGTTCCGGTAGAGCCTGGAGAGAAGGCCGAGAATTTGGGCCCGTACGTCCGCGTCGACTTCGGGGAAGTACTTGTGGTTCTTGGCGCGCTCCATCTCGTAGATGGCTACGGGAGCCTGCTTGAAGGAGGCGGGAATCAAGGCGCTCGTGATGCCGCGCACCGCGTACATCACGATCTTGCGCTCTTCGGGGACCGACTGTCCGGCCGAGCCGTCGAGTCGATCCATTCCCTTGGCCATGAGGTCGATCCCTTTGTTGACGTGGCTCAGCTTGTCCCAGAACCAGAAGTCGATATCGGCGAGCTTGGCGTAGAGGCTGCCTTTGAAGATGAGGGCTTCGGGGCTCGGCGGATTCCGGGCGAATGCCTCGTCGAGATTCTTTATGGCCTCGCGGATGGCCTTGCCGTCGGATTTCATCGCGACGTCGTATGTCGCCTTGAAAGCCTTGGCGTCGAAATCCTGGGCGAAGGCCAGGGATCCTGCCAGGAAGAGGGTGAGAGCGAGCGAAATGCGCGTCTTGACCATGGGCGCCTCCTTATTCGTCGCGGCGATATTTCTTTAAAACCGTCGCGGTGTTGATCCCGGTTATATCCGTATCCAGGACGAGGATCAGACGGGGCGTTTCGGCTTCTTCGATCTCTCCATCGAGAAGGAGCGAGGCCATATGGATGTTCAGCAGCGTCGTGCTCGCCGGCGAGAACCCGGCGAGTCCCGTCGAGGAGACGGTCTTCATGGCTTCGGGGAAGAGAGTTCGGACGGCCGCGCGAATATTGGTCCCGATGCGATTGACCGCGCAGTCGGTGGCCACCACGACGTCGATCTCGTCGGCTTTCGCCCCCGCCTCGGATAGGGCTTTCCCGGCGACGTCGGCGAGCCCCGACCCCGTCCGACCGGGGCCGAATAGACGGGCGTCCTGACCGAGGGCCATGCCGGCGATTTCGCAGAGCACGGGGGCCCCGCGGTCGAGCGCGGAGTCGAGTCTCTCGAGCACGAGGGCCGTGGAGCCCTCCGCCCATGGCGCTATGAGGCCGATGCCGCGGTAGATGTCCAGGACTCTTTCCGTCAGGTCGTCGGCCGCGACCGCCAGGACCGCATCCTGGCGGCCGCGCCGTATCAGGTCGCGCGCGTAGAAAAGGCCGTTTCCGCCCCCGCAGAAGGTCGTGTTGTATCCCTTGATCCCGAATGCGATCGCGATCTGGCCGGCGCAGGCGTTTACCGTAGTCATCGGGAACTGCTGGGCGCTGGCGAGTCCCGCGCCGTCGACGAAGACTGTGTCGAAATACTTCTCTATGCTCGTCGAGGAACCGTTGAGCATCCCCCCGACGATGCCGCAGCGGAGGTTGTCGCGGAAGAAATCGCGATGGCTCTCCAAGGCGTTCGCGGCCGCTTTGAGCCCGAACTTGATCATGGGGGCGCTTCGGGCGAAGTGCAGGAGCTCGGGTTGCGTGAAGCGGAAGGGAGGGACTCGACCTACTCGAAAACCGCCCGAAGGATGAACGACGAGGGCGGACTTCCCCTCCCGATAGGCGCGGGTAAAATCCGCCGTCTCGCTGCCGTTGGGGGTGACGGTACCGCCGCCCACGAGCGCGACCCGATGCCGGGGAAGGACGCGGGGCTTCGGCTCGCGGTCGCCGAGGCCGATGATGACGCTCGAATTATTGCCGCCGAAGCCGAAGTTGTTGCAGCAGAAGGTGGCGACCCGCCTTTCCTGCGGATAGTTGGGCACGTAGTTGAGGTCGAGGCAACCTTCTCTGGTGCCTTTATGATGATGGGTCGGCGGGATGAGGCCCTTGCGGGCATAGAGCAGAGTGATCAGCGTCTCGATCATCCCCGAGGCTCCGAGAGTGTGGCCGATACAGGACTTGGGGGAACTGAGCGGGACTTCCGTGCCGAAGACGGCGGCGGTCGCGATGGACTCCGGCTTGTCGTTCGCGTCGGTGCCCGTCCCATGGGCGGAGACGTAATCGATTTGCTCCGCTGGTACTCCCGCGTCCCGAAGGGCTTCCACGATGGCCCGTCGCGCTCCTTCTCCGCTCAGGTCGGGAGCTGTTATATGGTAGGCGTCCGAGGACAGGCCATAGCCGAGGATCTCCATGCGGGGATCGCATCCGCGCTTTACTATCGCCTCCCTGGGTTCGACGATGAATACCGCGGCCCCTTCGCCGAGGTTGAGACCGGAGGGGGCGCTGAAGGGAGCGTTGAATTCGGGCGATAGGGCTTTCAGGGCGCTGAAGCCGGCCATTATAGGGAGGGATACGGTGTCGGTCCCCGCGACGATGGCGCAGTCGACGTCGTCGGCGGCGACGAGGTCGAAGGCGACGCCCATCGCGGTGGTGCTCGAGGCGCAGGCCGAGCTCACCGTGAGGCGGGGACCCCTGGCTCCGACATGGGAGCAGATGACGTTCCCGACCGATGAGGTCAGGATGGAAAAGACCTCGCGCGGGTCGAGGGCTCGGGCTTTCTCCTTCGATGTTTGAAGATAGATCTTCTCGGTGGAATCGATGCCCGCGTGCGAGCTTCCTACCACGACCGCGATGCGGCGATGGTCCAGCCCGCGATACTCCAGGCCCGAATCCGCCAGCGCTTCTCGGAGAGCGGCGTAGGCGGAGAGCGCGGCTTTATCGACCACCTTCCCGAGCGAGGGGGGGATGCCGTAGTCGGTATCGGCGGGGAACGTGCTCGCGAGCCGGGATGTCAAGCCGGACACGTCGAAGTTGCCGACGGGGGCCAAGGAAGAGAGCCCGCCGAGGAGAGCCGCTGCGAAATCGGCGATGTTCCCGCCCAGCGGAGCGCAGATTCCCAGGCCGGAGACTGCGACTCGACGCGCGGTTCGGCCCGTCGCGCTCATTTCTGCAATCCTCCGTCGACGGGAATGACCGTTCCGTTTATATAGGATGAGAGTGGCGTCGCGAGGAAATGCACGACACTGGCCACCTCCTCGGGTTCGCCGACGCGCTTGAGGGTCGTGCCTTTCAGCACATGAGCGTACATTTCGGGTTTGAGCTTGGCGACCATGTCGGTGTTGATGAAACCGGGGGCGACCGCGTTGACCCGAACGCCCAGGGGACCGTACGCGCGCGAGAGGAGGCGGGTCAGGCCCTGAATCGCGCCTTTGGTCGCGGAATAGAGGGCCTGTCCCTCTTTGCCCTTCACGGCGGCGATCGAGCTCATCATGACAATCGCGCCTCCGCTCTTCGCGAGGAGAGGCAGCGCGCGGCGGGAGCAGAGCATGGTGCCGGTGAGGTTCGTCGCCAGGATACCGCGGATTTCGGCTTCTTCGGCCTGAATGAACGATCCGTCGGCGGTGATCCCGGCGTTGTTGATCAGAGCGTCGAGTCGTCCGTAGCGTTCGGCTACATGGTCGAACAGATTGTCGACGCTCGCGGCCTCGGAGATATCGCAGCGGACCAGCTCGTACGCGGCGCCGAGGCCGTCGAGCTCTTCCGTCAGCTTCGAAGCGGCGGCCTCGTTCGAACGATACGTAAGGACCAGGGCCGTGTCCTTTTCGACGCGCGCGAGGTGAAGCGCTATGGCCCTACCGATCCCGCGGGATGCGCCGGTCACCAGAAAGACCTTTCCTCGTACTTGCAACGCTCATTCCCCTTTTTTAAGGATCTAATAATTATTCCAGTTCGGGCTGACGCCTAGGTGGACCACCGATCCGTTCATCGAGGCGGATGCATTCTCGATCTGGTCGCAGATGGCGGCGGCAATCCTCTCCAGGGAGGAAAGCCTGAATTTGAGGCTGAACACTTTGAGGTTGGGGAGCTGGGCCTTGTACTCGGCGGCGGGCACCGACTCGACTCCGGGCTGGAAGACGATGTTGTTGAACTGGAGGTTGAACCTCGCGAATTCCTTGCAGAGCGACCGGAAGCAGGAGATCCGCATGCTCGAGAATATGGGGCTGATGGGGATGGTGAAGTAATACTCGAAGAAATCGTCGCATTCCAGAGTCCATATGCTTCCCTTCTCGCGGAACACCTGGTGCGTGATCATGCGCTTCGTCAAGTCGAGGAAGCGATAGGCCTCGTCGGCCAAATCCGAGAGGTTCTTCGGATCGCCGCCTCCATCGGCGAACAGGCTTCGTTCATCGATGCGCGGGAGATCGAAGATGATCGTCCCGAAAGGATCCGAGTCGTCGGAGTCTCCCGCCTCGTAGCTCGGCAGGTCTATGCGCGGGACCTCCGCCCCGTAGGGAGGAAGCCGCCCCGGGGCGGGGAGCGCGCTCACCCTGGTCCCCCGCTCCAGGAGTTCGCCGACGAGACGGTCCATGACGATGGACGTGGGCTCGACGACCAGGACCTTGCCGCTATTCGCCCGGTTCATCGCAGAGTTCCGCCACCGCGTAGGTCCAGGATACGGTCTCGATCGCCACGATGCCGTCCCTGCGAGGAGAGGAGGGCGCGCGATCGCTCTTCGGGAAGGCTAGGTCGTAGGCGAGGTAGATCGCGGCCGCCGGGATGTTGCCCATCTGTCTGAAGATGTAGACGAAAGAGTCGACAGCCTCCGGGTAGGCGGTGCGAATCAGGGATTCGTTGACCTGGGGGACGATGATTCGATCGAAGTCCTCGAAAGAGTGGCCCGTCGATTCGATCAGATGGGAGAAGGCCGCCTTCATGACCATGGGCAGAGTCTCGGAAATGGCCTTATTGAAGTGCCGGGTCCTCGTAGTGACGACCATGGGATTGACCGCGTCCACTTCGTTGCTGACCTCGAAGCCGATCTTGCGATGGGGGAATTTGGAAAGGGTGGCGCAGTAGCCGATTCTTCGCCGTCTCCCCGGCGGGGCCGTCGCGCGATCGCCTGCCTGAAGGACGAGGGCGCCCGCGCCGTCGCCGAATATGAAGCCGTTGAGTATGACGTCCATGTCCGGGTCGACGGCACCTTTGAGGTATTTATAGTACACGGGCGAAGTGCACTCGACCCCGCAGAGAAGCACGGTGTCGGCCTGCCCCGATTCGATGAGAGTCTTTCCCAGTATCATGGCCTGGACGGATGCGGCGCACCCGCCGCGCAGGTCGTATATCTGTGTCTCGTCGACGCCGAGCTCTCTCTGGAGGAGGAAGCTGATGGGGGGTAGGGGGCTTTCGGGCGTGGTCGTGTTCGTGATGATGGCATCGACGTCCTGAAGGTCCAGTCCGGCCCGCTCGAGGGCCTGACGGGAAGCGCGGGACGCCATTCCGAGGGATCCCATGCCGTCGCGGCGCTCGCAGGTCTCCGGGTCGACTACCATGTAGCGTTGATCGATGCCGAAATAGCTGGAGAAAACATCCATCGGGAGATCCGGGATGAGATCCTTCAAGCGGGCGTTGCTCACCGGCAGGCCCGGCAGGTAGGAACCCGAGCCTGTAATCAGCACATTACGGCGTTGCCTCATGTACGCGCCTATTCGTCGCTCGGGCGCGCATCGAGGGAGCGCTTGACGAAGTCGACCATGGTGTCGATGGTCCGCAGATCGGTCTCGAAGAGCTCGCGATTCACGTCCTTGATCTTGATGCGGAAGACCTTCTGTATTTGAACCACTATCTCGAGGGAATCGACCGAATCGAGTCCCAAGCCGCCCTCGCCCAGTATCCGGGTCCCGCCGTTCAAGTCCGCGAAGCCGAATCCGAGTTCCTCGAGCTGCATGCCTTTCCAAAGCACCTCGGTCTTGACCGCGCTCAGGATGTCCTCACGCGTCAGTTCCGCCGGCATTTTCCCCTCCTTTCGTGATGACCGATATTTCCCCCGAGGCCGTCCTTTCCCCGTCGAGGGATACGGTTACCTTGAAGTCGATTCTCCGCCCTTGCATGCTGTCGTCCGTCGCGGCTCTCATGCAGACCAGATCGCTGGGCTTGAGCACTTTCTTGAAGCGTATTCTCGAGATGATGAATTCGGCGACCGCGGTGCCGGGGGCGTCTCGATCCATGAGCAGCGCGATGGCGCTGAGCATGCCCTTGATGATCAGCACTCCCGGCACTACGGGGGCCCCGGGGAAATGTCCGTCGAAGAAAATGTCCCCGGCATCGAAATAGTGGATGCCAACGACTTCCCGTCTGCTTTCGGGAAAGGTGACGCCCCGATTGAAGTAGTAGTCGTCCATGCAGAGATCACGGTGGCTCATTCTTCGGGCCCGACGTTGTAGATGGTCAAATAGCCCTGCGCGATTACTCGGTCCTCGTGCTCGACGAAGCCTTGATATCTTAGGAAAGTGAATATTTTTTCTTCGCGGAATGCCTTCAGCGCGAGTTCTCCCGCCTCGATGATACGGCTGCCGCTAAAATGGAATTCATCGACCCCCACGAGGAGACCATTTGCGCGAGCGGCACGGGTAAGCCAGCGAGTGTGGATCTCGGCGATTTGAGCGAGCATTTCGATACAGATCCAGGACTCGAGTCGAGACGAGCGGCAGCGAGAGTCGTCCAAGTTGTATCGGGCAGTCCCTTCTATGGACTCAGGGGAGATGGCGCGGACGGAATCGACATATTTGAAGGGTGGTACCTGGGTGATCGTCTCCAGCAGCGACATTTCGAATTCTCTTGTCATGTTTCTTCATTCCGCATCGATGACTCCGCAGAGAGTCAAATTTTGTAAAATCGGGGAATTCCATTTTTCATTGAATATAGATGACTCTACTTATAGAAATTGTCAAGATAGTTTTTTATCATTTATCTTGGATGAGTACTGAGGGGGGCATGATATAATTCCTTATCCTAAAAAGCGGAGTACCCGATAGATGAAGACGGGGAATGACGTGCGACATTCCCCGTCTTCATGCCGAAACCCTCACGCGCTTGGAACGATTCCGAACTCGATGGCTCGGCTCAATCCGATCTTTCCCGTTTCCCTCGTCTCGAATCCGTTTCGCGTAAAAAGGCCGACCGTCGCTCCGAAGTCCTTTCTCGTGACATGAACGATCGGCTCGACGAGAAGTATTCTGGTTTTGCGGGTGCTTACCGCCTTCAGTTCGTTCAAGAAATTGCCTTTGTTCCTCACCTCATGGAACATCCAGAACATCAGGATGAAATCGAATTTCTCTTCGAGGCCGAAATGCGTGCCATCATATAATTTGGCCGTGATATTCGAGCAATTTTCCCTGAGTGCCCTGTCCTTCAGCAATTCAAGCATCTTCTCTTGAATGTCCAGCGCTACGACTTTCCCGTTTTCCGCGGTCCTTTTCGACATCGGCAAAGTGAAATATCCCCGCCCGGGGCCTATATCCAAAACCTTGTCCCCCGGTTTCACGAAGCCGGATATCAATCTCTCCGGTTTTTGAATGATAGCCCGTATCCGATTGTCGAAGGTGAAGCAGATCCACCAAGGGCAGGTATGCTCTCCTTTAAAAATCGCCTTGTCCGTGATTTTGAACATGCGGCCCCCGTTCTCTTCGGCCCTGATTCTACATCGGTTGAACCTCGCGTCAATAGGCTGGATGCTGCCTCAGAACCCGAGCGCCTCGTTCACGAGGATGAGTCGGACACTCCGGGACACGTAGGGCATCTCGCGCTCGAAGATGAGGATTTTCCCGAGAGCTCCGAGCTCGGGTCGACCCATTCCGCGAGCCATCTCCTCCACCTTGGGAACGCAGTACTCGCGTACGCGCCGCAGGGCGGCCTCGAGGCCGGGGACGACTTTCTGGACGCCCGCGACCCAGATTATATGAGCGCTCGAGTATGCGTATGCGGCCAGCTGGCTGCCCGATCCGCTGGCCGCCACGATCTCGCCCGTTTCGGCTATCGCCTGGACGCTGCCGACGAAGTAGTCCGCCAGGGCCGCGCTGCGGCGCAGGCCGAGCTGCGCCGCGGGGTCTTTCTCCGCCAGTATCCCCGGCCTGAGATAGTTCCAGCCATGGTCCTGCCCGGCGAGCTCGGCGTCGAAGCCGATCTCCCTGAGCGTGGCGGAGGCTCCCGTCATGAGCGTCGATCCGGCGGGAATCAGCTCCTTCAGCCGCTCGAGCGCATCGGTGCGCGTCTGGGCGAGTTCGGCCGCGATTCCTCGGGCCCCTATCGCGATGATCGTCTTCTCCAGGAGATCTCGTTCGGCAATGGCGGTGTATGCGGTCATGGTCCTTCCTCTCTCGATATATGATAACACCATCCTGTTGCTGTACCATCGGTCTTTATGAACCGAATCGGCGTCGCCGCCTTCCTCGGCGCGGCAGTCCTGTACTTCGTCTCCCTCTACTCGTACGTGCCGATCCTGCCGGCCTTCGTCGCGGAGCGCACGCCCAACCTCGCGGCGGTAGGCTTGGTCCTTTCGATGTACGGCCTCTGGACTGCCGTCCTGCGGGTGCCCTTCGGCGTCGCGACGGACGCGACGGGCCGCAACAAGCTCTATATGGTCGGCGGGACGCTCATGGCCGGCGTCGGGGCCGTGGTCATGGCGTCGGGCAGGACGCTCGGCGTCCTGGCCTTCGGCCGCGCGCTCACCGGCGTGGCGGCCGCGGCCTGGGTGCCTATGATGGTGGTGTTCGCGAGCTTCTTCCCTCCCAAGCTCACGGTCTTCGCGACCTCCCTCCTCTCTTTCGCTTCGTCGCTCGGGCAGATGATAGGGACCGGCATGACGGGATTCCTGGAGTCGCTGGGCGGCTACAGTCTCGCGTTCTACGCGGCCGCCGGCCTTTCGATCCTCGCGAGTCTCATCGTCGCCCTCGTAAAGCAGCCGGAGGGCGGCCCGGAGCGTCGCGGTTCGGTCACGGCGCGATCGATCCTCGCGGTCTTCCGCAGGCGCGACGTCCTGGCGCCCTCCGTCACGAATGCCATCTGCCAATTCGGGGTCTGGGCCCTCACCTTCGGATTCATGCCTCTATTGGCGCGTCGGATGGGGGCGAGCGCGGTGGCGACCGGCCTGATCATGACCTTGAATATCGCCGCGAACACGGCGGCCAACCTTTTCGCCACGTTCATTGCCGGTAAGGGCGGCAGGCGACGGCTTCTCTATGGAAGCTTCGCGGTCTTCGCGTTCGGAGCCGTCCTGGCGGCGCTCGGCGGGTCGATCCTCTTCCTCTTTTTCTCCACGGTCATCATGGGGCTGGCGAACGGCCTCTTCTTCCCCATCCTCCTCGGCCTCTCGATACAGGGCGTGGATCAGGCGCACCGCAGCACGGCGATGGGCATCCACCAGGCGATCTACGCGGTCGGGATGTTCACGGGGCCCTGGATCGGGGGAATCCTGGCGGACGCCGTCGGAATCCGCGCGATGTTCGTCATCATCGCGGCCTTCTCCCTCGTCGCTCCCAGCGTCGCGATCGCCCTGAATCGACCCGTCCTCACTCGGTCTTGAAGAAGCCGAGCGCCTCCTCCATCGTTCCGATGGTCTCCATCGTATCCTTGGCCATCTCCGATACCTTCCTCGCGCTCTCGGCGATGCCGACGGCGCCGACGGTCATCTCCTCCATGCTGACCTTGATATCGGCCGTGGCGTCCCGGAGCCGCTCGGTCTCCTCGAGCACCGTCCTGTTGCCCACGCTCATTTCCCTGGATCCCGTCCTGACTTGGGAGCTGATCTCGTTCATCGACCTGAGCGCCTCCAGGACTTGGGCCGAGCCTTCCTTCTGCTCGAGCATCGCCTGCTGGATCTCGTGGACCAGGGCGTCCGTCTCCCCTATCTGCTCGGCGACTCGCCCGAAGGATCTCTCCGAGTCGCTCGAGGAGGCGACCACTTCCTCGATCGCCTTCTGCACCTGGGCCAGCTCGTTCCGTATCGTCTTGGACTGGCCGGCGGAGGTTTCCGCCAGCCTGCGGATCTCGTCGGCCACGACCGAGAAGCCACGCCCGGCCTCGCCCGCGTGCGCCGCCTCGATCGCCGCGTTCATCGCCAGGAGGTTAGTCTGCGACGCGATGGTCGATATGACCTTGTTCGCCTCGAGCAGGGCCTCCGAGCGGGCGGAAATCTGCGCGATGCGCTCCCTCGAGGCGGCTTGCGTCGCCTTGCCTTCCTCGGCGGCGGCGAGGAGCGAGCCGAACTGCTCGGCCATCCTGTCGATCGACGAGGTGACCGAGCCGATGTTCCCGACCATTTCCTCGATCGACGCCGAGGCTTCGGTGACGCTCGATGCCTGGTCCGCGATGAGGCTCTCCAGGGACTCGATGTTCTTCGCTATCTCCTCTACGGCGCTCGACGACTGGATGACGCTCTCCGACTGGAATCGAGTCTTCTCGCGCGCCCGCCCCACGTTCGCCGATATCTGGGCCACGGCTCCCGCCGAATCGTCCGCGGTCTTCCTGAGTTCCTCTCCGAGTCCGGACAGGCTGCCCTGGGCCGCCTTCAGGCCCGCCATGCTCGTCGACAGGGCGAAGCAGAATGCGTTCACCATGCCCGAGATCGACCCCAGCTCGTCGACCGATATTATCGAGATCCGGCCCCGGAGGTCCTTCTCCGCGGCCGAGAGCTGCTCGAGCTGGTCGAGCACGGACCGGTATATGAGGGCCGTATTCGAGGTCCAGAGCGCGACGAGGAGGACGGATATCGCGAAGAACGCGCAGGAGACCGCGACGGCCGCGAACAGCGAGCCCGACGCGATCGTCCCGCCGCCGCTCTCAATCGAGCCGATGACGAGGAGGGCGACGGAGACGGCGAAGAGGAAGGTCATGAGGCTCATGAACGTTGGGATGATGAAATTCTTCCTCTGCTGCCTGGATTCGCGAAGATCGATGGGATAGCGCACGAGATGCAGTCCGCGGAGGAAATCGCAGCCCAGCCGATCCGCCAGGATGAAGAGGAACGCCGCGATCAGCATTCCCGTGGAAAGGAGGAAGAGAAAGAAGGGCAATCGTCCCGTCGGCTTCAGGCCCAACGATCCGCCGATGATGAACAGGACGGCGAGGTAGATCAGCATGAGGCCCATGAAGATCGCGAGCGAACTGAGCGGAACCTCGCCCAGGGACTTGAGCGCCGCCTTGTATCGCTCGGGCTTCTCCTGGCTCGCGAGGAAATCGAGACGATAGATCCTGGACTTTCGACCGACTACTATCAGGCTCGCTAGCACGAAGATCGCGCCCGGCGCGCCGACCGCCATCAGGGATCGGGGCGCCTCCGCGCCCGGGTCGCGGAAGAGCGCGAGGGCCAGGGCTACTGCGGCGATGAAGGCGATTCCCGCCGCCGCCGCGATGAGGCGAAATATACCTGACTGTCGAACCATGGGTTTCTCCCATCATTTTAAGCTGAGCTACGGCTTCGCCGCCGTCCTTATTTTATCGCTATATTACCACAAGTCCGGAAGAGCGCAACTCGCCGATCGATTCGGGGCCCAGGCGCATTTCGCCCGAGAGCCGCGCCTCGAGCTCCGCGAAGGGCGCGCCGTCGCTCGAGGCGGCGAGGCCGGCGAGGACGCTAGCCGTCTCGGTCGCGGCCGCCTTCGCCAGGATCAGTTCGCGTCCCTCGCCCCGATAGGTCCACGCGAGTCGCGACCGATGCCCGTCCAGGGGCCGCGCGGCGGGCAGGCCCGCGAGCCAATGCGCCTGCCCGTCGCGCCCCAGTCTCGACTCGTCCAGCTCGGCCTCCGCCTTCGCTATGAGGCCCTCGACCAGGCCGGCGTCCGCTTCGTCCCGGCCGTCGGGCGAGCCGCGGGGCTGCCGCTTCAGGCCCGCCTTCTCGAGCTGCCGCGCCGCGCTTCGGCGCGCGTCTCTCTCGAGCCCTTCGCCCTGCATCCACGACTCGAGAGTCGCGGCCAAGGGGCCGTCGAATTCGTCGAATTCCTCTTCGCCCGAGAAGCCGAGGTCGTTGTTCGCGAAGTCCCATTGCCGGTCGACGGGTTCGAGCTTAGGCCATTCGCCGTACATCCTCGAGTGCCGCGTCAGGACGAAGCGGTGCCAGAACGCCGAATCCACGAGGCCCGACGCCATGAGCTGCCGGCAGACTTCCGCGGATTCGACGATGTCCGTCCGCGATTGCCCCGGGAATCCGTAGATGAGGTACGCGTGGACGAGGAGACCGCTCCGCTTCATCGCGACGAGGGTCCGCGCCAGGCCCGCCAGATCGAAGCCCTTGTCCGTCATCTCGAGTCCGGCCTCGGTCGCTATCTCGATCCCCCCCGAGACGGCGACGAGGCCCGAGGCGGCGAGATACTCGCATCGGTCCTCGGTCCAGGACGAGTCGAAGCGTACGTTGCCCCAGAAGTGGAAGGGCCTCTTGCCCGCCGCGGCGCGGATCCCGTTTTCCCGCGCGAAGGCCAGGAGGCTCGCCATGGGCATGGCCTCGTCCACGAAGTGGATCCCGTGAAGCCCCGTCCGCGACGATGCCGAGTCGGCCGCGGCAACGAGGGCCGAGATGTCGGCGGGGACGAAGAGCGAGACGTATTCGAGCTTGGTGTCGCAGAAGGAACAGCGCCGCCAGTAGCAGCCGCGCGCCAGGCCGTATTTCAGCCAGGGCGAATCCGACCAGAGGCGATGCATGGGATTTTCCGAATCGACGACCTGGAGGTAGCGGCCGAAGTCGCAGTCCGCGTAGTCGGGCGCGATCGAGGCGATGGCCTTCGCCTCGGCGGCGCGGAGCCTCTCGGCCTGGTCGCAGGAGGTCCTCCGCCTCGGGCCCTTCGCCGCGGCCTCGTCCGGCTCGTCGAAGCCGGCCGCGACGACTCGGCCGGCTTCGTCCCTGTACATGGTCTTGTACAGCCGCAGGGCGGCCGCGCCCGCCTCGACCTCGAGGATGGAATCTATCGATCCGTAGCCCGAGTCGAAGCACAGGTAGTCGCAGAAATCGAAGATGCCTCCGTCGAGCATGCCCCGCAGCTCGGTCGATACGTAGCCCCCGCCGAACAGGATCCTGGTCCGGGGACCGAAGGCCTTCCGGGCCGATCCTGCGCAGGCCAGGGCTCCGAGGAGGCAGCCCGGGAAGGGTATCGACACGAGGAGGAGGTCAGGCGCGCCGCCCGAAGCCTCCCATTCCGCGGCGAGCAGGGGGCCGTAGGCCGAGCTCAGTAGCCGGGAAGAATCGAGGGCCGCCCGTATCGGGGCGAAATGGGACGCGCTAGCCGCTATGCGCTCGCCGTAGCGGACGGTCCCGAAGGAGGGATCGAGGGCGTAGGAGACGAGGTCGCCGAGATCCTCGAGGACGGCCGTCGCGAGTCCCCGCGCCTCGTGCGATGCTATCCTGCCGCCGCGCGCCTCGAGGAAGGCCTCGGCCCGCCGGCCGCGCGGCAGCTCGACGGTCTGCGACAGGAGGTGGGCGAAGGCGGGGTCCCTCCCCGAGAGGAAGGCCGCAAGGCCGTCGATCCACTGCAGGTAGAGCCGCTCGTACGACACGTAGCGCTCCAATTGGGTGAGGACTGTCGGATCCGCGCCGCCCTCGCCTCCCGGAGGCGAGGCGTCGAGCAGCCGCCTCGCGGCATCGAAGGCGGGCGCGATTCCGGAGCGCGAGAATATGGCGCGGAACAGCTCTATGGAGTGGTCGACAGCTCGGGCGTCGGCGCCGCGACCGCGAAGGAAGGACTCGAGGTAGTAGACCGCGGGGTAGGGCGCGTTGAGCTGGACGAAGGGCGGCTGGACGAGGAGGGCCTTCACCCGTCAATGAACCGCGATGCTGAGAGATCCCCGGGCCCTATGGTAGGAGGTCATGGAGCTGGAGTCGGAATAGGCGAAGAGGAGATCGATGTTCCCCCCGGTCACGGCGGCCTTCTCGGGGAGGGCCAGCTCGAGGGTCATCTTGCCGTCCGCCTTGTCGACAGCCCACTTGGAGACGACGGGATCGTCGACGTCGCCGTGGGAATGCCCCGCGCCCTTCTGTTCCTTGAACACTTTCTGGGAGCCCGTGTCGCAGCCGAGGAAGAGGCGCGACCCGTTCATCCTCCTGCCGCCGACGCCGAGCGCGACCCAGCCGGCGGTCTGCGCCTGGATGGCCAGGTAGACATTGCCGTCCGAGCCGAGCGTGGCTCCGATGGTCATCCCGGAAACCGTCGTGTTGAATTGGTATTTGCCGGCGCTCAGAGTGCCGTCTATCGCGGGTATCGAAGAGCTCGCCGTGAGTACGGCCTGTGCCTGAACCGAAGACGCGAGGGCGAATGCCGCTGCAAGGATCGCGAAGGCTCTTTTCATTCGGAACTCCTTAGATTTGAGGATATTTATTTTATCGCCGCGAGGCAAACCCGGACGGCGGGAGAGGCTCAGCAGCAGGCGCTCTCGGGGCCGCAACCGCAGGAGGGCGTCCCGCCGCCGAGCTTGCCCTTGATTATGGCGGCGGCGCAGCCGACGCCTGCCGATACGGATATCGCGCCGAAGGGGCAGTTGCGCGCGCATGCTCCGCATTCCATGCAGAAGGCGCGGTCGAGCATCTCGGCCTTGCCCGACCGCATCCCGAGGACTCCGTGGGGGCAGACATCCACGCAGGCCCCGCAGCCCGTGCAGGTGTCGCCGCGGATCGACAGGGTCTCGCCGTTCTTGATGTAGCCGAATTCGGTCACGCTGATTCTCCTCATTCCTTATCGGAATCCGAATACGCGCGAGAAGACTCCCAGCGCGACGCCGGCGACGAGGGAGGCGACGATCGGGACAATGGACTTCTCCACCTCCGCATTGGCGCCGGGCTGGCAGGTAAAAGTAGAGGAACCCGTGAAGTTGAGGCCGATGAACGAGACGACCGCGGCGCTCGAAAGGACCAGCGCGGCTCCGAGGCCGAAGCCCAAGCCTCCGAGGAGCGAGGAGGCGAGGCCCCAGAGCGCGCCCAGGAAGGCGCCTTTCACCGAGAAGGCTCTCGTCGGGAGGAGGGGGAGGAGGGCGGGGAAGGCGAGGGATCCCGCGAGGACGGATCCGGCCGTCGCGACGGCGATCCAGGCGAAGCGATGCCCGAAACCGGCGTCGGGGGGAAGGGCGCCCAGGAAGGAAATCGCGACGGAGCCGAGGCCGAAAGGCCAGGCGTGGGCGAGCTCGATCGGCGCCACGGCCATCCTGTCCGCGAGCCGGAACCGGACGCGCCGCATCTCGTCGGTCTTCTTCATCCCGGCGGCCAGGAACGCCGGGATGTCCGACGCCCGGACGGGGCCCCAGACGACGCGGAAGCTCGAGACGCGGGCAATCTCCGGCGCGGAGACTCCGGGCGCGCCGAGCTGGGGCAGGATCAGCGTCCTGTGCGTGACGATATCGCCGAGCCTGAGCCTCGCTATCTTCTCGAGGAGCTCCGCGGTGCCGAAGCTGCCCTTGCCCGCCGCGCACCATACATTGACGCCCTTGGTATCGAGGACGGCGATCCACGCGTCGACGCCTTCCAACTCTTTGCGGAGCCTGTCGAAGGTCAGCTTGTAGTTGGCGGTCACGAGGATCGGCGAGGAAGGGCCGGGATCGCCGATCGCGTAGAGCCCCGGCGCCACCTTGAAGTCGTTCCGCCGTATGCCCCAGCGGACGCCCCAATCGCCCAGACTGTCGCGCGCCGTGAGGCGGGGCGACACTATCGGCACGAAGCGGCCGGCTATCTCCTTGTAGCCCGCAACGTAGCCGGGCAGGCGGCCGTCGAGTCTGGCGTAGCCGGGAAGCGTCTCCTTACGATCCTTGCCCAGCGGCGTGAGCTTCATGCGCCTAAGCCTCCTTTCCGCTTCGCGCGGATGGCCCGGGCGAGATAGTCGACGGACTCGGCGAGTCCTTCCTTCCTCGATCCCACCGCCTCGGCGAGGACGCTCTCGTAGTACTCGTCGCAGAGATCGTTTATGTACTCGACCTTGGCCTTGCCTTCGGGCAGGAGCCCCAGAATCTGTCTCCGCCGGTTGGCCGGATCGTCGACCCTCGAGACGAGCCCTGCGCGGACGAGGGAGTCGGCGGTCCTGCTCAGGGTGCTGGGGTCGAGCTCGAGCGAATCGGCCAGCTCGCCGATGCTCGCGCTGCCGCGCTCGTCGATCTCGAGGAGGAGATGGCATTGCGCGCTCGTGACGCCGCAGCATTCGGTCTGCGAAGCCAGGGAGAGCTCGACCTCCCTCTCCAAGGCTCTGAGCGAGCGCCGGAAGGCCCTGATCGGTGAAGCTGCGCCTTTTGACCTGCTGCGGGCTGTCGTCATATGCATTATGCATATAATGCATATGACACGATATGTCAAGGAGGGCGTGTTGATCGCGCGGGAAAGGGCGGTCATACTCCCTTCATGAAGTCCTATGCGAAGGAACTCTGGTTCGAGACGGCGAAGCGCTACGAATTCATCGACATCACGGACCGAGTCGAGGCGGCGCTGGCCGAATCGGGGATAGCCGAAGGCCTCTGCCTGGTCAACGCCATGCACATCACGGCGAGCGTCTTCATCAACGACAACGAGTCGGGGCTCCACGCCGACTTTCTCGATTGGCTGGAGAAGGCCGCGCCTCACGAGCCCGTCGGGCAGTATCGCCATAACGTGGGCGAGGACAACGCCGACGCCCATATAAAGCGGCAGATCTTCGGGCGGGAGGCGGTGGTCGCGGTTACGCGGGGCAAGTTCCACTTTGGGCCCTGGGAGCGGATATTCTACGGCGAGTTCGACGGCCGCAGGCGAAAGCGCGTCCTCGTGAAGATAATCGGCGAGTGAGCCCGTTCCCGGCCTCGGGCCGGCGAAGGGCAGGCCTTGACGCGGCTCTGGTATCCGGGTATAAAACTACCCGTCGAATGCCGCTGTAGCTCAGTTGGTAGAGCAATGGACTGAAAATCCATGTGTCAACAGTTCAATTCTGTTCGGCGGCACGAGGCCGGCCCCATGGGCCGGCCTTTTCGTCGCGTGGCGCCCTCGCTATACTGCGGTCATGCGCATAATCGTAGTAGGCGGGGCGGGCTATATAGGTAGCCATGTCGCGAGGGAGTTCCTGGACGCGGGCCACGAGGTCGCGGTATTCGACGATCTCTCCACCGGATCGAGGGCCAATCTCTTTCCCGAAGAGCGCTTCATCGAAGGCGATATACACGATTATCCCGCCCTTTCCGAGGCTATGCGCGGCGCGGACGCGGTCGTCCACCTGGCCGCGGCAAAGGCGGCCGGCGAGTCCATGGTGAAGCCGGAGAAGTACTCGGTCCAGAACCTCTGCGGCTCGGTGAACATACTGAACGCCGCGGTCGAGGCGGGAGTGCGCAGGCTCGTATTCTCCAGCTCCGCGGCTACCTACGGCGAGCCGAAGTACCTGCCCATCGACGAGAAGCATCCGACCGTGCCGGAGAATTACTACGGCTTCACGAAGCTCGAGATCGAGCGGATCCTCGCGTGGTACGACAGGCTAAAGGGCCTGCGCTTCGCCGCGCTGCGATATTTCAACGCGGCGGGCTACGACACCAGGGGAAGGATTTCCGGCCTCGAGAAGAATCCCGCCAACCTGATCCCGGTCATCATGGAGGTCGCCGCCGGGATGCGGCCGTCCCTGAAGGTCTTCGGCACCGACTATCCGACCAAGGACGGCACCGGGGTGCGCGACTACGTCCACGTCAGCGATCTCGCGCGCGGGCACGTCGCCGCCCTCGACTGGATCTCGCGGAACGACAGGAGCCTCGTCGTGAACCTCGGATCGGACGCCGGGCTCTCCGTCCTCGAGCTCCTCGAGGAGGCCAGGCGCGTGACGGGCAGGAGCATCCCGGCCGAGATGGTCGGCCGCAGACCCGGAGACCCGGCGGGCCTCGTCGCCTCGTCGGCCCTCGCCGGGGAGCTCCTCGGCTGGAAGGCGCGCGACTCCGACATCTCCACCCTGGTGGCATCGACCTGGGCGGCCTACAAGAAGCGCGCGTAACCGAAAGGAAGAGGATATGGCCCTGAAAGACAAGGCTTTCAAATGGCTCGACGCTTCAGCCGCGGGCATCGTCGAGCTCGAGTCCCTGCTCTCCTCCATCCCCGCGATCGCTCCCGAATCGGGCGGGCAGGGAGAGATGAAGAAGGCCGAGGCCCTCGTCGATTGGCTGGCCTCGAAGGGAATCCGCGACATCGAGCGCTACGACGCGCCCGACTCGCGCGTCCCCG
>Ga0181535_10001095_pt1 | contig 36665 bp, 34 predicted proteins | sample PEATcosm2014_Bin_44_FD_119774 | JGI IMG/M metagenome (GOLD analysis project Ga0181535, IMG submission 119774) | Peatland microbial communities from MTU Mesocosm Facility, Houghton, MI, USA - PEATcosm2014_Bin17_30_metaG | ecosystem: Environmental > Terrestrial > Soil > Wetlands > Peat | place... | reverse complement strand
AGAAGCTAGAAGCTAGAAGCTAGAAGCTAAAAGCTAGCATCTGGGAGATGAGAAACTGAGTACCGAGCACAAACTCAAGGCACGGCTGAGAACGGCCACCGATGGCGCTGCCACGGGGTTGGCGATCCTCTCCACCGTGCTGGTGGTGGCGCCCTTGGTCGCCGTCTTCGTCTATCTCGTCTACCGCGGCGCAAGCTCGCTGAGCCTGGACTTTTTCACACAGGTTCCTGCGCCGGTAGGCGTGGCCGGCGGCGGCATGGCTAACGCCATTGTTGGCTCGGCGATTCTTCTAGGCTTGGGCAGCCTCATCGGCGTTCCGATGGGCATCGCCGGCGGCATCTATCTGGCTGAATTCGGGCGCGGCACCAAGCTGGCCAACGCCGTGCGCTTCACCGCCGACGTGCTCAACGGTGTTCCCTCCATCGTGATGGGCATCGCCATCTACTCGCTGATTGTGGTGCCGCAAGGGCATTTTTCGGCCTTTTCGGGCGGAGTGGCGCTGGGCATCATGATGATCCCTACGGTCTGCCGCACCACAGAAGAGATGTTATTGATGGTTCCGAACGCGGTGCGCGAGGCGGCCCTTGCTTTGGGCGTGCCCAACTGGCGCTCAGTGCTGGCGATCACGGTCAAGACGGCCTCGCCCGGCATCATCACCGGTTGCATGCTGGCCTTTGCCCGCGTCGCCGGCGAGACCGCGCCGCTGATCTTTACCGCCTTCGGCAACGTGGGCTGGAGCATGAGGCTCGACGAGCCCATCGCCGCCTTGCCCTTGCAAATTTACGTCTACGCCCTGTCTCCTTATGATGAGTGGCACCGGCTGGCGTGGGCGGGGGCGCTGGTGTTGATTGTGCTGATTGTGCTTGCGGTTTCGCTGGTGCGCTTTGTCACCAGCCGCGGCGTGATGAAAGGGGCAAGCTAAGTGGGCGTCGGCATTGAGGTCATCAGCCTGAACGCGTGGTATGGGACCAATCACACGCTGCAGGACATCAACCTGAACATACCAGCCAACCATGCGACGGCGCTCATCGGTCCGTCGGGCTGCGGCAAGAGCACTTTCGTCCGTTGCATCAATCGCATGCACGAAACCAATCCCATCGCCCGCGTCACCGGCACGGTGCTCATCGGCGGGCTCGATATTTACGCAGACGCCAAGCCGGTCGAGATTCGACGGCGCGTGGGTATGGTCTTTCAGCGCCCCAACCCATTTCCGACCATGTCGATCTATGACAACGTGGCTGCCGGACTCAAACTCAACGGCTACAGCAACCGCCAGGCACTCGACGAGATCGTCGAAAAATCGCTGAAAAACTCGGCACTCTGGGACGAAGTCAAAGACGATCTGAAGAAGAAATCCGGCGCCAGCCTCTCCGGAGGCCAGCAGCAGCGCCTGTGTATTGCGCGTGCCCTGGCCGTCGATCCCGAGGTTCTTCTGATGGACGAGCCGGCCTCGGCGCTCGATCCCGTTTCTACTTCAAAAATAGAAGACCTGATCTTCCAGTTGAAAACGCAGTACACTATTGTGATCGTCACCCATAACATGCAACAGGCAGCCCGCGTGGCAGAAAAGACTGGCTTCTTCCTCAACGGCCGCATGGTCGAGTTCGACTCGACCCACAAAATCTTTACCAACCCCAGCGACAAGCGCACTGAGGACTACATCACAGGCAGGTTCGGATGACACGCATACGTTTTCAACAAAGCCTGGAAGACCTCAAGGAGCAGTTGCTGGTCATGGCGGGTCTTGCCGAGCAAGCCATTCAGCGCGCCATCGAGGCCTATCGCGTGCGCGACCTGTCCATCTGCGATCTGGTCAACCGCAGCGAAATCGCCATCAATCGCCTGGAACGCGACATCGACCAGGCGGCCCTCGACCTGCTGGCGATGGAGCAGCCTATGGCCATCGATTTGCGCTTCATCCTCAGCGTCATCAAGATCAACGCCGATCTTGAGCGCGTGGGCGATGGGGCCAAGGCCATCAGCGATCGCGTGCGGGCTATCGAGCAAATGGCCCAGGTTGAATTGCCGGTCGACATTCCGCGCATGGCGGCGCTCGCTGCCGAAATGGTGCGCAAGAGCCTGCAATCGTTCATCGAGGCCGACGCCGATCTCGCACGCACCGTGCTCACCATGGACGATGCCGTGGATGGCATGAACCGCGCAGCCTACAAATCCCTGACCAAGGTGATGGAAAACGAGAGCCATCTGGCCCCGCAGGCCTTGAACGCGCTGATGATCGCCCGCGCCCTCGAGCGCGTAGCCGATCACGCGACGAACATTGCAGAGGATGTGATCTTCTGGGTGCAGGGTGACGACGTGCGCCACTTCAAAGCCATGAAGACGGTCCCCGATCCCCACGCAATGGAGTAGGCGCCTGCAGTGCGGCCAACTGCTCGCTATCCGCTCGCTTGAGGTCCATGATTCATGACCCTTTTCGCCCGGGTGACCCAGGTCCCGAGTTTGGGACCTGGGATACGACGAGCCCTGATTCGCCAACCCCGCAGCCCAGGGAGCCCTTATGCGGAGAGCGGAAGTTCAAGCGAAGCGCAGGCCTACCCCACGTCCCGCAAATACAGCCTCACCATCGTCTGATTCAGCAGCTGGTGCGCAATTTCGCCAAAGGTGATGGGTCCGGTGATGTGTCCGGTCTTCTTGCCCTCGAGCCCGCCGTAGAGATAGTTCAGAATGCAGTTGCAGGCGAATGCCGGCTCCTGATCGCTGGCCGCAATCTCCCGCGCAAAGGCTCTCTCATAGTCCACGACCGGCTTGGCGAGGCGATAGTTTACGCCGGGAAAGACGGGCGCATAAAACTCCACCTTGTGGGCAACCTCGTCCACCTTCTGGAACGAAACGTTGATCGAGCTGCCGTTGTAATCCCCAACCAGCGGAAACTCGGTGCGGACCTCCCGGGCAGAAAGAAAATCGGCCAGATTGGCGGGCCGGCCATTGATCATGCATCCCGTCACATCGAAGCCAGCCTTCTCGAAGCGGATGACATCTCCTCCGTGGCTTTCGAAGATATTCACGATGTCCAGATCGGCCATCTTGTTGTCGGGCAGCGAGACGTGAAGCGCAACACACCGGTCCTCGAAGATGGCTCCAGTCTGGCCGTTGACCACCACGGGAGAATCCTTGCCGATCAAGTCCGCGCGGACTCCTGCGACCCAGCCGACCACCGGGCGCATAAGAAATCCTTCGAACTCAGGCGCGCGTTCCGCAAAGGTTTTGAGCACCTCGGTGGCCGCCGGCATCACCACAAAGGTGAAGCCGTTGGCCGGAGCGTCCAAGTAAAGCTGGGCCAGATTCTCCGGGCCATAGTCGACTGCCTCCGCGCCCAGCGCAAACTCCGGAACTCTGGTGACGAAGATGCGGTCTTCCGACATCAGGCCACCCTCGTCCGCCATGAAATAGCAGATCGATCCACCGACCCACTTTCCCCGCGGGAGCTGGCTGAGCGCCTCCCGGCTTCCCGCCAGGAATAACGACTCTCCGGCGGCAATCGCTGCTTGCACCTCTGAGATGGAATGCAATGTTGCACGAACGGTTGCAGACATGGTTTTCCTCGCACCTTATTCGAATATTTTCGCGATTTCGTTTGTGAAAAGAGATTCGTACTTGGTCAGAAAGCTGTGGCTTTTGGTAATGAGGTCCTTTACATTCTCAGGCGATTGATCTCTTTCGTAGCTCATCTGATTACTATGAATCAACATGTTAAAAGTCGCCTTGCCGGATTGCACTGGCTTTTTCCCGGTAACGAGTCGAACCCAGACCGGGTGGTCAACAGCGGGCAGCATTCAGTGTTTCCCCCTTTCGCGCACAACCGCAAAGGGTTCTTATCGGCATTCCACTTAGATTGTTGAATTGAGGAAACCTCAGCGCCCAGAAGTCTGATGTGAGTGCTTAGTGGCAGGCAGCCTGATCCTGAAATTCATGACTCTCCGTCATGGATTGAAATCCCTGTGCGCAATTCAGAATCTGGTCCTCAAGAGCACCATTGCCGAATTCTTCCGGCGACATGAGCTTGTTCTGATTGCGCACTGCGAGGTAGAGATCGCTCAGCTTTTGCATGTTGTTGAATTCAGCCGCGAGCAGGGGATACGCGCTGCGGTCGTCGTCCGTCGACACGGCGGCCGAGGCGAGAGCGAGATTCTTCTCCGCCAGCCGATGGCGTGCCGAAACAGTGTCGTCCGTGAGCGGGGTGTTGCTTTCGACCGCCTTGACGATCGCAGTTCGCCACTCCCGGATCACGCTGAGCTCTTCGATGCCCGCTTGAATGAACGCTCTTGAGAGCGTCGGCTTTACCGGGGGCGTGGAGGTTTGCAATTCCGCGTTCGCCGGGTTAAGCGTGAGAATCGTCTCGTTGGCTTTGAATGAAAGCGTGCCTTGTGTCAAACGCGCCAGCGTCTCAACCTCGATGTATGACTTTCCGTTGATTTGAATGAGTTGTGCTTCGCCTGGGTGTCCCGCGACTGTGAACTTGGCGCCCTTTTGCGGCGTTTGCGCGATTCCGTCGGCCGGCAACATCAGAAGAACGGTCAATGTGGAGGTAATAGCGGCAAGGATCATTTTCATGGAGTGCACCCCGTGTGTTCCCTGTTAGTCTCCCATTGCTTGATTGCTCATGCTGTTCAATCCAGAGCATCAGGGCCACCCGGTGCGGACCAGGTGTTTGCGGTTTGCGGAGAATCTCCCTGCGTTGGCGCGCACTAGCTGAAGACTGTCGAGAGAACTGCCAGTCCACCGGAGAACAGTGCAAGGCGTGAAGCTGTGGACCCGGGCGTTACTGCCCCAGCACCAGCACGCCGAACAGCAGAACCCAGGCGAGGCTCATGGCATGCCAGTACCATGCTGTCGCGTCGACGGCGACCTGGCGGAACTCGACGCGCTTGAACCAGCCCAGTGCGCACAGGCACACCACCAGCGCCACAACGCCCAGAAGCAGGTGGGCGGCATGAAGACCGGTGATGAGATAGAAGAAGTAGCTGGCCGGAGTCGAAAACCGGTCGAATGCAAATCCCTGTGCCGTCAATTGTCTCCAGGCCGTCCACTGCCCGGCGAGAAAGAGCGCGCCCAGCGCGAGCGTCGCTCCCAGCCAGGGCAGCGCGCGATGGAGCGCCGGCCGGCCCAATCCCAGCCACTCCTCCAGCACGTCAATCTCGCGGAAGATATTGCGCCGGGCAAACTCCATCGTGAGGCCGCTCAAGAGCAGCAATGCCGTGTTCAGATAGAGGATCGGCGGCAGAGTGACCGGATGCCAGTCGCCGATCTGCTCGTGGGTGCGCGGGTCCATGTGGGTCCCCGCCTGGCGCGCAAAGAAAATCGCGACCAGAACGGCAAAGAAGAGCATGTCGGCCGCCAGGGCGGAAAAGACGAAGAAACGGATGCGCAGCAGCAGTTCCCGTGGGCCGCCGCGCTCATTTTTCCAACTGTCGCCTCCGCCGTCGCCCCCGTCGCCATCTCCCCCGGTAGGCCGCCGGACGACAGGGGGCAGGCCTCCGGTGCCCGGATCTTTCCGTTTCTTTTTCGCCGGTGTGTGGGTAAAGGTCGCGGGCATGGCGGGACCCCCGTGAGCTAGAGATTACTCTCACTTTGGATTGGACGCATCCAGATTGTGAAGGATTATTTTTTCGACTCGGATGGACGGGCGATTCTGGAGGAAACCGGTGACCCATCCTGAGCCCCTGCGGATTATTCTCTTGCCGCGGTGGCGGCCTGGACAAAGAGACGATGCACCCGCCGGTCCGCGGAGAGCTCAGGATGAAAGGTGGCTGCGAGGATGCTGCCCTGGCGAACCAGTGCCGGGAAGCCTTCGCGCTCAGCCAGCACCTCGACGCCCGGTCCGGTCTTCACAATCCGCGGGGCGCGAATGAAGACCATCTCCAGCGGCCCGCCGTCGAGGGTGGTCTCGGCGGTTACGATAGCCGAGTCGATCTGGCGGCCGTAGGCGTTGCGTTCGACGACGGCATCGAGCACCCCGAGGCTGCGCTGCGCCGGGTTGAGGACCTCCCGCGCCAGCAGGATCGCTCCGGCACAGGTGCCGAAGATTGGCTTCTTCCCACAAAATCCCTGCAGGACATCAAAGAAGCAATGTTTGTCGAGGAAACGGAGAATCGTAGTTGACTCTCCGCCGGGCAGCACAAGGCCGTCCAGACCGGTAAGTTGCTCCGGCTTGCGGATCTCGACCGGGTCCGCGCCGGCCTCGGTGAGAGCTTGAGCGTGGCTGGCGAAGTTGCCCTGGATTGCGAGGACGCCAATGCGCGGCCTGTCGCCTCCGTCTGGCAGAGCTTCCTTTTGGGGCTGCTCCGGCTTCACTTTCTTTGTCAACTGAATCTTCCGCCTTTGACCGGGCGTATTCGACAGTGCTTTCACCAGCAAACCGAATCGCTCAAGACAATTTTATCCGCTAGGGCAACCGCTGTGCTGTGAGCGGCCCCTTCGGCTTGGACAACGAATGGAGAGAGATCAGGGTCGCTGGGGGAATTGGAAGATGGATTCGCAACTGACTTGGTCTAGTGACGGCGATGAGGGTGCTTGCGTTTGACAGCAGGTCTGGGTTGTGGGGCTGGGAGCGGGGGCAGACCGGCGATAGCGAGCAGGAGTCTGTTCGCGGCATTGAAGAGGTTCAAATGTGTATTGAAGGGACCATCGGTGGCGGCGACGAAGATGGCGGTTTGGCGAGCGTGGTTGATGGCGATATAGGTCTCGAAGCCGCCGCCACCACCCGTCTTTTCAATGATGTGCGAAGGGGAATCAATTGGCAGGATGTGAATCCAGCCGAGACCGATGCCGGTTGGCTCGCCTGCGTGGTCGAGTCCTTTTTGGCGGACGAGGCTTGAAGGAAGAATTTGGACGGCCTGGGTGGCTTGGCCTTGTGCGGGCATCACTGGGGCGCCCGTCCCGAGCAGATATTGGAGCCAGATCGCCATATCGCCGGCGGTGGAGTAGAGTCCGGAGCTTCCGGCCGTGGCCTCGGTTATGGCGCAAGGGCCTTCATCGCGGGCGCTGATAAGCAGGCGGCTGCATTGGTCAGCGTTGGGAAAAAAGGTCGTGCTCTGCATGCGGAGCGGGTTGAGGGTGCGCTCGGCAAGCAGGGCCGCGTACTGCTTGTGCGCAGCGGACTGAAGCGCGTCGCTGAGCAGGTCGAATGCGACATTCGAATAGACGGCGGCAGTGCCGGGAGTGCTGAGGAGACGCTGGTTCGGCAGCCAGCGCCAGCGAGTGCTGTAGTCGGGGAAGGTGAAGTGCGCCGTCCTGGCGGGCGCAATCCCCAGTTCTCTCGGCAGGCCGGATGTGTGTGTGGCAAGAGTGCCGAGTGTGATGGGATTGTTTCGTTTGGGCACAACTGTGTGGAGTGGAGCGAATTGCTGGAGCGGATCATCGAGCCGTACGGTCTTGTCGGCAACAAGTTTCGCCAGGACGTCGGTGGTGAAGATCTTTGTGAGCGAGCAGAGCCGCAAGAGAGAGTCCTGGGCAGGAGGCTGGTGGGAGTTGGGCGCGGTCTCGCCGTACCCGCGGAAAAAGACTTGATTGTCGCGAACGACGACCAAAACCATACCCGTGGAGCCGGACTGAAGGAAGAGATCTGAGCCAAGATCTCCGGCGGATTGCAGGTCAGGGAGCGATGCCGGCGGCGTCTGCGCGAAGGCGGAGATGCGCAGGATCACGAAGAGAAAAGCAAGGACTATGTGCAGGAGTGGAAAGTTGCTCATTTTTGTTTGCAGCTTTCAGGTTACATAAATCAGGCAACTTCCTGAAAACCGCATACAGCTCCCTGGGAGCTGGAGCGCCGAATGGGTAACGAAAGAGACGGTTGGGGTTCATCGTATCCCATCTTCGCAAAGTAAGCAAAGGATGGGGTGTATGCCGGGACACCACGGGTTGGGATTCTTCGTCTCTCACCAACAAATGATTGGTTCGACTCATTGACAGATAAAGATGTGCAAAGTTTCGAGTTCCATAGAGGATAATTATTGTGCGTTTACGATGAACTTGGATCGGAGAGTTTCATGCGTAATTGGATAGTCAGCATCGCATTTCTCTTCTTTGTTGTGTGTATCGTAAAAATGGTGATTGGTTTCTTGGTGGGAGATTGGATTCTCTCGGGAACGTTAGCCGCAATCTCCATAGGAGTTTTCTTCAATTCCTCCAGGAACGATGAGTCGCGATTCTACTTTTTGCCATGCGGCGCTTTGTGGCTGGCCAACGCTATTCTGCCCCTGGTCATGGGGTATTCGCAGCATCAGATCCTGCTTTTTCTGTTGGCTGCACTCAGCCTGGTCGCTTTAATCCAAATCCGCCGTGTGCCATCGTATCCGGGCAAGGCAAAAGGAATGCCGGATGCACGCTTTCGCTGGACGCCAAGGCTAAGGTGGGGCCTCGTGATGGGTGCTGCCTGCCTCGGGTTTGCGCTGGTGGCTTGGAACGACTATAGCTGGTGGTCGGTCCTGAACAGGGCGTCGGGGTGGGACACTTACGCAGTCGACGCGAAGACCATCAGCAAGGGACCAGTGGTTGTTATCGAAACAAACCTATACCCGCAAGGATGGCTGGAACGCGAGCTGCATGTTGGCCGTTTCCCCAAGATTTCGGGGATCAATGGAGATTCGGCTCTGAAAGACATTGTTACCTTCGCTTCCAGGCCGGAAGATGCGCGGATGGTAATTCTGCTGGCCTATAGCTATGGGGGAGTGGGTACATACATGAAAGACAACGTGACCTATGGCAGTGCTTACCAGAGTGGTTGCAGTGTGTACTTGCTGGACATGGTTTCTCATCAGCGCCGTGAGATCGCGTATGCAAGCGGCGCCGCCCCACCCTCAACGAGCGGCGGTGGACCCGAGTACGGAGACCTTCCTGAGGATGAGGATCTGATTCAAAGTATCCACAGCGGGTGGAAAGTTGTGTCGAATCCGAGTGAGCTGGCGGGTACTCCGGCCGCCGCTGCAGGACCATAATGGCTGCCCACCATTCGTCCGGTGCTCAACACTCGGGCTTTTCTGAGCGCGAGGACGGGGCATAAGTACTTGCGGGAAAGAGCCGATTCTTGGAAAAACCTCAAAGAACAAACCACAGACACTAGAGCCCGGGAATTTATTTGTGGGATTTGCGGCACGACTGCTGTCATGCCCTGACACAAACGCTTACATCCCTTCGACGGCTTGGGGTGCGATCCTTGCGCTTTTTTCTAGCGCAAGGATGGGATGCTATGAACCTTCAGCGAGCGAATAGCGAGCGTTTGGCCCCACCGCAGGTGGCAGGTGGTTACCAGCCTCTTGTTTGAAGAAGCTGAGATTCATCCAGGCTGGCGGCGGCCAGACCCTTCATGGTGCCGGTGACCTGCTCGGCGACCTCGGCGAGGATCTTGGGGTCGTTGAAGTGCGTCGTTGCCATGACGATGGCCTTGGCGCGGCTGACGGCCTCTTCGCGCTCCTTGGGGTCGTTTTCGACATCGAGAGGCGTGGCGTTGCCCTTCATGAAGATTCCTGAGCCGACGAAGATGGCTTCGGCGCCGAGTTGCATCATAAGGGAGGCATCGGCAGGCGTCGCGATGCCACCGGCGGAGAAGTTGGGTACGGGTAGCTTGCCGGTCTGTGCGACCATGCGGATGAGCTCGTAGGGGGCCTGGTGGTCTTTCGCGGCGGCGTAGAGTTCCTGTTCTGAGAGCACGGTCAGGGCGCGCATCTCGCGCGTGATCTGACGCATGTGCTGCACGGCATGGACTACGTCGCCTGTGCCAGCCTCGCCCTTGGTGCGAATCATGGCCGCGCCCTCGGCGATGCGGCGGAGGGCTTCGCCGAGATTTCTGGCTCCGCAGACAAAGGGCGTTGTAAAGGCATGTTTGTCGATGTGATGGGCCTCGTCGGCGGGGGTGAGGACTTCGCTCTCATCGATGAAGTCGACGCCCAACTCCTGCAAAATCTGCGCCTCGGCGAAGTGGCCGATGCGGGCCTTGGCCATGACGGGAATCGAGACTGCCTGGATGATCTGCTTGATCAGCGAGGGCTTGGCCATGCGGGCCACGCCGCCCTCGGCGCGAATCATCGCCGGCACGCGCTCCAGAGCCATGACCGAGGTGGCGCCGGCCTCCTCGGCAATGCGCGCCTGTTCGACGTTCATCACGTCCATGATGACGCCGCCCTTGAGCATCTCGGCCAGGCCGACCTTCAGGCGCAGGCTGGTGGCGGTAATGCGATTGATTTCATTCGACTCCGGCATGAACTTTGACCTCGTTTGGAGGCATCTTCCGCGCTGAATAGCGTTGCGGAAGGCGCACATTGATCTCTCTAACCAGTGTAGCAGCGATGCGATGAACAGGTTTCAGCGAGCGAAACCTTGCGCGAGCTCTTTCCGCAGCCCCCTTAATCTTTCCCAATACAACTGTCCCTCTTCTGGTCACCTTTCTGCTTCTTTTCTCACCGAATGGCCACCACACAAGCATTGCCGCCGCAGGCTGTCGCGCCGCCGCGTCCACCCAATCCGGCAGCAGAGGCGGAGGTGAAGGCCGAACAAGCCTTGGTGCCATCGCCGCGTCCGCCGACGGAAGCGAAGGGGCTTGAGTTGACCGGGTCGCTTGCGCGGATGGCGGCTTGGATATGTATCGCGTAAGCGAAAGGAGCGTTCCGTTGCAGGAGTCTGGACAGAGCCGGGCGCGTCCGAAGCTCAAGGAGTTGGTGTTCGAGGCCTCGCGAGCGCTTGCACGGCTGGATGTGCCGCGGCTGGAAGAGTTGGCGCTATGCTGCCAGGCTCTAAACCGCGATCTGGTTCTTGATGATTTGGCCCAGGCCGATGGAGGGACACGTAAAATGCTGGCATTCGAGTCCAGAGAAGCCGTGGGGGATATGGCGGTCTTTGCCCGGGTGTTGGAAGCGACGCGGGCCAACCTGCATGTGATGCAACGTCTGCGGGAGTTGCGCGAGGGGCGCCTCGGGTATGGCTTGCCGCCAGCGCCGGGATGGCGGCGAACGGAGAGCGGGCATGGGGACAATTAACGCGGCATTTGGCATCATGTCTGGGGCCCTGGAGGCAGATCAGCAAGCTCTGAATGTCGTGGCCAACAACGTAGCCAACGCCAACACCCCCGGCTATACGGTTGAGAATCCGGACTGGCAGCAGAATCAGGCGCTCACGATCGGCGGAGTCTCTTACGGGCAGGGTGTCACCGAGACGGGCGCCACGTCCCAGCGCGATCGCGTGCTCGATGAGCGGCTCGACCAGCAGCAGCAGTTGGCCTCGGCCTCCGGCTCGCGGCTGACGGCGCTCAATACGCTGCAAGCCCTCTTTACCCCGGATTCAGGCTCCTCCACATCGAAGGCCGGAGATATTGGAAGCGACATCACGAGTTTTTTTGACTCGTTCTCTTCTCTGGAGGCCAATCCCACTGACAACGCGCTGCGCCAGAATGTCCTGTCCACCGCGAGCATGCTGGCCGGCGACATCTCCAATGCCGCGGCCAGCCTGAACTCGCAGCGAGCAGCGCTCGACCAGGAGACGGCCGGGGTGGCCAACCAGGTAAACGCGTTGACCGGCGCCATCGCCCAGCTCAATCAGCAGATCATGACTGTCTCGCCCAATGCCGATGCTGGCACCCTCGAAGATCAACGTCAGCAGGATTTGAGCCAACTCTCGCAGTTGATCGGAATCAACCAGATTACGACCGAGAACAACGGCCTTGCCATTACGACGACCTCGGGCCAGTTACTGCTCACAGAGGGAACCAGCTACCAGTTGACCACCGGCATGGTGAATGGAGTGACGGATTTCTTTCTAGGCAGCGCAGACGTTACTTCGCAGTTGGCCCTGGGCGGCGGCTCGCTGGGCGGCGATCTGACGGCGCGGGATGGGGATATTCCTGACGCGCTCAACTCGCTCGACCAACTGGCCTATAACATCTCGACCTCAATCAACACCCAGAACAACGCAGGCATAACCCTGGATGGAGTCTCCGGCAGCGCGGTCAAACCTCTCGACATCTTCAGCCAGCCTGCGGTTGCCGCAGGCAGCGCTGCTGCCATGAGCGTTGTGATGACCAATCCGAACGACGTGGCCACAGCCGGTGCGGGAGATGGAACCGGCGGTAACTCGAATGCCGTGGCCATGGCATCGATGGCCAATCGGGGAATCGTGAACGGCCAGACGCCGACCAACTTCTACTCGAACTTTGTGACCACACTCGGCTCGACCGTCTCCACCGTACAAACGGAAAACACCGCGCAGAATGCCTCGGTAACCCAGTTGCAGACCCAGAACGATGCGCTCTCGGGCGTCAATCTGAACGACGAGGCTTCTGCGATGACCACTTTGGAGCGGAGTTATCAAGCCGCCTCCCAGGTTTTCGCCATGCTGAACACCATCATGGCCTCGGCGTTGAATCTCGGCCAACAAACGGCGGTGTCTTAAAGACAGAGAACAGGGAATAGAGAAAGGCGCGACAGGGACCGGAAGAGAGAATTGCGGCAATCGCAGGCGTGCCAAGGAATATGTCTCACTTCCTTCATCACGCAGTACATCGAGTCAGAACGGAGAGCTGTTCCCGCCACCCAGTCCCCAGTCCCTGTTCCCTACTCCCTGTTGATACTGGAGGAATGCGATGCGCGTAGATCCCTATTACGTCACAAATCTGGTGGGTTCGCTCGATCAGGCCCAGGCCAATGAGCAGCAGCTGTCCTCGGAGCTGTCGAGCGGCGTCAGCATTACCTCTGTAAGTCAGAATCCGGTGGGTTCAGGACAGAATGTACTTCTGCTGAACCAGATTCAACAGGATGATTCCTTCACGCAAAGCTCCAACCTGGTCACTGGCCAACTACAGGTGGCAGATTCTGCGCTGGGCAGCGTGGTGACCAACCTGACTTCGGCAATCTCGCTGGCCACCAGCGCCAATAACGGCACCATGAACGCAAGCGATGTCAAGTCCATTGCCAATCAGATCTCCGGCATCCTGAATGAGGTGCAGTCGCTGGCCAACACCAGCTATCAGGGCCAGTACATCTTTGCCGGCGGACAGACCTCGACGGCGCCATTCACGACCTCGACGGCCGCATCGCCCGCCGTCACCAGGTACAACGGCGACCAGGGCGTGAATTATCTTGAGTCGCCCAATGGGCAAAAGATCCAGTTGAATGTGCCGGGCGATCAAATCTTCATGGGCACCGGCGCGAACAGCGTTCTTGGCGCATTGAACAGCCTGGTAGCGGATTACTCGAGCGGCGATGTCGACACCAACCAGGCCGTGAAGGATACGACGGCGCTGGGCACGGCGCTGAATTACGTCTCGCAGCAGCGCGTCACCATCGACAACTCGATGACCCAGGTTACCGCGGCCTCCGACGCCGTGACCAATGTGCAGACTCAACTTACCACCGCGCAGACCGACCTGATGCAGGCCGACATACCGACCGTCTCCACGCAGCTTTCCTTGGCCGAGACCCAGCAGACAGCGCTCGAAGATATCATCGCTCAATTGAATTCGACCTCGAACAGCCTCTTCAGCAAGCTGCCCACCTAACCACCCCCTGCGGTGGGGCAGCCGCTCGCTCTTCGCTCGCAAGGGGTCACCAATCTATACTCAAGGAAATGAGAGTCGCCATTCTTGCTCCGATCCGATTTCTCTGGAATGCGACGCGCGGCAACCGCCTCACGCCATGGCGCAGTGAGTTTTTTCGCTGGCGGGTCGAGACCTACTCGGGTAAGAAAGCGGAGACGCTGACCACCGGGGACATCATGGGCTTTGTCTGGAGTTCGCGCTGGGAACTGCTGAGCTTTCTCCTCTGGATTGGCCGACTGGACCGCGAAGTGCACAAGCGCGCATAAAGCAGGGAACAGGGAACAGGCGCAATTACGCAAATGACCGGAGCGCGTCAAGGGCTTTACCTTGTCTCTTCTCAGTGCACTGAGCCTGCGTGCGGAATACTGATCACTGACCGCTGAAAACTGTCCACTGTTATGTACACTGTCCACTGTATGAGATTCGGCTCATTCCTCCTGTCTTGCTCTGCGATTCCGGTATTGCTTGTCTTCGCCGCTTCCGTTGGTGCTCAGCAGTTGCCCCCTGTTGAGCCGCCGCAGCCGATGCCCAGCGCGCGCACCGGAGCCCAATCAGCGGCAACCACTCTGCATGTGACTGCCGACGAGGTGCTGGTGCCGACATTGGTTGAGAAGCCGGGTGCCGGCGTTGTCTACGGACTGAAAGCGGACGATTTTGTGCTGGAAGATAACGGCGTTCCGCAGAAGATTCGCGTGCAGGAGGAGATGGATACGGCGCCGGTTGCGCTGGTTGTCGCGGTCGAGCAGGGCGGAGCGAGCGTTCTGGAATTCGACAAGCTGGCCAAGCTCGGCCCGCTGTTGGATTTGTTTCTCTCTGACGGCAAAGGACAGGCGGCGCTGGTGGGTTTTGACTCGAAGCCGCATCTGCTTCATGACTTCACGCACACCAGCGAAGAGATCAATCAGGGACTCAAACACCTGGAGCCGGGCGATGGTGGTGACGCGATTCTCGATACGGTCAGCTACGCTGTCGATCTGCTCCAATTCCAGTCGAAGGAGTATCGCCGCGTGCTTCTCCTCATTTCAGAGGCCCGCGACCACGGCAGCAAGCACACCAAGCCGGCGCAGTTAATCCGCAAGATCGGTCAATCCGATGTGCTGGTGCTGAGCGTTTCGTTTTCGCCGGCGAAGGCCGAACTGCTGCACGACATCAAGGACTCGGGCGACGAGCGGACGATGAATATGTTCTCGACCCTCGCCATGGTGGTGCAGGCCTTCAAGAGGAATGTGAGCAAAGAGGTGGCGCACATGAGCGGCGGCGAGTACAACACCTTCACGGCCGACAAAGGCTTTGAGAAGCGTGTGGTGGAGTCGGCGCAGCACGCGCGCAACCGGTATCTGATTACCTTCAGCCCTTCCGATCCCTCGCCGGGGCTGCACACGATTCGAGTGCGGCTGGCGCAGGACTACGGCGCACGTATCGTTGCGCGGGCCAATTATTGGAAAGAGCAGGAGCAGTAAGAGCAGCTTTTAGCTCTTAGCTTCCAGCTTTTAGCCTTTTGTTTTGAATGATGGGCCTCATGATCGGCTGATTGAGGATCGTGACTTCCTACTTCTGGCGCGATAAGACTGCCTCATTTTTGGGCACCCACAGCTTGATAGTTCCTCAACGTAAGTAACCCGCGGGATCTGCGGCGCGCCGAAGGAACCTTGCGGTGGCAGATCGGCTTCTCAGTTCGTTGCTTGCAGCCGATCCGCCCAAGCCAAGCCGAGAGGGGCAAAATCATTGAAGAGATCGTTGTGGCCGTGATTTGGAAGAGAGAGGAATTGCCGCGGGTCATTTGCCAAGTTATAAAGCTGCCTTCCCTGGTTAGGGGGAACGACTTGGTCATTTGTGCCGTTGACAATCAAGATAGGTACCCGAACGTTTCTGATTTTTCTATCACTCTCATAGCGATCAAGCACCATGTATTCCGCTGGGATGAACGGATAATCAATCTGCGCCATCTTTGCGATTGAAAGGTAGGGCGCGAGCAAGACAACTCCGCCGACATGGAACTCAGTTGCCATCTGCACTGCGACTCCAGTTCCAAGCGAATGCCCGAAAAGGATGATGTTTTCGCTCTTGACTCCACTCGCCATCAGCGCATCGAGATCGGCTCGCGCGTCGGCATAAAGTCCTGCTTCGGTTGGTTTGCCCGGCAATCCACTGTATCCGCGATACTCCGTTACTAGGAACCCATAGCCTGCAGCGATGTAAGGATCGGCGATCTCCGATGTGGTGTACAAACAGTCACCATTGCCGTGAAAGAAAACGAATGTGAATGGCTTGTTGGTTGCCGGTGCGTACCAGGCCTTCAAATCAACCCCGTCGGCTGTTTTGACGGGAAGTTCCTCGAAGGATCTATTGGCGTGCGCATCGTGCAGTGTTACATAACTATGGCTGGGGAAATACAGAAGGCTGCGCTGAAAGGAAAAGATACCGATTAGCAACAATGCATACAAGCCGACAAAAGTGCCTGCGATCCTTCTTATCTTCATAGAGGCTCCTGCTTTCAAGAGCGACTCAGATGGTGAATGCTCGTGCAAAGAACAAACGCCGAACGGTCAAATGGCCGTCCGGCGCTGTTCGTTTTGGAAATGAAACTACCGGTTCTTGGCAACTTCCTCGACAGTGACCGGATCGAGGAAGGGCATCTGCGCGCGGAGTTCCTTGCCGACGATTTCAACCGGGTGCTTGGCTTCGGCTTCGCGGAAGGCTAGGAACTCCTTGCGACCGGAGTTCTGGTCGGCTAGGAAGCGCTTGGCAAAGCTGCCATCTTGAATTTCAGTGAGGATCTGTTTCATGGCCTTGCGGCTCTCGGCGTTGATGACGCGCGGACCGCTGACATAGTCACCCCACTCGGCGGTGTCCGAGATCGAGTAGCGCATGTAAGCCAGGCCGCCGCGATAGATCAGGTCCACGATCAGCTTGAGTTCATGCAGGCACTCGAAGTAGGCGCTCTCAGGCTGATAGCCGGCCTCGACCAGCGTTTCAAAGCCCGCCTTGATCAGCGCGCTGACGCCGCCGCAGAGCACCGACTGTTCGCCGAAGAGATCGGTCTCGGTCTCTTCCTTGAATGTCGTTTCGAGCACCCCGGCCCTCGTGCCGCCGATGCCCTTGAGGTAGCTGAGGCAGAGAGCGTGGGCATTGCCGGTCGCGTCCTGCTCGACGGCGATGAGGCAGGGCACGCCGCCGCCCTCGGTGAAGACTTCGCGGACGCGATGGCCGGGAGACTTGGGAGCGGCCATGCCGACATCGACGCCCTTGGGCGGAACGATCGTCTTGTAGTGAATGTTGAAGCCATGCGCAAACATGAGCAGCTTGCCGGCGGTCAGACTCGGTCCGATTTCGTCTGCATACAATTTGGCCGCGGTCTGATCGGGAACCAGAACCATGATTACATCGGCCCACTTGGTGACATCGGCGACGGTGCCGACCTCAAGGCCGGCCTTCTGCGCCTTGGCAATAGACTTCGAGTTAGCCGCCAGGCCCACCTTCACCTGAACGCCGGAGTCCTTGAGGTTGAGAGCGTGGGCATGACCCTGTGAGCCGTAGCCGATGATGGCTACCTTTTTCGCCTGAATGAGGGATAGGTCGGCATCGTGATCGTAGTAAGTCTTTGCCATGATTTTTTCTTATTTTCCTTTGCTTTCTTGTGAGATGTTGATCGGATAACTTCTCAGCCGCCTTGATGCGGCGCGCCTACTCGGCCTCGACGGCAGTATCTTCGCTGGTCTCCGCGGACAGTTCCTCGGGCTCATTTGCTCCCGCGCTCATGGCCTTGAGCACGCCGCTGGTGTGGTGGCCGCGGCGCATGGTCATCTTGCCGCTGCGGCAGATTTCAAGCACTCGCCCCTCGCCTTCGTTGAGCACCTGGATGAGCCCTTCAATCTTGCTCTCGACGCCGGTCATCTCGATGGTCAGCGACTCTGGCGCGAGGTCGACGATGCGGGCACGAAAGACCTCGACCAGTTCAAAGACCTGCGAACGGGTGCGTGGGCTGGCGGCTACCTTGATGAGCGCCAGCTCGCGGGTTACCGACGGCGCCTGGCCAATGTCGTCCACATCGACAACATTCTCCAGTTTAAACAGGCTGGCCTGGATGCGGTGTCCGGCCTCGGCCGAGGCCTCGCAGACCAGGGTCAGCCGCGACAGGCCCTCCCGCTCGCTGCTGCCCACGGTGAGCGAGTTGATGTTGATGTTGAGGCGGCGGAAGAGCGACGCCACGCGCGTGAGCACGCCCGGCAGGTCTTCAACGTAAGCGACGAATGTGTGCAGCATAGTTAGCCTCTAGCTTCTAGCCTCTAGCTTCTAGCTCATGCCTTCTAACTCATACGCGTTGCCATAATTGCTATGTACGGCGACGAAGAAGCTAAAAGCTAAAAGCTAGCAGCTAGAAGCTGTTTCTTAGGATTCTTCCAGCGGGTCTTTGCCTGGCCGGCGGATCATCTCGTGCAATGCCGAGCCGGCGGAGACCATCGGGTAAACTGATTCTTCCTTCTCGACCTTGAAGTTGAGCAAGAATGTTCCGGGAGCCGAACGGGCCGTTTCGACTGCGCCGGCCACCTCGCCGCGTGTGCAGACGGTAAGACCGGCAAGGCCATGGGCATCGGCGAGCTTCACGAAGTCGGGACTGACCAGCGGCGTGGCCTCATAGTTGCGCTCGTAGAAGAACTCCTGCCACTGGCGCACCATGCCGAGGTAGCCGTTGTTGATGATGGCGATGTTGATCTTGATGCCCTCTTGCGCGATGGTCGCCAGCTCGGCCGCGGTCATCTGGAAGCCGCCGTCGCCGGCGATCACCCAAACCTCTTTGTCCGGGCAGGCGAACTTTGCGCCAATGGCCGCCGGCAACGCAAAACCCATCGTGCCCAGGCCGCCCGAGGTGATCAGCATGCGCGGTTTCTCGTGGTGATAATACTGCGCCTCCCACATCTGATGCTGCCCCACGTCGGTCACCACAATGGCGTTGCCGCCGGTGATGTGCCAGATGTCGTGGATGACGTGAGCGGCGTAGAGGTGACCGGAGTCGGGCAGGTTCTTGATGTCGCGCACGGCCGAGTCGCCCTTGTTCGATTCGATAGTCTTGAGCCACGCAGCGCCGTCGCGGCCGCCAATACGCGGCAACAGTTCTTCGAGCACCTCGCGCAGGTCGCCGATCAACGGCACATCGACCTTGACGTTTTTGTTGATCTCGGCGGGGTCCACATCGATGTGAATCTTTTTGGCCTTGGTGGCGTAGGTTGAGAGCGATCCTGTGACGCGATCGTCGAACCTCATCCCGCAGGCGATCAATAAATCTGCTTCCTGAATGGAGTGGTTCACCCAGGACTCGCCGTGCATGCCCATCATGCCCAGGTTGAGCGGGTGCGAGGCGGGGAACGCGCCGAGCCCAAGCAGCGTGAGAGCGACAGGAATCTGCGCCCGCTCGGCCAGCGCGCATATTTGCTCTTCAGCGCCGGACTCGATAATGCCATGGCCGGCGAGGATGACGGGACGCTTTGCGTTGCGGATCAGTTCGGCGGCATGAGCCAGACCCGCATCCTCGAACTTACGCATCGGGTGCGGACGAACCGGGCGCGGCTTGGCGGCCTCAAAGTTGAAGATGGCAGTGGCCTGCTGCGCGTCCTTGGTAATGTCAACGAGCACCGGGCCGGGCCGCGCGGATCTGGCGACCTGGAACGCGTAGCGGATAGCCGCAGCGATGTCCTCGGCGCGGTTGACGAGGATATTGTGCTTGGTCACCGGAAGCGTGATGCCGGTAATATCGACCTCTTGAAATGCATCGGTGCCGAGCACCTTGCTGGAGACATTGCCTGTGATGCAGACGATGGGAATCGAGTCCAGCATGGCCGTGGCGATGCCTGTGACAAGATTTGTCGCGCCGGGGCCGCTGGTGGCGATGGCGACGCCCACCTTGCCCGAGGCTCTTGCATAGCCGTCGGCCATATGCGCGGCGCCCTGCTCGTGGCGCACCAGCGTGTGGTGAATGGGGAACTTGCGCAGCGCGTCGTAGACGGGGAGTATCGCTCCGCCGGGGTAGCCGAAGACGTCTGTAACGCCCTCGCCCACGAGCGTGGCCCATACGATCTCAGCGCCGGTCAGGCGGGTGGGTGCGGTGAGGTGCGTGTTCGATTCATTTGTCATCTTTTATCCTCCCAGGAATGGGGTCGTCCTCAGGAACGTCGATCTTCTTGCTGGTTCCGGGTTCAAGGTGAATGTGTCTCGCCATCTTTTCTCGCAACGCAAAGGGGCCGACGAAGAGAAACCATGAGTCGCCCGGCGTTCCGTCGGAGATGCGGCCAACCGTTGCTCTGCCCACTTGAAACGCGTCCACGAGGTTGTCAGAGCTGATAAAGCAATTGTCAATACCGGAGTTGCCTGCGCAAAAATACTCCGGGGGGACAGGAACAAGTTCACTCTTGCCCTTTGATTCGATCCGGCGGTAAAAGAACTCATCCTGTGAGCCAGGGAAAACGCTGTGAAGCATGCTTGTCCGCAAGACTCCCGAATCGTCAACGCGCAAGATGAATCGGTTATGTGAAAACTCCGGCCGTGGCGCATCCGGTGAACCAAAGATGATCTGAATCCAGCCGGTATATCCATCCGGCAAGACAAAGGCATAGTGCGGATCCTGTTTTCCCCATGCGGCGGGGACGAGCGTGAGCAGCACAACAACCCGCGCGATCCTCTTGGACAATTTGAAGCCGCGTGCATAAACCCTCATTCCGTTACCGCTCCCAGCGAGGCCGAAGAGACCGTCTTGACGTACTTGGCAAAGACTCCCTTGGGCCAGCGTAGTGCGGGCGGCGCAAAATCTTTCAGCCGCGCCGCCATCTCCTCGTCGCTGATCTCAATGTCGAGCTTGCGACTGGGAATGTCGAAGTGGATGATGTCGCCCTCGCGCACTGCGGCGATGGGCCCGCCGACAAATGCCTCTGGCGCTACGTGGCCTGCTGTGAAGCCCCTAGTTGCGCCGCTGAATCGGCCATCGGTGAGCAGAGCTACAGTCGCGCTCAATTCAGCGTTCGATGAAACGGCGGCGGTGACTTGCAGCATCTCGCGCATTCCTGGCCCACCCTTGGGGCCTTCAAAGCGGATGACCAGCACGTCGCCCGGCTTGATCTGTCCGCTTTGTACGGCTGCGAAGCAGGCTTCTTCCGTATCGAAGACGCGTGCCGGGCCGCGATGCTGGACGCGATTGGCTGCGGCGATCTTCATCACGCAGCCCTCGGGCGCAAGATTGCCCTTGAGAATTACAAGTCCGCCGTTGGGCTTGATGGGATTCTCGAAGGTGTGAATCACGTCCTGCCCAGGTGTCTCAACGGCCAGACCCGCTTCTTCCGCAAGCGTCTTGCCGCTGATGGTGAGCGTCGAGCCATCGGCGTGGCCGGCGTCAATGAGGCGCTTGGCGAGCAGCCGCGAACCGCCGGCGGCCTGGTAGTCCGAGGCGACGTATTTGCCGGCGGGGGTAAGCGAACAGATGTACGGCGTGCGCTTGCCGATGATGTCGAAGTCGTCAATGGACAGCGGAATGTCCATCTCTCGCGCAATGGCGAGAAGATGCAGAACCGCATTGGTCGAACCACCGCTGGCGGCCACGCTTGCAATGGCATTCTCGATCGACTTGCGGGTGATGATCTGCGAGGGGCGGCGATTGGCGCGAACGGCATCCATCAGAATGCGGCCGGCTTCGCGTGTGGCCGCGTGCTTGTCTGCTGATGTGGCGGGAACACCTGAAAGTTGAATTGGCGAAATCCCGAGGATTTCGCCGCTCATCGCCATCGTGTTGGCGGTGAATTGGCCGCCGCATGCTCCCGCGCCCGGACACGCGTTGGCTTCGAGTGCCTCAAGGCGAGCTTCATCGATGCGCCCGGCTGCGTGCGAACCGATGCCTTCGAAGACATCCTGAATCGTAATGTCCTTGCCATTCAATTTGCCCGGTGCGATCGAGCCGCCGTAGAGCATCATGCCCGGAATATCGAGGCGGCAAAGAGCCATGATGATGCCCGGCATATTCTTGTCGCAGCCGCCAATGCCGACCAGGCCATCGAAGAGGTTGCCGCGGGCGACGAGTTCAATAGAATCGGCGATGATTTCACGGCTGACCAGCGAGGCCTTCATCCCTTGGGTACCCATCGTGATGCCGTCGGAGATGGTGATGGTATTGAACTCCATCGGTGTGCCGCCGGCCTCGCGAATGCCTTCCTTGAGCGCCTCGGCGATTTTGCGCAGATGCATGTTGCAGGTGCCGATTTCGGTCCAGGTATTGGCAATCCCAATGATGGGCTTGTGCAGGTCATCCTTGCTGAATCCCACGCCGCGCAGGTAAGAGCGTGCCGCGGCCCGGTTTGGGCCTTCGGTCAACGGGATGCTCTGTCGTTTGCCCTCGATGGTCATTTGCTCACTTCGTTCGCTAGCCGCTAGCTTTCAGCTTCTAGCTGATTCTTGGTGGTGTGAAGTTCAATTTCGACTTGAACTGCTTCCCGGAAAAGCTGGCAGCTAAAAGTTAGCAGCTAGAAGCTGCTTTTGCCTTGAGCCAACCGGCCTCGTCGTGCTTTGCCTCAAATGCATCAAGCGCCGCTTCATGACGCAGAGTGAGACCGATGTCGTCGAGTCCTTCAATCAAACAGAACTTGCGGAAAGGGTCTACCTCAAAGCTCGCCTTGAACCCCTGGCTGTCGCTAACGGTCTGATCCTCAAGCGATACGGTCAGTTTGTAATTCGGAATCGTCTTGGCGTTAGTGAGCAACTGCGCGACTTCGTCTTCGTTTAACCGCGCCAGCACGATGCCATTTTTGCCGGCATTTGAGAAGAAGATGTCGGCAAAGGTCGGCGCGATGACTACGCGAAAGCCGTAGTCGGAGAGCGCCCACGCGGCGTGCTCGCGGCTCGATCCGCAGGCGAAGTTCTTGCCGGCGACGAGGATCTGCGCGCCCTTGTAGCGCGGATCGTTAAGGACAAAGTCTGCCACAGGCTCACCCGTGGGTTTCTGCCGCCAATCGAAGAAAAGAAAGTCACCGTAACCGGTGCGCTCGATGCGCTTTAAAAACTGCTTGGGAATGATCTGGTCGGTGTCGACATTGCTGCGGTCGAGGGGCGCGGCCAATGAAGTGAGTGTGCGAAAGGGTTCCATTAGGCCTTGCCTCCTTGCAGCGCGGGCTCTCTTACAGCCCATTTGCGAATATCGACGAAGTGGCCGGCAATAGCGGCTGCGGCAGCCATCTCGGGCGAGACCAGATGCGTGCGTCCGCCGCGTCCCTGGCGACCTTCGAAGTTGCGGTTGCTTGTAGATGCGCAGCGCTCACCGGGTTGCAGAATGTCGGGATTCATGGCCAGGCACATCGAACAGCCGGGCTCGCGCCAGTCAAAACCTGCCTCGATGAAGATCTTGTCCAGCCCTTCAGCCTCGGCTTGCGTCTTCACTGCTTGCGAACCAGGAACCACCATTGCGCTGACGTGGGTAGAAACCTTGTAACCCGCCGCAATCCGTGCCGCGGCGCGCAGATCTTCCAGGCGTCCATTCGTACAGGAACCGATAAACACGCGGTCGATCGTGACCTCTTCGAGCGGCGTGCCGGCCTTCAGGTCCATGTATTCGAGAGCGCGTTCAAAGCCCTTGCGTTCGATCTCGGTGTTTGCCTCCGCGGGATCAGGCACTGCGGCCGTGATCGGCGCTACCATTCCGGGGCTGGTGCCCCAACTTACGAAGGGAACAAGTTCAGAAGCATCAATGGTGAGTTCGCGATCGAACTTTGCGCCTTCGTCGCTGGGCAGTTTGCTCCACTCGGCGACGGCCTCGTCCCAAGCCGCGCCTTGCGGCGAGAAACGGCGGCCCTTGAGATAGGCAAACGTCGTCGCATCGGGAGCGACCATGCCCGCACGCGCGCCGGCCTCGATGCTCATATTGCAGACGGTCATGCGGCCCTCCATCGACAGCGCACGAATAGCTGAGCCGGCGTACTCAATCACATAACCGGTTGCGCCGTCGGTTCCGATCTGGCCGATGATGGCGAGAATAATGTCCTTGGCCGTAACGCCGCGCGGCAGTTCGCCCTCGACCGTGATGCGGAAAGTCTTGGGCTTGGACTGCGGCAGCGTTTGCGTGGCCAGCACGTGCTCCACTTCGCTGGTGCCGATGCCAAAGGCCAAGGCCCCAAATGCGCCATGGGTCGCCGTGTGCGAGTCGCCGCAGACGATCGTCATGCCCGGCTTGGTGATGCCAAGCTCCGGTCCGATGATGTGAACGACGCCTTGATCGGGCGAATCCACGCCGTACAACTCGATGCCGAATTCGGCGCAGTTGCTGTTCAGAGTTGCGATCTGCTTGGCCGCGATCGGGTCAACGATGTTGAGCCGGCCTTGCTTCGTCGTTGGCACATTGTGATCCACTGTGGCAACGGTGCGATCAGGACGGCGAACCTTGCGGCCCGTCAGGCGCAGCCCTTCAAAGGCCTGCGGCGAGGTTACCTCGTGCACCAGTTGCAGGTCGATGTAGAGCACGGTCGGTTCGCCCTCGGGCTCGACCACCACATGCTGTTGCCAGACCTTTTCAAATAATGTCTTCGGTTCGGTACTCATTGGATTCCCCATGTTCAATAGGTGGAGTGCTTGAATATCCCACCCTGGCCGCAAGAATAAAAACGCGGCGAGGGTGGGGCACCAATTTGACTTATCGATCTACGCGTGAACCAGCAGTTCCTTGACCGTCTCCCGAACCTTCGCGCCCATCTCGCGGGTTCCGAGCACGGTCAATCCTTCGGGATTGGTGCGCGCCAGGTCTTGCGTGCGGAAGCCCTGCTCAAGCACCTTGCGGACTGCCTTGACGATCGCGTCGGCCTCCGCCTCTAACCCGAAGGTGTGGCGCAGAAGCATGGCGCCGGTCAGAATAGTGGCCAGTGGATTGGCGATGTTCTTGTTTGCATGTTTGGGCGCGGAGCCGTGGGCCGGCTCATACAGGTTGATCTTGCCGCCCACGGTGGCCGAGGGCAACATGCCAAGCGAGCCGGTGATGACCGAAGACTCATCCGTGAGAATGTCGCCGAATGTGTTTTCCGTGACAATCACATCGAAGTCGCGCGGCCGCTTCATCAGGTGCATCGACATGGCGTCGACGAACTGGTGCTCCAGCGTCACATCGGGAAACTCTTTTCCCACCTCAATCACCGTGTCCCGCCAAAGCTGCGAGACTTCGAGCACGTTGGCCTTGTCGACGCTGGTGACGAGTTTGCGCCGCTTCTGGGCCAACTGAAACGACGTGCGGGCTACGCGCGCCACTTCATCGCGCGTGTAGATCATGGTGTTGAAGGCTACGCCCATTTCCTTGTCCCAGCCGCGGGGCTTGCCGTAGTAGAGGCCGCCGAGCAACTCGCGAACGAACATAATATCTGTCCCGTCGATGATCTCGGGCCGCAGCGGGCTGTTGACCGTCAGTTCCTTGAAGGCAAAGACGGGGCGCAGATTGGCGAAGCCGCCCAGAGCCGAGCGCAGTCCGAGCAGACCGGCCTCGGGGCGCTGGCTTGCGGGAAGAGCATTGAATTTATCGTCACCCACGGCGCCCAAAAAGACGGCTTCGGAGTCGAGAGCCGCGGCAACGGTGTCGGCGGGCAGAGGCGTTCCATCCTTCTCAATTGCCACGCCGCCGATGCGCCGCTCGGTCAGATCCAGTGTGTGGCCGCCGGCAGCTACGACCTCCTGCATTACTGCGATGGCTTCCTTGGTGATTTCGGGGCCGATGCCGTCTCCGGGGGTAACGAGAACTTTCAACTTCATTTTTAAACACTCCTTTTCTTAGATTGTAGAGGGTTTTCCCGTCCGCTTGCCAATCAATCACGCTGCCGGCAAATTAATCGAGTTCAGAGACCGGTTCGCGGCGCTTTTCGCGGATTTGATCGGGCAAGAGGCCCACGAGATCCTGGTCGTAGATATTCTTTTTGCGGTCGGCCAGGGCGACGAAGCGATAGTAAGTCTGCTGCAACTCCTCGCGCGTCAGCGTAAATCCAAGCTGCTCCAAGCGATTGCGCAGCGCGGCACGCCCGGAATGCTTGCCGAGCACAAGATGATTCTTTGCCACCCCCACCAGCGACGGGGTCATGATCTCATAGCAGAGCGGGTTGGCCAACATACCGTGCTGGTGAATGCCGGATTCGTGCGCAAACGCGTTGTCGCCCACAATGGCCTTGTTGGGGGAGGGGCGGAAGGTGATGAGCTGGCCCAGCACCTGGCTGGTGGGGTATAGATTGGCGAGCTTGATGTTGGTCGTGACGCCGAAGCGGTCGCCGCGGACATAAAGTGCGGCTGCAATCTCTTCAAGAGCCGCGTTGCCGGCGCGCTCGCCGATGCCATTGATGGTGCATTCGACTTGGCGCGCACCGTTTTGGATTGCGGCAAGCGAGTTGGCGACGGCCAGTCCCAAATCGTCGTGGCAGTGCGAGGAGAGAATAATATCTTCGGCATCGATGGCCGGAATGCGCTCGCGCACCTCGGCAAACATGCGGCCGTATTCTTCAGGCGTGGTATAGCCCACCGTATCGGGCATGTTGATCGTCGTTGCGCCGGCCTCGACGGCGATGCGGACCATCTCGACAAGAAAGTCGCGGTCCGAACGCGTTGCATCTTCGGGGGAAAACTCGACGTCGTCCACCAGCGAACGGGCCATTCGCACCGATTCGCCGGCCAGATCGAGAGCCTCGGCGCGGCTGATCTTCAGTTTGTATTCCAGATGCAGGTCGCTCGAAGCCAGAAAGACATGGATGCGGGCGCGGTCGGCAAATTGCAATGCGCGCGCGGCCATCTCGATGTCTTCAGTCTTGGCACGAGCCAATGACGCGATGCGCGGCTTGCGGACCGCCTGCGTGATGGTGGCAATGGCCGCGAAGTCACCCTCGGAAGCCATGGCGAAGCCGGCCTCGATAATGTCTACGCCGAGATCTTCGAGGGCGTGGGCCAGGGTCAGCTTTTCCTGCGTGGTCATGCTGCAGCCGGGAGACTGCTCGCCGTCGCGCAGCGTGGTGTCGAAGAAGAATACGTGGTTCGAGTTCGTGTCCATGTTTTTCGCTGATTCCTCGCGTGATTCTTCTTATTCTCCAGCACGGATCGATATAACGCAAAGTTATAATTCTTTGCTTGTCGATTAGAATTGGTTATGATAAGAGCGCAGCTTCCAGCCGCCAACTTCTGGCTTTCAGCCAATCCTTATGCTCTGCCTGCGGCAATGGCGCAGCCTCGGTTCAGTCGTGCTAGAGGACGCCGCAAAAAGGATTATTTCCCGTGAAGCGGGCTAGCAGCTAGAAGCTAGCGGCTAGAAGCTGTTTTCGGAGGCATTCATGGAACTTCACCAGCTCGAAACCTTTCTTGCCGTAGCCGAGGAGCGCAGCTTCTCGCGCGCGGCCGTGCGGCTGCATCGCACCCAACCGGCGGTGAGCCAAGTCATCCGGAAACTCGAAGCTGACATCGGCGAGACGGTCTTTGATCGCGCGGCTCGCGATGGCTCGCTGACCGCTTCCGGAGTGCTGCTACGCGACTATGCGCTGCGACTGCTGGCTCTTCGCCGCGAGGCGGCAAGCGCCCTCGGGGAACTCAAGAGCCTGGAGCGGGGTCGACTGCAATTGGCCGCCAACGAGTACACCTGCATGTACCTGTTGCAGGCCATCGACCGCTACCGCAGGGAGTTTCCCCACATCACAGTCGCCGTGCACCGCATGTTGGCCTCGCACATTCCCGACGAGCTGAACCTGCGAACCTTCGAGCTGGGAATGCTCTCCTTCCGTCCGGACCCGGCGCATTTCCGCTCGATCGCGGTCTATGCCGACAGTCTGGCGCTGATCGTCAGCCCCTTTCATCCGCTGGCCAAGGCAAGGCGCGTCTCGATCAGCGATCTAGGCGAAGAGCTGTTTGTTGCCCACAATGTTGCCTCGCCTCTGCGGCGAAAGGTGATCGAGGCCTTTCAAAAGTACCGGACGCCCCTGAACATGGGCATCGAGTTGCCGACGATCGAGGCCATCAAGCGGTTTGTGGCCATGGGCAACGGCGTGGCGCTGGTGCCTCACCTGACCGTGGCCAGGGAACTGGAGTCAGGAGATCTGGTGCGGGTCCCGGTGGACGAACTGGAGGTCAAGCGCGTGTTGCGGCTGGTTCACCGGCGACAGACTACGCTCTCCTATGCCGCCCGGGCGTTTTTGCAGACTGTGAAGGCGCTGGCCCAGGAAAACGGCCCGCCGTTTTACTACCAGGTCGAACGGGCTGGCTGAATCAACCGACCGAGTTATGTTGCCCCGTCAGCGCTGGAATACTGAGTCTTTCAACGTTATTGGCCGGCAGAGGGCACCCGATTGCTTTTTGCTGCGTCTATTTCCTCAGTTCGCTCCATTACCACCGCAAAGGCGACGGGCCACCCCGGCCATTTACAATGCTGAGAGTGGGGCCCGGCTCGAACCGGCGCACCGGAACAGACAAGCTGGTTGCCAGCCGGACGGTTGAGCAGTCGTGAGGATCAAGACCGAATGAAGAAGATCGCCATCATTGCATTTCTGCTGGCCGTGAGCGTGGCAGCAGGCCGCGCCCAGGAAAGCCGCCAGGACATCAGCATCAGCGGAACCGGGCTCATCGAGCCGCATGTCAGCTCGCCAAACGACGTTTATGTGGGCGCCAACGCCGCCTATGGTGCGCTGGTCAGCTACCGTTTCATGCTGTCGCCCTCCAACGCCGTCGAGGCCAACTACGGCATTACTTACCAGAACTCGATTCACTTCACGACCAACCCTCTTACACCCAAGGTGCTGACCCGTACGCAGGAGGTCTCTGCCGCGTACCTCCATACCTTCAACTTCCGCAAATTCAATCCTTTTGTCGAAGCGGGAGCGGCCGGGCTCATCTTCCTTCCCATCCTCAACTCCGGCACCACTACTCAGGACACTCACCAGCAGACCCGCGAGGCCGCTCTCTATGGCGCCGGCATCGCCTACGAGATCAGCCCGAGCTTCGATATCCGCGCCGAGTACCGCGGTTTGGTCACCAAGGTGCCCAATTTTGGCCTCTCCTCAACGACTGGTCCTCAAATCAACCTGAACACCAACAAGTGGTACAACATCTACATGCCCGTGATCGGCGTTGCGTATCACTTCTGATCCCGCCGCGCATTGGGCTTGAATGAAGGGGATAGGCCTCGGCCATCCCCTTTTTTCTGCGTAAGAATCCCCACCATATACGGAATGCTTGATCTCAGCCAAGAATCCACTATGGGTGTCGATGTATCCTTAGCCCATGAATGAGGACGCTTCCCCAACGCCTTCCGATTCCGGCACTGGCAAGGCCAATCTACTCGAAGATTCAGCCAGCTCTTACCTTCGTTCGGCGCGCCATCAGCCTGTCCAGTGGCATCCCTGGGGCGAGGCGGCCTTTGCCCAGGCGCAGTCCGAAGACAAGCCCATTCTGCTCGACATCGGCGCGGTTTGGTGCCACTGGTGCCACGTGATGGACAGGGAGTCCTACGAGAACCCGGCGATTGCACGGCTCATCAATGAGAATTTCGTCGCCGTGAAGGTGGACCGCGACGAGCGGCCCGACGTGGATGCGCGCTATCAGGCCGCGGTTTCAGCCATCTCCGGCCAGGGTGGCTGGCCCTTGACGGTCTTTCTCACGCCCGATGGAAGACCTTACTTTGGCGGCACATATATTCCTCCCGACGAACGCTACGGGCGGCCGGGCTTTGGCCGGGTGCTCACGGCCCTGGCGCAAGTTTGGCGCGAGCGGCGCGATGAGGCTCTGGAGACCGCCGCGAGCGCCATGGCAGCGATCGAGCACAATGAATCTTTTTCGGGACGAGGCGGGGAACTGACGCTGGCTCTGGTCGACAAGATTGCCGCTTCGATTCTTAACCTGTTTGACCCTCGCAACGGCGGCTTTGGTTCGCAACCCAAGTTTCCTCATCCCGCCGCTCTCGATCTGCTGCTGGAAGTGTCGGCAAATCGCGGGAACCAACCGGCCAGCCAGGCATTCGCTGTCACGCTGGAGAAAATGGCGCGCGGCGGTGTCTACGACCAACTGGCCGGCGGCTTTCACCGCTACAGCGTCGACGATCACTGGGGTGTTCCGCACTTCGAGAAGATGCTCTACGACAACACCGAGTTGCTGCGCAATTACCTGCACGGCTTTGAGAGCCTCGGTCGCGAGGAGTTTCAGGTAACGGCCAGAGAGATTGTGGCCTGGATGGATGCATGCCTCAGCGACCGCGAGCGCGGCGGCTTCTATGCCTCGCAGGACGCCGACATCGACCTCGATGACGATGGCGACTACTTCACCTGGACGCTGGCCGAGGCGCGCGACGCATTGCATGCGGCGGAGTTTTCCCAGGAAGAAACGGAAGTAGCACTTCGCTACTGGGGAATCCGCGAGTTGGGCGACATGCATCACAATCCGGCCAAGAATGTTCTCGACCGGAAACAGACAGTGGAAGAACTGGCGGCAGAAACCGGGCGGCAGCCTCACCAACTTCGCATCCTTGTTGCCTCAACCCGTCGCGCTCTGCTTGCGGCGCGTGCGGAGCGGCCCACGCCGTTCATCGACCAAACGCTCTATACCGGCTGGAATGCGATGGCGGTGTCGGCCTATCTCGAAGCGGTGCGAGTGCTGCGCATGGATTCGGCGCGGGAGTTTGCGCTGCTGACGCTCGACCGGCTGCTTGGTGAAGCCTGGATCGACGCACAGAAACTCAGTCACGTCATCGCCTATGGCGACAATCAGGGATCGTTACCGGAGAGGGTGCCCGCCACACTCGACGACTACGCCTTCACCGTCCACGCCTGCATCGATGCATGGCTCGCAACCGGCGAGATGAGCTACTATCGCGCAGCCGTCAAGCTGGCCGACGACCTGATTGCCCGCTTCTACGACCAGGCAGCGGGAGCATTCTTTGACGCTGCCGCGCCTGCCGCTGGCGCGCCCGCGCTCGGCGCTCTGGCGGCAAGGCGCAAGCCGTTGCAGGACTCGCCTACTCCGGCCGGCAACCCCACCGCCGCCTCGGCGCTGCTACGCCTTGAGACTATCAGCGGGCGCAGGGAATACCGCGAAATAGCCGAAGACACACTCGCCTCGTTCGCCGGTATCGTCGAGCACTTTGGCTTGTACGCCGGCTCCTACGGGCTGGCGCTCGAGCGGCTTCTGCTCGATCCGATCCAGGTTGTCGTGATCGGCTCCGGCGCACAGGCGGAAAACCTTGAGGCACTGGCTGTGGGTCGATACGCCGTCAACAAGACCGTGATCCGCATTGCCCCCGAACGGCTGGTTCCAGGCGGCCTTCCCGAGGCGCTGTCCGAGACTCTGCTCCAGGTTCCCAAGCCGGCCGGAGCGCTAGCCTGGGCCCTCGTCTGCCGGGGACACTCCTGCCTGCCGCCGGTGACCGATGCCGAGGCGTTGCGGGATGCTCTGACCGACCCGCTGACTCGCTGACTTGCTGCCGAACGGATTCTTCTCATGCGGTTGGAGCGTGATTGGGTCGTGCGCGGGAGCGGCCTCTGCGGTCGGCCCCGGCATAGGGTGTAATTCCTCGGCATCGACAGCCCCCGTCAATCTGACCGCCTCGGAGCGGTTCTTCGGCAAACACACCCGCTCTTGGAGCCACAGGAAAATGGTGCGTTCCCAATCTGCTGTTTCTGGAATAGACTGTGCGGAGGATGAGCCGTAAGACCATCCCCGCGGCGATTCTTGAAATCCCTACAGCGAAACCAGGGAAGATGTATCCCGGAGCCAATACTCTCAAGTCGAAGCGACCAACAGAGAGCGGCGACCTCTAACAATGCGAGTGTGGCTACCGCATCCCTGGTTTTGCTCGAATGAGAGTTGAATCGCAATACCCAGGAGGTTCCCATGCATATCGGAAAACGGCAGGTTTGCCAAAGCGAACCGAACGGCGCCGAAGCATCCAGAACGCCCCCAATGCGCCGTCAGGGTCGCATTCTCGTTTGTCTTGCGGTTATGGCAGCTCTTGCCAGTACTGTCGGGCTGGGCCAACAACCCAGGGAATCCAAAACGCCTGAGATCGATTCCCAGTCCAATCCTCTTCCCGACGCCAATCAACAGATGCTGATGCGCCAGCAGCAGGCCAGGAAGCAGAGTTTCGAAGCGGTCAATGCCGAAAGAAAAAAGATCATCGCTGACGAGAGCACGATGTTGCTCAAACTTGCGACTGATCTTAAGACCGAGGTGGACAAGACCGACAAAGACACACTCTCTCTTTCGGTAATTCGCAAAGCTGAAGTTATCGAGAAACTTGCCCGCGACGTCAAGGAGAAGATGAAGCTCACGGCCGGGACAAATTAGGGAGTTAGAGAGTTCTCAACCTGGCTTGCCGGTGGTCCAAACCCGGCTCCGTAATCTAACGCGAGAGACTCTCGGATTCCTGCGGACTCGCTGACTGATTCGCTCACCCGCCGCCAAACGGATTCGCTTCCTGCGGCTTGAGCGTGGTGGGGTCATGCAATGGCGCGGCCTCTCCCGTCGGCTTGGTGCGTCCGTTGGAGGTTTCTTCCGTGAAAGTGCGGAAGATCCGGTTGGGGTCGCCGGGCAGCAGCCCCTGCTCTTCGAGCGCCAGTCGAACCCTGCGGCGGAACTCGCGCACAGGCTCGTATTGCTTCTGGGCCAGTGTTTTGAAAACGACGGGAAAAATCAACTCCGAGCCCTTGATCGCATCCACGCCGAGGATCTGCGGGTCGGCCACAAAGAGATCGCGGAACTCTTCGCTCTCGCGGATCTCCATGGCTATGCCCTTAAGCAACGCCAGCACCCGGTCGGGGTTGGCCGAGAAATCCACGCTCACATTCACGGTGGCCACCGAGTAGCCTTTGCTCAGATTGGCCACGGTGGTGATCTGCGAGTTGGGAATCACGTAAAGAGTCCCGTCCGCATCGCGAACCGTCGTCTTGCGCAGCGTCATCGCCTCGACGGTTCCCGCCAGGCCGGCCAAGCGAACGGTATCTCCCACATTGAACTGGTCTTCGATCAAGATAAGTACTCCGTTGAGCATGTCGCGCACGATATTCTGCGCCGCCAGGCCAAGGGCAATTCCGGCCACACCGGCCGAGGCAAGCAGTGGAGCCAGATTGATTCCCACTGCATCGAGAGCCTGCATGCCGACGATGGCGCCGATGACGGCCAGTCCGGTGGTGCGAATCACTCCGGCCAATGTCTTCACCTGGGCGATGTGGACCGGTTGAGGTGCGCGCTGCTCGGCGACGTGAATCATCCGGGCTGTCACGATTCGAAGCAACCGGCTGAGAACAAAGCCGATCACTGCCACCACGAGCAGGTGCGGCAGCCTGTTGCGGGTGAACCCCTCGGCATCGACCGCCCATCCGTCAATCAGACGCCCCAAAAACCGCTCCTCCGCGAATATGCCGGTTCTTGCCGCAATCAAAGATACGAATAAATGCATCCAAAAACTCCTCAAGCCCCTCCTACTAGACTAGACTGTGCGCAGGATAAGCTGGAAGTCTATTCTCCGCGGCGATTCCGGAAATCCGAAAATGGAGACTTGAATCGCAGCAGAAGCGCCAAGGAGGTTCCCATGCACTTCAGAAAGAACCAAGATCACCCAGGCGCGCCGAGCGGCGCCGAAGCGACCGGAAAGTCCCCAAGGCGTTATTGGGGGCGCGTTCTCGCTTGTCTTGCCGTGACGGCAGCCCTTGCCAGTGCTGTCGGACCGGGGCAGCAGCAGGATACGAATCCGGCAGTGCCCGATCACTCGTCGATGCATAACAACCAGCCCTACGTGCTTCCCGACAAGAATGAGCAGATGCAGATGCGCGAGCAGCAGGCCAAGCAGCAGAGTTACGAGGCGGTCAACGCGCAGCGGAAGAAGCTCATGGCGGATGAAAGCGCTCTCTTGCTCAAACTGGCTACCGATCTCAAGAATGAAGTGGACAAGACCGACAAGGATACACTCTCTCTCTCCGTGATTCGCAAGGCCGAAACCATTGAGAAACTGGCCCACGATGTGAAAGAGAAGATGAAGCTCACGGTCGGGGCGAGCTAGGGGATGGAAGGTGTTCCGGACACGAAGCCAGTTTCGATCGCTTAGCCAACCTCTCGACTGTCACGTCCCCCAGGATGGCGCGCGCCGGACAGTTCCGGCCCGGCCGGGAAGTCATTGGGTAAGCCATGCGGCTCTCCAAGTGCTCGGTTTGGCGCTGCTGCTGGCACTGCATGGCGGCGCGCAGGATTCACCATACTACGGGCCGCTTGGCTCACGGGCGGGCCAAGCCGTGGCCAACTCGCAAAATCAGCTCAGTGACCGCGATCCAGTGGAGGAGGAGAAACGGTTGCGCGCTCTGAACGCCGAGCGCCAGAGGTCGCTCGTCGCCGACACCAACAAGCTGCTCAAACTGGCGCAGGAGTTGGACGCCGAGGTTAAGAGCACGAGTGGCGATTCGCTCAACTCGGCGGAACTGACAAAGGTCGCCGAGATTGAGAAGCTGGCGCACAAAGTGAAGGAGAAGATGAGCACTTCCGTGCGAGGAACAACCGACGTCCAGCCGCTGCTCTTCCTCCAACCTTGATAGCCGCCTTACTCCAGCCTTCCCGGCATTCACCGGATCGCCAGCTTCGCCGCTCATCCGTCGGGTTGCTACAATCGTTTTGAACATGGAAAGATCCCCGCAAGCAAGAAGACAAGTAAAAGATACTTGAGGAGTCAAGGGAATGGAACTGGCAACTTCCAGCGCTCGTGAGTCCACGTCGGCTGCCGCCGGCTCTGGGAGCTTGAGTCACCGGCAACTGGTCGAAATCTACCGGCTGATGGTTCTTTCCCGGCGCATCGACGACCGCGAAATCCTGCTCAAGCGCCAGCAGAAGATCTACTTCCAGATCTCCGCCGCCGGACACGAGGCGCTGCAGGTGGGCGCTGCCCTGGCCCTGCGCCCAGGGTACGACTGGTTCTTCCCTTACTATCGCGATCGCGCCCTCTGCCTGGCACTTGGCGTCACGCCGGATGAGATGCTCTTGCAGGCCGTCGGCGCGGCCACCGATCCGGCAAGCGGTGGCCGCCAGATGCCCACCCACTGGAGCAGCCCCGCGCTCAATATCGTCAGTTCCTCTTCCGCGACCGCCTCGCAGGTACTCCATGCCGTAGGATGCGCCGAGGCCGGCCGCTACTTCAGCCGTCACCCCGAAGTCGCTGAGAGAAATGATGCCGACTATCGCGCCTTCCACGACGTGAAATTTCACGGCGACGAGGTCGTTCTCACCTTGCTGGGCGAGGGTTCCACCTCGCAGGGCGAGTTCTGGGAGGCGCTCAACACCGCCTCCAACCGGAAGCTCCCCGTCATCTTTTGTGTCGAAGACAACGGCTACGCCATCAGCACGCCGGTCGAGGTGAGCATGCCCGGCGGCAACATCTCCCGCCTGGTGGCCAACTTTCCGAACTTCCATTTTGCCGAGGTAGACGGCACCGATCCGGAAGCCACTTTGCAGGCCTTTCAAACCGCTGCAGCCCACTGCCGAGCCGGCCTGGGACCTGCCCTCGTTCACGGCCACTGCATTCGTTGCTACTCTCACTCGCTCTCTGACGACGACCGGCTTTACCGAACCCAAGCCGAGCGCGAGGCCGATGCCCTGCGCGATCCCATTGCCAAGATGCAGATGCGCCTGTTGCGCGAGGGCATCCTGACCGCCGAAGAAATCACGGCGCTCGAAGTGTCTTTGGATCGTGAGGTCACCGAAGCCGCCGAGCGCGCTCTCAAAGCTCCGCTGCCAAAAGTCGAGAGCATTACCCGCCACGTCTACTCCGAAGACCTCGACCCAACGAGCGCTGCGTTCGCTACTGAACAAAAAGAAGATTCGCCAGGCGCGAAGTCCCGCACCATGGCCGACCTGATCAACGCCTGCCTTCACGACGAGATGCGCCGCGACCCGCGCATCGTGGTCTTTGGCGAAGACGTGGCCGACGCCAGCCGCGAAGAGGCGCTCGCCGAGGTCAAAGGCAAGGGCGGCGTCTTCAAGCTCACCGCTGGCCTGCAAACTGAATTCGGCTCCGAGCGCGTCTTCAACTCGCCGCTGGCCGAGGCCAACATCGTCGGCCGGGCCTTGGGTTACGCAGTGCGTGGAATGAAGCCGGTCGTCGAGATTCAGTTCTTCGACTACATCTGGCCGGCCATGCATCAGATTCACAACGAACTCTCTGTCCTGCGCTGGCGCTCGAACGGCGAATGGGCCTGCCCGGTCGTGATTCGAGCGCCCATCGGCGGCTATCTCACCGGCGGCTCGATTTATCATTCGCAATCCGGCGAGAGCATCTTCACGCACATCCCCGGCCTGCGCGTTGTCTTTCCTTCGAATGCGCTCGACGCCAACGGCCTGCTGCGAACGGCGATCCGCTGCGACGATCCAGTTTTGTTTTTGGAACATAAGCGCCTCTATCGCGAGACCCACGACCGCGCGCCCTATCCCGGCCCGGAGTTCGCCATTCCCTTCGGCAAAGCCCGCACGGTCCGCACGGGCAAAGATGTCACCATCGTGACGTATGGTGCTTTAGTTCCGCGATCCCTGCAAGCCGCCGAACGTGCCCGCCGCGAGCATAACATCGACGTAGAAATCCTCGACCTGCGGACTCTGAACCCGTACGACTGGGAGGCAATCGCAGCCTCAGTCAAAAAGACCAGCCGCGTGATCGTAGCCCACGAAGACAGGCTCAGTTGGGGCTACGGCGCAGAGATCGCCGCCCGCATTGGGGATGAGCTATTCGATTCGCTGGACGCACCGGTCCGCCGCATTGGCGCCATGGACACCTTCGTCGCCTACCAGCCCATCCTGGAAGACGCGATCTTGCCCCAGCCGGAGACCATCTTGAAGGCAATTGTGGATTTGAAGGCGTATTGAGAAGAGCGGATTGATGGCTGGACCGATATTCGCTATTTACCGAATGAAATTATCTGCAAAGAGCGTTTTTGCGTTTTTGCGGTAAATCTTCTCAGAACGTATTGATTCTATTATGGATATAATTGTATGCAAGGTTTTCTGTGGAAAAATAAATTAGGGGTATTTACTTGACGCCACCAACCCCAAGATGTAGTGTTTGGATCCATGGACGAGGATTATCCGAGGACGTTACTGGAGTTGGAGCGGCGCTTTTCGACCGAGGAGGCCTGTGTTGAGT